>Ga0065711_1014923_pt1 | contig 10301 bp, 11 predicted proteins | sample Hoacrofraction12_FD_59098 | JGI IMG/M metagenome (GOLD analysis project Ga0065711, IMG submission 59098) | Hoatzin crop microbial communities from Cojedes, Venezuela - Epithelial fraction 12 v2 (version 2) | ecosystem: Host-associated > Birds > Digestive system > Esophagus > Crop | place...
GTGCAAATGATGTGTCAGAACAGCACCTTCAAAGTGGCAGCGGTGGCTGCAGAGAAAGTGAAGATCCTGGAGCTTCCCTTCGCCAGCGGGGAGCTGAGCATGTTGGTGCTGCTGCCCGACGACGTCTCTGGCCTGGAGCAGGTACGGCCCCGGCAGGGGAATCAGCGGGACCTGGCTGCCGTCAGACCTTTTGCTGTCCCTTCTCAGCCAGCTGCCCACACCATAAAAAATGGAAGGGATAAGGAAATCATTCCAAGAGCTGACTGAAAGGGAAATGGAAAAGTAGCATTAGAAAGGAACTAAGCTGAAGTAAGGGATCAATAAAAATATGTTCCAGGAGGAACAGTTTTGAGGCCAGTTTGAAATGATGCTTTCAAGAACTGCATTTTCACAAAGAAAGCCTTGATCTGACAAAGAAATCATCAAATGACAAAGTTTTGGAGAATTTCATCAAGGCAGATGAGATATAGGCCATAGTCAGGAGGAAGCATATTGGATAAACAAATATGTTTCAGAATAAGTATCAGTTCTATTGTGTACACAACGTAAATGGCAAAAAATAGTAACAAGTGGTATAAATATAGCTGTTAGGGCCATTGTACTTTTGTCTCAGGCATTTTATTCCCTGCCTCTCGTTGCAGCTTGAGAACAAAATCACCTTCGAAAAACTTACGGAGTGGACCAGTCCCAATGTGATGGAAAAGAAGAGAGTGAAAGTGTACCTCCCGCGCATGAAGATCGAGGAAAAATATAACCTCACATCTGTCTTAATGGCCTTGGGTATAACTGAGCTGTTCAGCCCCTCGGCCAACCTGTCTGGCATCTCTTCAGCAGAGAGCCTGAAGATGTCTCAGGCCGTCCATGGGGCGTACATGGAAGTCACTGAAGAGGGCACTGAGATGGCAGGCTCCGAGGGTGTGGTGGGAGACGTCGAAGATTCCTCTGAGTTTGAAGAGTTTAGGGCTAACCACCCTTTCCTTTTGTTGATCAAACACAATCCAACCAACATCATCCTGTTGTTTGGTAAATATTATTCTCCCTAAGGAGAAAAAGAGCTGGAAATAACTCTTGCCTTCCACTCAGAAACAGATCTCCTTCACTATAGCATTGTAGAATAATCTCATCTCTTCAACATTTTCTCCAAGTGGACAGCCTTCATATCTAGGGAGCTATTCTTGAAGCAGTGTGCGCCTTTTCAGATCTTTCGGTGCAGGTATTTCTGCTCACACAACTTGTATTCAGGACTTACATCAGGACTGAATGAGAATTTCAGGAGGCAGCTTAGGAATATTTCCCATTGCCATTGAATAACTTGAGAGACAGGGCCACTCTTTTGATTTTTGTGAAAAATCCTGCCACTGCTACTGAAAATCTGATGTCTCTATAGGAGTTCTGTGGAATAAACACAGCTTTCAGAATAACCCTGTTCCTTTCTGTTGAACTTGCCGGGCAACCATCCTTGAGTTGACGTCTGGACAACCTGCAGCTGAAATTCTGAACTTCAGCAAAGCATTCTTTTTCCAGGAATGCATTTGTTCTGAGAGAGTATACAGAAGGTCTACCATTTCTTCATAAATCATCACCTCCAAATACAACATCTTCCTGACTGATACAATTTCCCATCTTCATTCCAGTGACGTTGCATTGATTTTGTGAATGTTAATCGGTGGTCCTTCTATTTATTCTAATAAAAGCATTGCAGACTAAACATGTTGTTACCTGTTCTGCATTACTGCACCACATAACCTGAAATGTATGGTACAGTGAGTAGTGATTATTGACAGAAGTAGTTTACACTAGGATTTAGATCCTATTTTTGAAACCGGAATGCACCCATATATGAAGTCACTAAACAGCTTAAGATTTTTTTTTTTTAAATTTTGAACTGAAGCAAGGTAAACCCTACAGCTCCAATTCTTACCTTGAGCTTATCTCCATATGGCATATCCAATAACTAAATTTTTTTAATTTGCTATTGCATTTCCAGACAGTTTTAAAAGGTTTCCTTCTAAGTGTCCTCAGTAAATATATCGAGGTGATGCCCAAGAGATATAACTTCAAAAACATGCAAAGAGTGTTTGTCTTCAAAGGTGGACTGCTTCAGCTCTCTAACACCCACACGAATCGTAAGAGGAAATATTTCTTGTTGTCTCTTGATGTAATAATCCCCTAGAGATGTTATTTCCTATTTCACAGTCTTTAGAGGGAAGGTGCTTTAGGTTACACTTTACCCAATTAAAAAGATTATTAGTGTTAATTGCTGAGTTAAGCAGTCTTCCTTCTGCTGGAATACACATGCAGAACTGCAGATCAACACTTCAAAGTGCTTAAAAAAGGAGACACATGGCAGTATTTGGAGCTGCCTCAACCATTTGTCAAGCCAGCATAAAAAATAACTTGAAATGAGGATGCTGGTGGCAGGGAAACACATTTTCACAGCTGCTGTGAAGTCTATGGGAGAACTGCACTTACTGGTCTTCCCAAGACAGTGATAAGGGATTCGCTATGGTTAACACAAATATTCAAGCAAAGACATATTTCAAGAGATATGCCATTTCAAGGTTTACTGTGTACATTATGTCCTGCTTCCCTTATAGCCAAAAGCAGTCAACAGACTTTTGCTGTAACATAAAAAAAAAAAAAAGAAAAAGGCAGGATTAAAATGTAAACTATTGTCCTAAGGAGCAGAGTGTGTAAGGTTATTAAACAATTATAAAACTGTTATTAAACTGAAATAAGCATGTCTGTCACTCTGCACTTTCTAGGCACGATGAAAATAAAATTATTAACATTTATTATGGAAGTATTTATTACACAACATGAAAAAAAAAGCTATTCTCTTGTTTCATCGTTCTTTTTCTTGATGATCACTCTAAAGCAAATAAATACAGAAAATCAAGGCTGAAAGGGTAAGCGGCTTCCTAAAACTACACTCGAGGGAGCTTTTCAAGGCACGGAGTCCACCTGACGTCCTCACTGTGAAACAGAACTGTTTGACTCGTTCTAAACTGGGCCATTAGGTGTCACTAGGGTTACGAAGCGATGTCTGTCAGTCTTCTGAAAGACGGGCATCTGTTGAAAACGAGGTTTGGGAGCTTAATGTAGGTTCCTGTTTTGTTCTTATTTTATTTTTTGTGCAAGCAGATGATTCCGATTGATATACTGAAAACATAGACCAGTGGCACTGGGCTTGGAACCCAGTGATTTTTTAAGAAAAAGACTGAAATATTATTGGGTCAGAGCCCAGAGGCATTTTAAGATGTTCGTGTCCTGAGTGAAAAAAAGAACATCACAGTCAAATACTGTAAAAGGGATAGAGCTATTTGGTTTATGAAGGAGAAAATGTCCTCCGCAGAGGCTAAAAAGAGAGGTAAAAGTGCAGATTCAGCAAAGTTGACTAAAATGTACACCTCCATATCAACGTCTGGGCCTAGAACTGTGCCCGTGCATTGCTGCAGCCCCCGGGGAAGCAATTCTGCAGAGAGCAGCAGGGAGGGTGTTGCAAAGGGGCGAGGGAAGAGCAGCCATCAGGGGAGCAAACACTGCCTGCTGCTTCTGAGCTCTGCAGTCCAGCAAAAGAGTTTAAAAACGCGAATCCCAGTTCCCACAAAGTCAAGGTATTGTCCAACAGTCCTTTTTATTCCCTGGCGGCATGACTGAAGTTGGTGTGTCAATAAATTGGTGTCTGTCTGTCTGCTACACTCCATTTTCACTGTGTGCTGGGTTGTTTTGGATATATGCTACTTCTAGGGGTCTGTGGAACAAAACCCAGCCACACGCAATCGCATTCCTTTCAGTGCTGCGTAGGACAGCAAGTGCTCTGCGGACTGTGCGCCTTTCCTTCTCAGGTCACCTGGGGAAGGGCTGGAGATGACATATCTTCTCTGCCCTTTGGGGAATACAGTTATTTGATACCATTCCACACTTCTCTGCATATTTGACTTGCGAGAGAGGCCTACATTCTCCTAAGCAAACCAAATCCATGGCTGAAGGCACAGGACTTTACAGGCAGTATGCTCTAATCTTGGTCACCAGAGGACGAGCGCTCAGAGAACCTCCTGGACTCCAGGGGAAAAGCTGTCCTGAGCTCCCAAACAGAAAGCTTCATATTGGCTGGGAAGGATTTGACATGGAGCAGTGGTTCAGTTTTCTGTTTCTGTGGCTAGTGAGAGAAATCCCTCAATCTGGACAAGAGAGAGCAGAAGGGGGATTGTCAAGGAGCGGCAGGGTTGAGGCTGCTCGGCAAGGGAAGGTGACCCAGGGCAGCAGGTGACAGCAAGGCCAGCAGGGCAGGGTCCTCCCTGATTAGGCGTTCAGTGCTACAGCTCCTAACGCTACTGCCACAGTGCAGTGCTTCCCAGAGAAGTCCACAGGTCGAATATCACGCCTGGAGGTTAAGTCCATGGGTCAGGGTCTGTAGTGGTCCTAACCTGAAGAGTGTTGTACATTGAGGAGATGGTGACCCGCACCAAAGTTGACTTGATCAGGCACGGGCAAGTGCTGTGCTATGTTATGGTGCACATATCGCTTGGCCTCCAGGCCTATACTACGTCAAATGTCTCACGTGGCTGCAGGATAAACTTAGCCTGCTAATCATAATGGAGCAACTTGTAGATGGCCCCAGACTGGCACCTGGTGATGAGGCTGCTGGCACATCCTTGTCTTCATCTTGAAGTGAAGCAGCATGCTTCCATACAATTATATTTTTCTTTGGCAGTAGAACCAGTGAACCTCTGCATGTATAGGATAGGCACAGCGTGCTGTGCCCTGAAAAAAGATCCAGCCAATGCTGCACAGCTTGGGGTTCCCACCATCTGAAAGGACATAAGATTATCCATGCTATCCCTTTTTTCCCTCTCACGTTCTCTCCAATAAATGGCATTTTAAACAGTTTCTTACTCGTATCCAAAATGAGCACTTGCAGTGGCGCTACAGGGTCCAGCTGGGTGAGGTTCACGGCCAAGCGTAGGCATGCAAGGTAGCAATGACCACTATCAAAAGACTCAGTTTAAATACTTCTCTCAAGCGAGGGGGATGTGGACCCCCATGGAGGCACCTCACAGCTCTGTCACAAACAGTGCTGTGACTCAGGGCTGGACATCACTTCAGATGTGCCTGAGCCCAGGCAGCCAAACTCCTAGGAGAGGGGTGATGTTCTCAAGAGCAGAGGTTTCTGAAATCATGGATGATATGGACACAATGACAGAGGCTGACTACTGAGTATGTCTTCTGACACAGGAACTTCAGGCTATTAAAAGAAGTTGGTAGAATGCAGTTAAAAAAAAACTACACAGAGGTAGCTGACAACAAACAAGTAGCTGAATGATGGAGCTCATGGTCAAAGGATGCTGGAGATGATAAAGTTTTACGTGATTTTAAAGGGAGACTTGACAAAGCCATGGAAGAGAAATCCATTGAGANGTAATAAATATANAGAAAATACTACCAGCTATTGAAGTNCCTGGATTGAAAANAGGCAATGTTAGGACCCTGACAGCATGACCAGTCTCAGCAGGAGCCTTCTCCCACACCCTCTGCAACTGGGCCCAGGAGCCTGTGTTGGGCATTGGCACCATTTTGGTGCTAGGGATGATTTTTGTGAGAGCAGGACATGAACCGTCCTCAGCCAGTCACAGCCGGTTGCAGCTGGCCCTGTGATGGATGAAAAGAACTCACTGTATGCCAAATCTTCAGACAGTCAGAGGAGCATATGGCACCTCTGCTCAATTAAGAAACGGTGGCAGGAGAAACGTGCGAGGTGTGTTTGGAGAAACAAAACAGAGGAGACATGTAGAAGGAGATGCTATTGAGAGCACAGCTGAAGGCACAGTCTTGGGAGGAGGTGCTCCATGTCAGAGGAGGCATCTTTGAGGGACCGCAGGCACAGGCAACCCACGCCAGGGCAGTGTTATCCTAGAGGGACCACAGCCCACAGGTGACCGACACTGGAGCAAGGGCATCCTCATGGAACTGCCACCCATGGAGCAGACTAGAGCACAGGAAAAAGGTGAGCAGCAACAACTGGCAGATGGAAACAGTTCTGGAGCAACCCCAAGCTCTTGCATTGCCTGCTGCTTCATCAAAGGGACTGGGAAGCACCGAGTGTAGCCAGAAAGCTGAAACTAGGAACTGGAGAAGGAGAGTTTTTGGACTGAAGTAAAGTGTGGGGAAGGGGGATGAAAGGTCTAAATGTCTTATTCACAGTTTGCTTCATTGTTTTTTGTCAATACCTGAATCAACAACAGAAATATTATGTTAATCAGCAAGAAATTATATGAAAATCCTCAAGTCAAGACGGTTGCCCACAACAGAAGCCCACTTTGGCTGAACCTTGCCCTTCAGTCCCTGCCTGAAGTACACTGTAGGTGTGCCTGTCTCCAGGCCTGCCTCCTGATGGACCTGAGACTCAAGTCTTGTGGCCTCATCTCCAGGACCACCTCTTTTGCTCCTAAGTGGGTGACAGGGCCCTGAGTGCACTAATAACCCTTCAATGGTCCTGACCAGCCACACCTGGAGACTCTACCCACACCTATGGGACCAGGAGTTCTATTCAAGCTGTGCTCTGGTCCTTCAGTCCCTCTCTGTGCCACATCAGAGGTGTAACAGTCTCCAGCTCAAACACAGCTGTGCCCATGCCTGGCCAAGAACTCCTAGTGTGACCTTGGCCCTGCCTTGTGATCACTGGACCTGAGCCTAGCTCTGATGTGTGAACTGACTTCCTGGCTTGTCCTTGGACCTGCCTCGTAGCCGTGACATTGCGCTGTGATCTGGACTCATGGCTGGCCGTGGGATCCCCCTTGCCTCCTGGTTCATCATTCCCTGGGGAGAAGATGGCCCTTGCTGCTCCCCAACAGCAAAGCCTCCTTGAGCCCTCTGGCGAACACCGAGGAGCCTGGCGTCTGGTCATGCAGGGCCTCATCCTTACAAACCTTCCTGATCTCTCCACGCCATTCCACCATTACTCAGCCCCAGACTCCTGAGTGACCACTTCCACCCAGCCAGACCCTCTTTCCCCGCTGCCTTTTGCCCACCCAGCCTCCAGGACACGTCAGGGCAGCCTGACCACCTCCCTCAGCCCCAGCCCCTTCATGCCATGCCCCTTTCCAGCCCGCCGTCCCTACCCTGGCTCTGTGTCCCCCAGAAGAGCCTGCCAACACCCCACAGCCACTGAGGCACTGCTGAGCCTTGATCCCTGTAAGGAGTGTGGGTGCACCTTGCTTAGAGGGGAGGCTGCTGTGTCTGAGCCCTGAGGGCACCAACAGCNNCCGTTGGCCCTGACCTCCCATGGGGCTGCTCCCAGCTGGCCCATGGCCCCGGACCCCATGTCACCCCCTGGGCACATCAGCACCTTCCCCAATCATCCGGACTTCTCCCTAGTCTTCTTTTTGCTGTTCCACCTAAACAAGCTTTTCTTACTGCCCTTCACATCCCCTGTCAGTTTTCCCTCCAGCAGAATTTTTGCTTTTCAAACTCCATCACTGCATGCATGGGAAAAGCTTCTGTTCTCCTGCCAGGTGGATTGTCCTTGCTTCCATCTCTTGTGCACTTTCTGTATGTGAGCTAAGTCAGAATGAATCATAGAATCACAGAATCATAGAACAGTTTGGGTTGGAATGGACCTTAAAGATCATCTGGTTCCAACCCCCCTGCCATGAGCAGGGACATCTTCCACCAGACCAGGTTGCTCAGAGCTCCATCCAACCTGGCCTTGAACACTTCCAGGGAGGGGGCAGCCACAGCTTCTCCAGGCAACCCGTTCTAGTATTTCACCACCCTTATGGTGAAGAATTTCTTCCTAACAGCTAATGTAAATCTGCCCTCTTTTAGTTTAGAGCCATTCCCCCTTGTCCTATCACTACACACCCTTGTGAAAAGTCCCTCTCTATCCTTCCTGTAGGCCCCTTCATTCATGAAGGCACCTTCATCATCAGAGACTGCCTGTATGTTGCTTCAGTAGCAAGATATGTGGCATGTATGGGAGCAAGCGAAAGGCTTTGCATGCAGGTGAGGCTAAAATTCATTCAGTCACAGTGAGGAAGACTTTCAGGTTCTGGGTCAGATAGTCCCATCCAGCCTGTTGCTGGCCTGTGGGATGCGATTATTGAAAGAAGCCATGAAGGCCACATCAAATTATGTCAGATCATATATGCTTGGGGGAGCATTAAGAAATCACCAGTTCTACAATGAAGGCTGAGCCATGTCAGGTTAAAATTAATGTAAGACTTGATATGGGACATCCCATTGACAATGAAGAACAGTGAAAAATACCCCTGTCCCAACCTGTGGGAGATCAATGCAACACTGCAGGCAACACTGTCAGTGTCTCCAGAATGGCACAGCACTGCTGCAGAAAGGTGCCAAGTGGGCTATGAGTTCCTGTTTGAAGGAGCTTGACCAGACATCTCATTTTATTTGCCCTGGGGAAAAAAACACAGTCCCACGAAACAACGGAGAGAGAAACCATCGTTGAGAACCACAGCACCAAGGTCTGCACTGACAACCAGTTACACAGTCAGTTGCAGTCGCTCTGGGTAAAATGATTTCTCTCTCTGTGAATGGTTGCTTCTGTCCCTCACGGAGAGGCAGCTTCCAGATTCACAGTGTGGAACGAAGACAAACACAGAACAATTAACAAGCTCCTTCCTACTGGCAAAAGAGCAGGAACAAGCAGGAGAACAAAATCTGAAGTTCTGCGTGGGTTGTTGTGATTGAGTGAGAAGCTTGGGTCTGTGAGCTGACCTGGACTTCATATCCTTTTGGATAAAAAGTACCTTTTATACTGTCAGGTATCCAAGGCTCAGGTACTCCAGAGCCTGTTGGTTTAGGGACAGCTCCACAATGAAACGCCGGGCAGAGCGAAGGGCAGCAGGGCCTTCGCTGACCTCTTTCTCGGGACAAGCATTGTCAAAGCAGGATGTGCGACAGAACTGTTCGCGCTGCTTTGCACAGCTGTGCTGGACAGGCAACCTACGGCCCGTCATCCCAGGCAGCCTTCCAACTGCAGGAACGTTTGCTTACTCTTCCAGACCACACGTCAAGCAGAGTATACAAGACCTTTCACGTGTCAACGCTATCCTGACAGCCCATTCTCATCCAGATCTTCATTTGCTCATGGGTGGATTCTGTTGCTTGCAACTGGCCTTGCCCACAGAGTTCTCTTCCAACCCCTACCATTCTGTGATTCTGTGATCAGTTTGACCACAGAAAACCAAAACAGGCCTCTACAAAAGAGTGCAGCATGTCTTTCTCACACACTGTCAAAGCAGAGCTTCTTATCCTCCATGACTTTGTTTATTGTGGGTGTGCTCTGAACCTGAAACTCCCAGCTCCTGAAGAGAAAACACGGCTTTTGTGCAGCTCATGAAACAAAGCTCTGCATCAAACACACACAAAACTGTTGCGCAGGTCTGGAATCAGGACACTACACAGAAGTAAAATTCACCAGGTGTTAAAAAAACCTCTGGGATCATATTTATTCTATACTTGCAGTGTGATGGTGTAAGAAAATGATTACTGACAAAACTGCAGCTGCTTCCTGGATATGTTTGTAGGTACTAAAACACCATTTGTGATAAGCTGAGCCTGTGACACAGGTCTGGAGACTGATGTAATTCACGTACGATAAACCAGATTAAGGGACAGGGAATCATGGTTGTTTAGGAGAGAGGCCTAAGGGACACCCGGAAGGCAGATTTGACTGAGTTAAATGTACTGGTCAGGTCTTCTATGCGGCAATGGAAGACCAGTGCAGTAGAAATAGAAATAAACCCCTGTGAACAAAAAGTGGCCCTGAACAAAAAAGGGATAAAGAGTGAAAACAGGGGCACATATCTGAGATTCACTATAAACAGTGTGAGAATACAGCTTACTATGTGTAGATACACAGACTCATAGAATCATAGAATATCTCAAGTTCAAAGGGACCCATAAGGATCATCGAGACCAACTGCCTGCTCCTTGAAGGACTACCTAAAACTAAACCATTTGACTAAAAGCAAGGTCCAGACACTCCTTGAACTCTGACAGCTTTGGTGCCATGACCACTGCCCTTGGGAGCCTGTTCCATTGACCCAGCACCCTCTCAGTGAAGAACCTTTTTGCTAATGTCCAATCTGAACTTGCCCTGACGCAGCTGCACTCCATTTCTCCGTGTCCTATCGCTGGTCACTATGGAGAGGAGATCAGCACCTCCCACTCCACTGCTCCCCCCAAGGAAGTTGTAGGCTGCCATGAGGTCACCCCTCAGCCTCCTCTTCTTCAGGCTGAACAAGCCAAGCGACCTCAGCCGCTCCTCAGAAGTC
>Ga0065711_1013249_pt1 | contig 10300 bp, 8 predicted proteins | sample Hoacrofraction12_FD_59098 | JGI IMG/M metagenome (GOLD analysis project Ga0065711, IMG submission 59098) | Hoatzin crop microbial communities from Cojedes, Venezuela - Epithelial fraction 12 v2 (version 2) | ecosystem: Host-associated > Birds > Digestive system > Esophagus > Crop | place...
AGATATTCAAGACCCGCCTGGACAAGGTCCTGTGCAGCCTGCTCTGGGTGACCCTGCTTGGGCAGGGGGGTTGGACTGGGTGACCCACAGAGGTCCCTTCCAACCCCTACCATTCTGTGATTCTGTGATTCTATAGTTTCTTTCATAGCCTTCTTGGAAAATTAAGGGTGGATGGTGAGCGCAGAGGGAGGGGAAGCAGGAAATCTTCCCCAAAAATTTTCATCATTTTGATCAGCCTCAAGTTGTGGCAGGGGAGGTTTAGATTGGATATTAGGAAAAATTTCTTCACCGGAGGGTTGTCAAGCACATGAACAGGCTGACTAGGGAGGTGGTTGAGTCACCATCCCCGGAGGTATTTAAAAGACCTGTAGGTGTGGCGCTTAGGGACATGGTTTAGTGGTGGCCTTGGCAGTGTTAGGCTTACGGTTGGACTCGGTGATCTTATAGGTCTTTTCCCACCTAAATGATTGTATGATTCTATGGTCATTTTTTAACATGAAACTGTAAATATCTAATAAAAAACCCAACACATTTGATCTGAGAAAGATAGCTATTAGTTATGAAAAGCACCTTGTTTCTAAATGTGCAATTGTATGTACAAGTAGTGTCATGCAGACTATGGCATCTAAGTTGTGATTAAGTCCATCACTTACCTTTTGTTTGTTTTCAGCTATTAATAAAGAAGAGACACATATGATTGGGTATGATGTTAATGAGTTCTTGGACTTCTCATCATCTCATGTTTTAAGGTACAGTTTTTGTCCCTTAAATCAGATACTATAGTAAAATGCTGTCCTCTAGAAACCTGTGTGCAGGCAGACACAAGAGAGTTTTAACAGTAAAACCTGCTGTTATTTGCTGAAAGGACTGGAAAGGAACGCCTTTCTGCTGAGGCCAGTCTCTTGCTATCACAGGCAATCCTCTATCCTACTATTACAGGCTGTGTAATCCTCTTCCACTCTCTCATCCTTGCTTACCCAGATTGCACCGTCAAGCCAACTGTAACAAGTACATTTTCCAAGGCAACTGTTCTTTTCAAGACCGAAACATTTAAAAATAAATAAATAAAATAAAACAAAACAGAGAGTTTCCTAGGAGAGAAGCCAGTTGTGCCTACAGAAACGTAGATGTTATTGTGCAGGGAGATGCTAAGGATTACAGAAGCAGGATTTATTAGTTCTGGCTTATCCCGTGGAAACTCGTGACAGCAGTAGTAGCGTGTGAAAATGCTACACGCTGCAAGGATTTTGTTTGCACTTCTGACCTAACTGTAAAGATTTATGAGAATCTACCTGTGCAAAGAAATGCATTAGACATATAGCTCTTGAGCTGTTCTGCAGTTAGCTCATTGCAGTCCACCTTCATCTGCTAGCTGGAGGGCAGTAGGTTGGACTGATCAGATGACAAAGGAGCTATATCTAAAGTGGCTTATGTCAGCTGAGGGAGAAGCAAATGATTCTTCTGTCCTCCATGTTTGCAAGCTCTGTGGCACTAGCATCCATCTTGGAGTTTGTAACTTCTTTTTATTCTATTTCCAGCAAAACAAATACTGTACAGGAGAAACAAGTTGCTGTTCTTGCCCCTCGCTCCTCCTATCAAACAGTCTGGGAAATGTTTGCTCAACAGTCTGAAGTGGAGAGGGATTCTTTTCTACAAGATGTTTTCCCAAGTGGTTTCCTCTGGGGCACGTCCACAGGTGCCTTTAACATTGAAGGAGCTTGGGCAGAGGATGGGAAAGGAGAGAGCATCTGGGATCAGTTTGGGCATGCAGGTCATGTCTACATGAACCAAACGGCAGACGTGGCATCTGACAGCTATTATAAAACCAGCTATGATGTTTACCTGCTTAGGGGTCTTCATCCTCAATTGTACAAGTTTTCTGTATCCTGGCCTAGAATTTTCCCTGCTGGCACCAATGAGACCATCAACTCCAAGGGTGTTGATTATTACAATCAATTAATTAACCGGTTGCTAGACTCTAACATTGAGCCCATGGTGGCTTTGTTCCACTGGGACCTCCCACAAGCTCTTCAGGTTCTTGGTGGCTGGCAGAATGACAGTATCATAGATGCTTTTGTAGACTATGCAGACTTCTGCTTTGCCACTTTTGGGGATAGGGTCAAGATCTGGATTACTTTCCATGAGCCTTGGGTTATCAGCTACGCTGGCTATGGCACCGGAGAGCATCCTCCAGGAATCACTGACCCAGGAGTAGCATCTTACAAGGTAGGGACACAGGAATAACTAGGATCCTGCAGCTGACATTGTTCTGTTGTTTTCCTCTGATGTTTCTGTACTTTAACAAGCCTAGTATGGCTTCTGAGACAACGATTTGCTTGTTGGATTTATGATACTCGCAAAAAAATGGGTTAGTTAATGGGTGCTAGATGTCTTTATTTTATTTTTCTATTTTGAAAGCTGATGTTGATAGATAGCCAGATTCTTCTGCTTAATCCAAAACCTGCTGCACTCTGGCTATGATTATTTGTTTTGTCAAGCTTGCTTCTTTTGAATGGAGACAACATTCTCACAGGGCAATAATCTTAATGCTTAAGAGTTCTTGTGCAAAGCAGTGTGTCACACATTCCTCCGCTTTCTGCCCGCAGGTGGCTCACACAATTCTGAAGGCTCATGCCAAGGTCTGGCACCTGTATAATGACAGATACCGCGCTCAGCAGCTGGGAAGGGTGGGGCTGGTGCTGAACTCGGATTGGGCTGAACCCAGGACTCCAACCAACTCTGAGGACATGAGGGCATCAGAGAGGTACCTGCAATTCATGCTTGGCTGGTTCGCTCACCCTATATTTGTTAATGGCGATTACCCAGATATCCTGAAGGCTCAGATCCAGGAAGTAAACCAGCAGTGCTCCGCAACAGTTGCGCAGCTGCCTCTGTTTACAGAAGAGGAGAAGTCCTGGGTGAAAGGGACTGCAGATTTTTTTGGTCTTTCCCATTACACTTCCCGCCTGGTCAGTGCTGCGACTAACGGGACCTGCGCACCAGGCTACGAGAGCATCGGGAACTTCTCCTTGCATGTAGATCCTTCTTGGCCACAGACTGCCTCTTCTTGGATCCATGTGGTCCCTTGGGGATTAAGAAGGCTGCTCAAGTTTGTGTCCCAAGAATACACAGGGACACAGATCCCGATTTATATAGCAGGAAATGGTATGCCGACCGAAGATACAGGGGATCATATTAATGACACTCTGCGAGTGGATTATTTCCGCAGGTACATCAATGAGGTGCTAAAAGGTATGGAGAAATTTAAGTAATTTCTTTTTTTTTAGTAATGGCAATTGGTTTTTCTGTCCCTTCCATGGTGGTTAACTTTAAAACATCACTACTTGTGTAATGATATCAGGTCAGCTGCCTATTGTGTACGTAGTGTGACCTCATATACTTCAGACTATTTGGTGTCCAGTATGGAACACTTCTTTCTGTTTAGATACAGGAATGGGTTTTTCGTATGTATGGATTAATGTAGCCTGGACCCTAATGTCAGTCCCTCTGTGAGAACAGTGGTTTTTTATTCAGCTTCCCTAAAGATGATTTGCCTGCAGGCAGGCTCTTGCCTACAGAGATCTCACAGATCAGGACTGAAGGATGCCTTTGCTGATTAAGCAGATCTAACTGACAGCATCCTGTACCATTTCAGGTTAGAATTTTTAGGGAGGTATTTGTATCTCAATTGTTTTGAGCAAGGTTAAAGGCATGCCTGTATCTTTGCAAACTGCTTATCAATGCATGTAAAAATAATATTAGTGACGGAAGTTCTGGACAGGTATAGAGATTTGAGATTTCAAATACAGATGTGACTGATGCTGTCTTGAGATACACAAATCCGTACTGTCAGGAAAACTTTATTAAATATATGGTATTAAATAGGTTGGTGATCGGTGTACGGCATTTGATCTCCTTGTCCTAGTTCTCAACATACTGACAGAAGTGTTAAAAGAGCTACTGACAACACAGTTTAGCATTGCAGTTATGCCTCGGTAGAACGGACTGCACATGGGAAGTGAACTTTTCTGGAATGAGAGAGTGTTAGTGCTTTTTTGTAGGCAACGTGAGGAAGGATGCTGGACTTGCCTCTGCTGGTACTGGATATGCTGTTCTGCTAAAAAATTCTCCTGTGCTCAGGGAAGATAGGCAAGCACTAAACACATGTAATGTTTCAGTTCAACTATAGTTTTAAATCTAAAAGTGCACCATATACCTAAATTGAAGAATTGTGCTTGAAAACAAGAACGCAGGGAAAGGGATACCAGTGGCACAAGTGTCCTGTACTCAAATATCTCTCAACTAATGTTTCTTTTCTCATGCATTTTTATCACAAAGTGTTTGACCAGCTCCTGGTACAGTGCTGACTGCTTCTCTTGTCAGATACTCTAATTGTTTAGGGATTTTTTTTTTTTTTTGCCTAAAAGACCATTCGTAGATGTTTGGCTTACCACACTGTTACCCTCAGTTGTGGTGCTTATGTTGTGCTGTACTCAGAAAGTGTTCACCTGAATAACAGTGTCTTGTACTGTTTCTGTGACAGCGGTAAAACTAGACACAGTTGATGTTCGGTCATACGTTGCTCGATCCCTGGTTGATGGCTTTGAAGGTCCAGAGGGGTACAGTCTAAAATATGGGCTACATCATGTGGATTTTGAAGATAGCAACAGACCAAGGACTCCCAAGGCATCTGCTTATTTCTATTCCAGTGTCATTGAAAAAAATGGTTTCCCATCCAAAGCCTCGGACAGATATTCTACACCGGTGGTGTTTGACCTACCCACGCCATCGAAGTTGCCGAATTTGCCAGCATCAGAAGTTCCCTCCAAGGCAAAGGTTGTCTGGCAGAAGTTTTCATCTCAAACAGACTTTGAAAGGGACATGTACTTTTATGGGACATTCCCAGAGAACTTTACATGGGGCGTGTCATCTTCTGCCTATCAGGTAGAGGGAGGTTGGGATGCTGATGGCAAAGGACCCAGCATTTGGGATAATTTTACCCACGTCCCAGGGAATATAGAGAATAATGATACTGGAGATGTCGCTTGTGATAGCTACAACAAGGTGGAGGAAGATATTTACCTGCTGAGAGCCTTAGGAGTAAAGAACTATCGTTTCTCTCTGTCCTGGCCTCGAATTTTCCCCAGCGGAAGGAACAACTCAATAAACAGCCATGGAGTTGACTACTATAACCGCCTCATTGATGGACTGGTTGCAAACAACATCACTCCAATCGTCACGCTCTACCACTGGGACCTGCCACAAGCTCTCCAGGACATTGGTGGCTGGGAGAGCAGCACGCTGATTGACCTGTTTGATAGTTTTGCGGACTTCTGTTTCCAGACCTTTGGGGACAGGGTGAAGTTCTGGATTACGTTCAATGAACCCCAGGTCATTGCCTGGGTTGGCTATGGCGTTGGGGAATTTCCACCCAATGTCAAGGACTCTGGCAGTGCTCCCTACCAGGTGGCTCACATCTTACTGAAAGCTCACGCCAAGGTCTACCACACATACGATGATAAATACAGAGCGAGTCAGGGAGGGGTCATCGCTCTGTGTCCCAACATTGACTGGGTTGAGCCAAAGACACCAGGTGATCCCAGGGACATAGAAGCTGCGGACAGATACCTGCAGTTTTTGGTGGGGTGGTTTACACACCCGATCTTCAAAAATGGGGACTACCCTGAGGTCATGAAGTGGAAAGTTGGGAACAGGAGTGAGCTCCAGAACCTGCCATCATCTCGCCTACCGGTTTTCACAGCGGAGGAGCGTGAATATATCAGGGGCACGGCAGATGTCTTCTGCTTCAACAGCTACACCTCCAAAATTGTAACCCATGCAACGACCTGGTTGAGGCCCTTCTCATATGAGTACGACCAGGAAGTTTTAACAGAGGTTGACAGCTCCTGGCCTTCCTCAGCTATTGCTGACCAGCGGGCTGTGGCCTGGGGGCTGAGGAGGGTACTGAACTGGATCAAAGAAGAATATGGCAATCCCCCAATATACATAATTGAGAATGGGGTGGGGATAAAGACCAGCTCGGATGTTGATGACAATGCCAGGATATTTTACTACAAAACATACATTGATGAAGCTTTAAAAGGTACCAGTGTTTGCTTTTATTCTGTTGGTGTTATGTCTCCTCCCCAAATCTTTGGTTACTTTCTTCCTCTGAGGAGCAGGTTTTAAAAGCAATTGATATCAGTCTTTAAATATTCTGAACACAATATAAACATAATGGGGTTTTTTATGATCTCCTTCACCTGGTCGTTTATACTCTGTATCCTCCAGCTATGAAGAGTCTCTTATGATCTTCGTTGTCCAGTGCCAGCTTTGTGAAGCTGAAAGCGTGTATGTGCTTGCATGTGATTCCTTGTAGTTCATTTAATGTGTGATCATACCACTGATGCTCTTCCATTTGTTTCTGGTCTTTCAGCTTACAAGTTGGATGGTGTTAATCTGAGAGGATACAATGCTTGGTCTTTTATGGATGACTTTGAATGGTTGAATGGTTATGATCCAAGATTTGGATTGCACCATGTTGATTTTGACAATCCCAACAGGCCAAGAACCCCAAAGTGCTCTGCTGTGTACTATGCAGAGATCATCCGCAATAATGGCATCCCATTGCCAAAAGAAGATGAATTTTTATATGGAGAGTTTCCAAAGAATTTTTGGTGGAGTGTAGCAACTTCAGCATATCAGGTGAGGAAACCGAGACTGACTCTTAAAGTATCTGCGGACAGTTCATTTTGGATGAGACACTTATAGCTTTTGTAGCATTAGTTTTTACCATAATTTAGGGTTCGAGTAACAATTGCAGTGAAAAGGAGGAACTTGAAGATATTTAAGGGCATGCTTGTACCGCAGGAATTGAGACAGCAGTATGGGCTTCACAGGAGCCAGCCAACACGGAGCAGCGGGTGAAACAGTACCTGTTCTATGGCATTGTACTTTGCTAATACGTATTGCCTTGAGGCCCAAGAGGTCTTACTAGGTACAGCAAAAACATTACTGTTTCTAGTTTTAAGCTGATAAGTCAAAATATTGTGTGGTGCCACAAAGACTAACTGGCTGAATTCTTTGCTAGGCCAAGACCTAAAATTGTTTACTAGTGATTTCCCCCCCATCTTCAATTACAGATTGAGGGAGGATGGAGAGCAGATGGGAAAGGACTTAGCATTTGGGACCAATTTTCTCACACTCCCTTGAAAATCAGCAATGATGACACTGGAGACATAGCTTGTGACAGCTACCACAAGATTGAGGAGGATGTGGAAATGCTGAGAAGCCTCAAGGTGTCTCACTATCGCTTTTCAATCTCCTGGTCCCGTGTTCTCCCAGATGGGACCACCAGATACATCAATGAAAAGGGACTAAACTACTACGAAAGACTTATTGATGCTCTTCTGGCAGCTAACATTATGCCTCAGGTAACTAAAAATGGTAACTTTCAGCGAACTGAAAAATAGCAGAACCGAAGTCTGATGCTCAGAGCGCATGCGTGTGTTTCCATCCACACCCACCTTCACAGAGAAATTGTTTTTCGTTGTATTCTGCAAGGAAACATGATTTTTGCATAAGCAAATAAACTGGGAATATAGTGATACATTAGAAATTACTACCTAGAAAGATCATGGTAACCTTATTGCTGGCTGTTTCCAACTACCTTCTTGTCCCTCACGTGCTTGGAAGTGAATTCCACAAGGACCTACTCAGTGATCTTTCCAGAGACTGAGGTGAGGCCGACAAACTTGTAGTTCCCAGGATCCTCCTTCCTGCCTTTCTTGGAGACGGGTCTAACATTGTTCTTTTCCCAGGAGTCAGCAAGCTCCACTGATCAGCATGGTTGGTCACGTATAATGGACAGTGGCCTCAGCGCTGCATCAATCAGCTCTTCCAGCACTGTTGGGTGAATCTGACCTGTCCCCATAGACTTGGACACACGTAGCTTTTTGTCCTCCCCAAACCATGCTGGTCCACGTAGGCAGCACGCACGGCCACACAACGGTCTGCGTACAGGTGTACGCACAGCATGCAGGGGGCAGTCCAGGAACATCTACACAAGCATCGGATTGTGCCTGAGCAAGCCTGTGCCTTCATGGCAGTGCTCTAGGCTGGTCCTGTGGCTGTGCCAGCCCGAACAGGTGTTCTGCTGGTCTGTGTCTCATCTGAGACTCTGTGTCTTCACTGGTGACTTCTTGCTGTCGCAGAGTTGTGGTGGGTTTTGGTAAAAGCTTCGACTTCGCCATCAGGCAGTCCCTAGAGACAGAGTGATTTCCCCACATCCTAAAGAAACTGAAACACTGGCGAAAAGGTATTTTATCTGAGTGCCGAGTGATCGCTACAAACTCCAACACCGTTAGGAACAGGTGGCTGCAGATCAAAGCACAGTTTATTTATGTTCATAAATGAGGCTGGGTTACTGTCCTTATTTCTGAAACTAAGAGTGGTTGAGTCCTTTCTCTTGCTGTGTTTCCCCACAGGTGACTCTCTACCACTGGGACCTCCCACAGGCGCTGCAGAACGTCGGTGGGTGGGAGAATGACACGATAGTTCAGAGGTTTAAGGAATATGCTGAGCTCCTTTTCCAGAGACTGGGAGACAAAGTGAAATTTTGGATAACCCTCAATGAACCCTACAACACCGCGTATTGTGGCTACGGCGTTGGCACAGCTGCTCCGGGTAAGACTGCTGGGCATAACCTCGGAGCCTTTGCAGCACTGTAGGCACAACTCTGCTTTACAGTGCAGCAGAGTAGATGCTGGGGCTTGCAGAGGCAGAGCAAATAAGATGATGTGGTGGGGATAAATGGGGTTTGGACTGCTGTGTGGTGGTGAACATGTCCTTCTTTCACTTTGGCTGACCACCCAAGACCCATCCTCCTTTTCCAGTCCTCTAACCCATCACTCCTCTGCAACCACTGCATTACCTTTGCTGTCTGGAGCACCCCCGTTTCCACAGCAGCTCCGGGGACTGTGGAGAGGGTTAGGGCTGGAGGGGGCCCAAGCTCAGCTGCAGGCAGAAGCGGGTGAAGGGGAGGGGTGGGAGCTGGCCTGCACACACAGCTTTCTGCTCTCCGTACCGGCAGCAGCCTGTCGCTGGGGCTGGCAGCCCTGTGCGGGCAGAGAGCTGCGCCAGCCTGTGTCCCCCCAGCCTGCCCACTGCCCCTGTGCCTTCAGCTGCTGAAGCAGCGACCTCAGCCCAGGGCTGGCCCCAGTGCACGTTGATCCATTCACCAGCAGGCAGTTCGGGGCGTCCTGGGTGTTGTGTTCACCGGGGAAGCAGCCGATGGGAAAGCTGGGAACTGCTACTCCACTGCCTGTGCTGTCCCTGTCTCTGCAGGTGTCTCTGTTCGGCCGGGGCGAGCCCCTTACATAGTGGGGCACAACTTAATAAAGGCCCATGCGGAAGCCTGGCACCTCTACAACGAGACCTACCGGGCAAAACAAGGAGGAGTAATCTCTATCACCATCAGCTCTGACTGGGCAGAACCAAGGAACCCACACAAGCAGGAGGACGTCGATGCTGCCAGGCGATACTTGCAGGTACGGAGACACCCAGTCACGGCTCTCCCTGCTGCTCCTGCGTTTGTTCATGGTGGCACCTCCGCTCTGGGTGCTGGAGGTGCCCAGAACCCAGGTCAGCATCTCACTGAAAGAAAAGGATGAGCCAGGGGCATCCCTGCAAGGAAAGGTGCCACCCTCTTCTGATGCCTGATCAAGCATGCAACAGAAATGAGACAAAATATGGTTGCAGTGACAAAAGGTTACTAAATTTACTGCCGTGTGCCTGCTCACTGTAAATGCAGGTAGTACCTATAAAGCAGCACATGAAGGAGAAATGGTTAAATCCCTTGTTTTGCTACATAATTTATCCTTCTCCCTTATTTCCTGGTTTAGTTTCTTCTAGGTTGGTTTGCTCATCCCATATTCAAAAACGGCGATTATAATGAAGTGATGAAAACGAGGATTCGGGAACGCAGTCTGGCTCAGGGTCTGAACCAGTCCCGGTAAGAGCCCAGGCACACATCTGCTTTGTTCTGCTTGCTGTGCTGAAACCGGCTTTTCTGCCACAAGTGCTAAATTTCAATGATTCTATTGCAATGGTACTGTAAAAATCTTACTGTATCCTCACAGAAAGACTCTGGTGTACATTTTGCCTGTTGCCTGTCTTTACCTCCCTTGCAAGCTAAATTTACTACTACAGCGTATCTTTGGGGTAGTGAGTTGGCAGCTCAGAGTGATGTAGTAAATGCTCGGCATTAGACACAGGGCTTCACCGGACGTGGTAAATGTGT
>Ga0065711_1051635_pt1 | contig 10300 bp, 8 predicted proteins | sample Hoacrofraction12_FD_59098 | JGI IMG/M metagenome (GOLD analysis project Ga0065711, IMG submission 59098) | Hoatzin crop microbial communities from Cojedes, Venezuela - Epithelial fraction 12 v2 (version 2) | ecosystem: Host-associated > Birds > Digestive system > Esophagus > Crop | place...
GCTCTCCCTTCCCAGCAGGGTTCCGTGTCAGCCGCTCCCAAGGCTCACTTCCGGATCGGAACCTGGGTTGCTCAACGCACCAAACTATGTCCCCTCTCATCCAGCCAGGACTCCACAAACTACTTGTTTTCAAAAGACTTCATTAGAAGCAAAAGGAGAAACAAAATATCCAGTTGCAGCCTCACAAAATACGGAAGGCAACACATCCGGTGTAAATTGGGAGAAGCTCAATTTTTACATCATCCGCTTATGGTGTGAATAAGAGCCAAGAAGCGCAAAGAACGTGGGAAAGTTGCATGTTCTGTTTCTTAAAGAGATCAGGAAAAAGTTTTGCAGATGCATAAAGAAGCTCAAATCAAGGCCATGTAGACTTCTAAATCCCTGACAGCAGTTTTCGAAATCTCCACTGTTACTTATATTTGTCAATAATGATAAATCCATTGTGCCTGTTTGGGAAATAATGTCAGACAGTTTAGGAAAGAAGATTAAAGAAAAGATAAAGTAACTCCTAGTAGAAAACAATGGTTATTTGAGGACGTGCTCATTTTTTGAGAGTAAAGTCCAGATATGTGAATTCTGCAATATGATTCCTTTTGGATTTTCTTTCTTAGTTTGCACCCCATATTATGCCAGAAATGCAACAGATTATTTTGTCCCTGAGACTTATCTCCAGCTTTGGCTGATGTCTAAATACTCATACATGTACAGGATGTATGCTGGATACTTGACCGAGTAACTTGTTTCCCAGTAGCTATGGTTCATGAAGTACAGGCTCAGCTATGAATTATTCAGGATGACACTGTTTCTAAGTAGGCTTTCTGCTAAAAGTGCCGTGAACGAGTACAAGAAAACCTAATTTTCTAGAAGCAAATCAGTTAATTTTAGAATAGTCATCCATCCAAGTATTTGAAAGAAAATGTTTTTTTTAATTCAAGAAGACTTTTTAAAATTTTTTTAAACTCCTCTATGTAAGAACATCAGTAGAAAATATCCACCTCTATCTTGAGATTAAAAATAATGTATTGTATAAACATCAGTGTATTTTCAGAGTTATCTACTTCATAGCAAGCATTAATTTCAAATATTACAATTCTAAATATCCAGAGACAAAGCAGATGGCTTTTTCTCAGACCTCTGTTGGTCACAGTGCCAGTCAGTCCTCATTCCCATCCAGCTTTGTCCAGAACTCAGCAGACATCTTAGTCTGAATTATCGAGACTTCTCAGTTCTATTTAATTTTTGGTATTTGTTCTTGACATTTTGGAAGCTCAGGACTAGTAAAATCTCTGGTGAGCCATATTTCTGAGTTATTCCACATCAGTTCATGCTTGGTTTAGACCTTTGTCTTCCCACCAAAACAAATTTGAAGAACAGGGGATAAAACCTAAGAAGCCTCACCAACAACAGCCTACCGCAATTTTTTATATCAGTCTGAAGATCCAGACACAAGCAACCGCAAATCTGAAGAGTTACTACAGTGGGGACCATGCATGGGGAACAAAGCTTCTCCTGTTTCAGGAGAATGCTCACCACCTTGTTTCGCATATTCAGAACTTTTTACTTTCAGGCTTTCCCAGACACAGATTTCCTAATAATACTTACTTATTTCCTTCGTGCATAACTAAAAATCAGAGAACACAGTTCTATCAGGGATGCTCTCGTCCACTGCTCCCTGGTGATAGAAACCAATGGCACCAAAGACGTGAAGCAGCTAATTTTATCCAGTGGCCTTTATCTTGCTTGCAATGAATCACATGTAAGCACTTCGTCCTTATGGCCATATTAGTTCATTCTGTACCAGAGAGTAGGAAGTAATATCTTTCTCTCCCTCCCTCTCACCAACCTTAGATTCTTACATGCAGTTATGCAAATAATAACCCAGTGAGTATTATAATGAGTTCAGAGGGAATTAAAGGTCTGTCAGGGTGTCCACTTCAGGTTACTGCATATGTGATCTATTTAAAAGAAATCTACTGGCATTGACATTTTACTAAGACAGTCTTAGGGAGGATTTACATAAACCAGCTAACATGGGTAATAGCCTCCATCAGCAAAGAATGATAATATTTATTTCCACAAGAAAGTTACTCATTGCACACCACTAGCATATTAGTGTATTCTAAATCTAATTTAATTTAAAAATCTTTACTTCCAGTGAAACTTGTATATTCAAAGTATATCTATTGACCTACCAGAACACCATAAAAGTAAAAAATACTGATTTATTTAAACATCTTTATGTAACCCAGTGCCCAGGAAAATGAGTTAAAACAATGTACAGGCTCACATAACAGATGCCTTCACAGATTCTCTTACAGATTTTCAGAGTATCTTAGGTTAATGCTTTTGCTGGCCTTTGCTCCAGAGACAGTTCAAGCATTTTTGCACCAAATAGTTGCAAAAGTATTCAGATTCTAGCTGTGACAAATCCTGCCCAGGAATAAAGTTAATGTTGCTTCTATTGCAAGCTTAAATAACTAATCACCTTTTCTATTAATGAAGACTGCCTGAAAAAAATCACTATATTCTTTACATAAAAGAATCTCATGTGGCCGTATACAAGGGAACTTGAAAAATACGTTCAAATTTTACAACACGGAATAAAAAAGAATCAGAAATGTAAGTTTAAATGATTTGTTCCATAACTTTGAGACATAAATATACATCACAGACTTCTAGTCTTTCAACTTGGCCCAGAAAAAAATCATAGAATCACAGAATCATAGAACAGCTTAGGTTGGAAGGGATCTCAAAAGAACATCTAGTCCCACCTTTAGTGAGAAAGGGAGCCTAGATGAGATTAGCTAGCACTCTGTCTGTGTCTAGTTACACTAAAAGTCTCACTGAAGTGGATGAAAATACAAGTAGTAGGTGAAAATTAGAACAACTGCTCCTTCAGCCAGCTCAGCTGGCAGTCATAAAGCCCAAGTACTTCTAGTGCAGAGAACACGTTCCTGAGCTCTGCAACTCTGACTGCTGAAGCTCTTCTGTAACATTTGAGCAGAAGAGCGAGACATGTCTAGTGAACAGAGTATCTAGAAAATACCTTAGTCTCTGCTCCCACTAATATTTCAGTATTTTATATATATAACAGGATACAAAATTAAGAATGAAAGATGGACCTCTTTCCTAGTGGGCATTTGTTTACAGGGGTATTTTATCTAGTCTTATTTTTGAAGAGACTGAGCTTAAGCTCTGATCAAGAACCACAAGCCTCTGTCCAACCTGATATCTTATTGGGCAGTAAACCAATCGAAAAACAGGCTATATTCTAGTATCAATAATCCCTTCCTTCATCTACCCACTTGCTTCTATTCTCAGTGAATTTCTAACAAGTCAAAGACATTACAAAAAATGTAATAAACAAGACTTCAGTAAAAATAGCATCCTACGAGTTCCAGTTTGCAGAACACAGCATGAAATTGCATTACTTGTATTTTCACTCTGCTTGCACCCATCTGCCATCCTTGGTGTGGACATGGCAGGCGAAAGATTACTATTTATGGGTACTCGACACAGCAAACTAGAAAATAAAGGCAGTGGTCAGTTATCCCCATGACTTTTAGCTGAACGAGAAGTGTGTTCCTCCCATTGTTTTTGCTGCTTCCACATGGCAATTTGCAGAATGCCAGAATGCTCTGGTCTTAAAATTCACTCTGTACTCCCAGGAAAACACAGCCGAGGACCTGGACTTGAGTCTTAAGAATCCTAAACACAAACAAAAGGAAATTAAAAGAAGTCTTAGAATAGGAGAGCTGGCCAAGCTGTAATTGAGACATTGCCAAAGGCTTGCTGTGGAAGGCTGGAGGTCCTGCTGCTGAGATTCCAGTGGCTGGCAACAAGAAAAAAAATCCCTTTGAGTATCTTCTGAAAACTAGGCCTGACCTATCTCTTTAACTTTGCTGACCTTTCTTTCCAGGATAGGGTGTGGAGGGATGAGGGAAAGGGACCAATACATGCACACCGTGAAAAATAAAAGAGTTAGAAAGAATCTTACACATTCCCTATGCTATTAACTGCTGCGGCTTCCATGAGCTTAGTTTATGAAATATGCATTTTGGTACAAATACCAAAATAAAATCTTCCCTAAAAATAAAACTGAAGCTTAATCATGTGTATATATATTTTTATATGCACAGAAAATAATCTTATTTTATGAGGGACAGAACTGGGAGGAGAGAGAAAGATGAAGATTTATTTTAGATTTATGTAGCTGGAACCTGTTCATGTGGAACTGTTGTCCTATTGACAGAAAAAAAAAACCAATGCGGTACCTCTTACTATAAAAAAACCCCAAACCCTCTGTACTATTATTTGTGTTCTATACTTTCTTATCTGCAGGAACCTCAAATTTCAGTTCAAGAGGTCTTTCCAAATTTATCCTTTTTTTCCTACAGAAATTTTGCTGACCATTTTCTTTTTGCATAAACTATTATTAGAAGTAAATATGAATAGCATATATAGCTACATTTAATCACTGGATATATATTTATTTTATGAGGCCGTATTACCTGGCCCATCCACCAGTACTGGCTGGAAAGCAACTTGGTGGAGGAGGATGTGGGGGTTCTGGTGAACACTGAGTTGACCATGAGCCAGCAATGCACCCTCACGGCAAAGATCAACAGCCTCCTGGGCTGCATAGTGTGGAGCGGTACCAGCAGTCGAGGGAGGTGATCCTTCTCCTCTGATCAGCACTCGGGAGACAACCCTGGGGAGCTGGGTCCAGATCTGGGCTCCCCAGCACAAGAGAAATGTGGATATACTGGCGCCAATCCAATAAATGCCCATGCAGAAGATGATGAAGAGACTGGAGCATCTGTCATATGCAGAGAGGCTGAGAGAGCTAGGACTCTTCAATCTGGAGAAGAGAAGGCTCAGGGAGATCTTATCAATGTGTATAAATACCTGATGAGGGAGTAAAGAAGATGGGGCCAGACTCTTCTCAGTGGTGGCCAGTGACAGGACAAGAGGCAATGGGCACAAATTGAGATGCAGGGAATTCTGTTTAACTACAGGAATTTTTTTTTACTGTAGGGTGGTCAAACACAGGAACAGATTGCAGAGGTAGGTGTGGAAATATTCAAAACCTGACTGGATACAGTCATGGTCAACCCGGTCTAGGTGACCCTGCTTTAGGCAGCGGCATTGGACTAGGTGATCTCCTGAGGTCTCATCCAACCTCATACATTCTGTGAGTCTGTGATCTTTTCAGCATACATTACTTTGTTCTGACTTGTATTCATTCGTCGTTTTACTTTAAAACATTTAAATTCTTCTATGAGATTTTTTGGACCTGTAGAAAAATAAGAGTTGCACAACCCACTTTAACGTGTTTTTCCAGTCATAACTGTTAAGGTTTTAGAAAGTTCAGCATACTACATGCCTCCCTCAATTGATGTACTTGATGTACTGCAACGAGTTAAAGATCAGTTTAGCAATTAGAGTCTTTGTAATACCCACTGTTCTTTGCATCTCTCAAAGCCAATCATTAGCTAATAAAGATGCCACTAGTCTAAAAAAGTTGTCCTAAGTTTACGTGGCTAAAACAGTGCATTATGTTTTCTTCTTTAGTTAGAAATAAGTGACTGTCCTTCAATAGCTGCCATAAAAGAAATAATGTCTGTAAGTTCAAAATTATTTCGGATCTTTCTGTAATGACTTTGTATTTCTTCCTTCCAAAACAAGGCAGTATATTATAGCAGCCAAATCTGCAGGGAACTGGGCTAGTCAGATGCCATCAGTCACAAATAATACTTGGATGACAAAATGCCAAGAATTATGTGGAAAAACAATGCCACAAAACCAAAGGCAGTCCAAAATAATTACAGAAATCATCTAAAATTTATAAAATCTCAGTTAAGTCAGGATAAAACTTTATTTTAACTACTTATTCAGCCTTAATTTATTTTCTTTCAATAGTCTAACCTAAAGAGGGGGCTCATGCTGCTATTGATAGTGAAGGAAAGACATTTATATTCACTGCTGAGGAATCTTCCTGCTTGTTTCCTCCCAAACTTCTTTAGCAGGCCTTGTAACCTACACTTAGGATCACAACACTGCTCTGCTGTACGGATCATGTTTTTCTTACATTTTTGTACTATGCATAGCCTGGTGGGGTACTAGTCTATGTGGGATCTCGAAATGCTACCCTAACAATATCACCTAATTTTACTCAATATTACCCTAAAAATAACAACATTACTCAATATTACCTTAACACAAACATGAAATCACTGCCTTCTCTAGCAGGAGGTGTAATATGTTACACCCACCCAAGCCTAATCACATGCTGCCGCCAAAAGCACATTTCCATTCTACCTCCCGCCAAATCTCACAAGCACGTGGTTGCAAGGCAAATGGGATAACTTTGATGATCCTGTGCTTCCTTTAGTTAATTCTACACAACAGAAATCAATGTGACTCATCTAGATGCTGCACAAGTGCAAAGGGGGTTGAAGCTGCAGGTCCCTGGGGGGTCGTGTTGGGATTAGACCCTCAGTTCTTTTTTATCAGCTGTAAAAACACCGCGCCCCAACAGACCCCAAAAAAACTTCAACAGGATGCTGACTGATCATTAGAAGCATGAAGATAAACTGAATGATCTTGTACATACATAAGTACTGTCATGTCACTGTGTTGATTTCTGGTTTATCCTAATAGACTACTGATGGAACCAACTTGGCTGTAGAGATATCCAATCCTAGCTTCAGAAACGTGACAGTAATAATCATGCTTAATTGCAAAGCAATGCACTGACACCCATCAGTCAAACAAGCAGAGCAACTTAGAAAAACATATGCCAGAGGAAGGAGTCCTTGATTAAAGTCCTAGCCTTGGACGCAGACTCAATTTCTTGCTCTCCCATAAACCTCTCAAAACAATTTACTGCTACTAAATCTACAGAGTGACTGAGAGCATTCTAACACCAAATGTCAGAAGTCCAAAACTCATAACGTCTGGGCCTAAATCCATAAAAGCACTTAAAAAAGTAATCCAGTGAAAGAATTTGCTGACTTAAATTAGGTGTGTTGAAATGGCAATGTCTAAATAACGTCCATTTTTTTAAATTTTGGTCAAAGAGCAGAATGGACAATTCAGAGCTAGACACAGGGCACACATACAATGCACAAGAAGAATTAGAGATAAGGCAAGAGACTCATGCTCCAAATGGCAAGTCATCAAAAGCCAAGCAGTGGGAAATACAATTAACAAGAGATGTGAGCTCATCTTCCTTGGAGCTTCATCTCCTGATCTGCTTGGAATCTGCAGCCCTGATTTTAGTGTGCCAAGCAGTGCCTGCAATTTGTCTATCCAAGAAACAAGCTGGAGGCAGGGGAGGGCAAGTTATTTGCCCTTCTATAAAAGGCAGCAGTAACTGATCCCTAGGTGAACTCCAGAATTCATGTGATTTTCCTGGAGGGCTGGTGTTGGCCTCACTGAGCTCCATAGAGCAGGGCCCAGAGTCACAGGCTGGGACTGGGCTGCACCATGCAGCCTGTCTCTCCTGAAGCCCGGCTGCTGTGCAGGCAGCACTGCAGGCAGCACTGCCAGAGCGAGATGTTGATGCAGCTGCCTAACATCTGGCCATCACCCAAAGATTGACTTATGTGTCCTGTTCCCTAAGACTATCACTACAGTCTACAAGAAAGAGTCATCATATAAGCAAATTTTGTCTTTATTGGTGCTGGCAATAGAGTTACAGTATGAAAAGAGCAAGAGTAATTGCAAGAAAAATATTTAGGAAAATGAAAAATCAGAACCTAGAGAGTGGATTTTCTCATATCACCCAGCTCAAGGCTTGTTCCAGGCCATGAAACAAAGATGAAACTTCGCCACCTTTCCTAGTCCCCTACCTAACTGCCTTACAACCAGCACTATCTAGGGGTTAGGATGTTCAAGTAGAAGCCTACAGTCACACACTGTGAGAAGTCTCTTTAAGGGTAGTTTCAGAAGTTTCAACAGTTAAAATCATTTCTTCTTTTGCCCCTATTTGCAGTCTGGACTATTTCATACATCTGGCAGAGGTTTTAAAACAGCAGGTTGTTTCTTCCTCTTCTTTTGTAAGGAAAAATCAGCCAACCAGAAAAAAAATGAACATCTAAGGAGCAGAGGAGAAAACCCCTTGTCTACTCCTAAAAGAAAAAAGCAAAGCGTAAGAAAGCTATGTTTTCATATGTGTTGTGTCTCACCAGAGAAGCACTGGTTTAAATTTAGACTGACTACATTGAAATAGCACCTTGGAACAATTTCAGAAAGCCTAAAACCATAAACAATAGAAAAAAAGATTTACTAAAAAAAACGACACCAACACCACACCCTACTGTAAGGAAGGGCATCATTTTGGTTTTGATACACACGATTAAAACTACAATAAAGGCAAATCTGGTAATTTGTTCCATTAGCCAAGATCACTCCGAAGACACTCAACCTCCATGGAGAACAGCTGGGAAAAGCATTTGCTCCTGCCTGCCCCACTTGCCAGGGCACATGCCAGGATGTGCGAAGAAATGGCATTAGACCAAGTCGCCTGTTTTTTTTACACTGGGAGAAGAAAAGGAGTTCTTTCCTCGCTCTCCCATACTGTGTTTAGTCCTACCCTGGAATTCAAATGAAGATGTTTGCTACTCAGCTCTCAGGTATAATGAAATGACCCTGGTGCGTTCTCCTTCACCTGCCTCACAGCTGGCATTTCCATGAGTTGCATCTTCACAAACATTCCATGGTTTAGACCTAAGACATTCTAAAACCTTTTTATATAATCATTAGATATCTCTGTGGAGAATGCCATGAGTGTCCTCGCCATCTTACGATTTTTAAGCTAAGATTTGGAAAGAACAGATTCAAAAATGGCCACAGGATGAAGCAGGAAAGAACCAGGTACAGCTTAGAAATTGACTCTCTTACTTCTGTTTTGTTGGCTCTTTCAAGTTTGGCTTTATCTACTGAGAGGTGCAAAGTTGTGGGTTTTTTTAAGTCTTAGGGGTTATTTTGGTCAAACTGTATCTTAGCCTGGGAAAAAAACCTGTTACCAGAAGAAGATGGGTTTGCGCATTAGCTTATTACTGAATAATCGTTACCAAGACGTTTTTCTCTAGGCAGGTGGTTCACTCACAAAAAGTCTGGAAAATGCAGCCTCACCCATTATTTTTTTTTCTTTCTTGTCTATTACAAAAGCAGTTGATAACGGAGTCTCTGTTCCTGAAGTTCCCAGATACATATTTTTGCACGCACAGAGTAATCCCATATACTGAAGAATTTCAAGCAGTTCCATCTCGTTTTGAGTTTCAGTATGAATTCAAAGACCAATATCGTAAGCAAAACCATCTCCAGCATTAGCTGCCTCTAACATCTTCTCAGTTCAGTTCTCTTGTTAGCACTGATTTTTCCTGTAAAACTATGCAATGCTATTGCCTTCCTACATATGTTATTAGGAAAATAGCATCATTGATTGCTAAACACCAGGTTGTTTGTGAAGGAGCTAGGTCTGAACACTGAGCTTAGTACAGTAAACAACTGAGGAGGAGTTTTGGCTATAAATGCTGTTAAAGATGAAATTCATACGAAAAATGCTCTGACATTGTTTGAAGATGTGCTGCACAAACAGACAAAATCCAGTGTAATCTAACGCTTTTCACAAATTTTGCACCAAATATCTGTGCTACAAGAACGATCCTATAAACAAAAGCACTTAAGTGTCCTCTGCCTCAGTAATTAATGCCAACACGTAAATTTCATACTACAAACATCAGTTAATTATTGCTTGAAATACCTAAACATTCCAGAAATGTCAGTACAGAATCAAGACAGGTTGACTGTGAGCCAGCAGTGTGCCCTGGCTGCCAAGAAAGCTAATGAGATCCTGGGATGCATTAGGAGGAGCGTGGCCAGCAGGTCGAGGGATGTTCTCCTTCCCCTCCACACTGCCCTAGGGAGGCCCCATCTGGAGTACTGTGTCCAGTTCTGGGCTCCCCACTTCAAGAAAGATGAGGAGCTGCTGGAGAGTGTCCAGCAGAGGGCTACGAGGATGACAAAGGGACTAGAGCCTTTCTCCTCTGAGGAGAGGCTGAGGGAGCTGGGCTTGTTCAGCCTGAAGAAGAGAAGGCTGAGAGGGGACCTAATATATGCTTATAAATATCTCATAATATATGCTTATAAATATCTCAAGGATGGGTGTCAGGAGGATGGGGCCAAACTCTTTTCAGTGGTGCCCAGTGACAGGACAAGGGGCAATGGGCACAAACTGAGGCACAGGAAGTTCCGTCTGAACATGAGGAAGAACTTCTTCCCTCTGAGGGTG
>Ga0065711_1051636_pt1 | contig 10300 bp, 6 predicted proteins | sample Hoacrofraction12_FD_59098 | JGI IMG/M metagenome (GOLD analysis project Ga0065711, IMG submission 59098) | Hoatzin crop microbial communities from Cojedes, Venezuela - Epithelial fraction 12 v2 (version 2) | ecosystem: Host-associated > Birds > Digestive system > Esophagus > Crop | place...
CAGACATGCGTGAAAGATATTTACATATGCTAATTAGTTCCTAGAAATATAATGAATAATTACCTGTGTGATTGTATTTAACCTGAAGCAACAGGGTGTCTGGCGCGCACGTTTGGAGGAGAAATCCCCCATGTGCCTGGCGCCGCAATAAAGAATACCTGCTTAACAGTATACATTGTACTGTTAGGTTTTTCTTACCGGATCTTCGAATCAGGACCAGACTCATTTTTCTTGACATAGCTGATTCCAAGTGTGTGCTTGATCATAACATAACAGACAGCTTCCTTTAGCACTTAGGAGCCAGGCTTTGCTGCCAAACGTTTACGTATCCCTGCTCATTGGAGGGGGTGTTGGACTAGCTGGCCTTTAAATGTCCCTTCCAACCCAAACCATTCTATGATTTATGTCTGCACGTGCAGCACCTGTGTTAAGAGCTTTTTGGCCCACTGCATAAATGGATGGATATTCTGCTGCCTGGGGCTATTTCCTGACTTGTATGTTTTTTCTTGCCGGCAGGCTACAATATGATGTCCCAGGAGGGCACAGACAACTCCTCTTGCATCCTAAAGAAACCAAGGTGTTCCAGCTTGGGGGAAAACCTGATGACAAGCCAGACAGCAAAGGAGAAACACAGAAAGGAGAAGGAGCTGACATATGCCAAGAGCCTGAGGAAGAGGAGGTCTTTCCTGAAAACTGATTACACCTCGCAGGTCACTTTCCCCTTGGCTTTGCCAGGCTCTCTGCAGAGCTGCTGCTCTTGGCCACCCCCCCTACCAGCCCTTGCTCAGCCCCCTGCTCCACCCTTCTTAGAGGACATGAAGAAGGATGCAGAGCTGGGACTTCCTGCTGCCACCGAGGCCCAGAGAGACAGCACTAGCGCAAACCCGTCCTCTGACATGATGGAAATGGAGCCTGACACCATGGAAACAAAATCAGTGACTGACTCGGTGGTTTCTTCCATTTCAGCTGTTCGCCTGCAGGGTCACCAGCACAGGGAGGCAAGCGCAGGCATTGCCATACATGGCAATGGTCGCCTCCAACCTGCACATGTGGTACATCCACCTTTTCTGTCCCTGGAGGAAGCTGTACCCCTTCCTGGGGGACATAGCAGAGCTGCCCAGGAAAGCTCCTCCATGAAGACAAATAATGCGTGGCTGAGTGAGGAGAGCTGTGTGGCCACCAGAGGCTGGCTGACCCACGTGGCACTGGAGGAGGTAGATGAGGCGACTGAAGCCCAGCACGAGACTGGAAACGTACCCCCATTCCTAGGCAAAGAGGTGGCCTGCCCTGCTAATGAACACACATTGCCACCGTCAGGTCATGGCCCCAGTGTGGCCTCTCCCCATGAGGTGGCCCAGGACCAGGAACTGCTCCCCAGTGCTGCAAGGCAAGCAGCATGTAAGGACCCTGTCCTGGTTCCCTGTGAAGAAAGAAAAGGTCATTGTGACAGCTGTGCTGAAAACAGCAGTGACAGTGCATTGTCACAGGCAAAAAGTAGACAAGTGGTAAACAAGCAGGCCTTACGGAAAGTGCACAATAAAAACCATGTGGGTTTTCCAGATGCAGCCCAGCTCTTAACAGATTGCAGCAGCACTTCAGGGGTTATAACTCGCCTCTCCTGGCTCTCATTTGGGGTGAGGACAGACCTCGCATCACCCAGCACATCTCAGGAAAGGGCAGATATCCCATTAGAGCTTTCAGCTTCTCGGAAGACCAGTGGGTGCCTGGGGGCTGATGCTGTTAGAAGGGAAATGCAAACAACCCCAGCTGGACTGCCCTTTGAGAAAGAGTTGGTAAACAGCCAGGGGCTGCATGAAGGAGAGCCCAGAAAAGACGTAGGAAGTGTGGCTCATGAACAGCCACGGCCTGTCCAGGCTCCTCTTTGGAGAGAACAGGCAGCTGAGGTGGGGAAAGACTCTGCTCTGACTCCATCTCTAGGGCTTTCCATCTCCTTAGGCCGAATTCCCTTGGGCTCATTGGCAAAAAGAGCAGGAGATCTTGGGGCTTCAAATCACTCCTTCCTCTGCTTTAACCACAAGAAAGATAAGCAGACCCCTTCTGACACCATCATGACAAGGTTCTTGCATTTTTCCACAATGAAGAAGACAGCTCCACCACAGCTTGGGATGGACAAGTGCAGCTGTCGGCTGTCCTATATGAGCTGCTTCAACAAACCTGATGACAAGGGGGAATGTGAAACCACCATCCCCATGTGCAACACATTTCTGGGGCCCCTCACCACCCCACCACCCAGCACCCGCAGTCCTCCTGGGACCCCTGTGGGCAGTTACCCAGTTTCCATTGCTGGGGATGATGTATGGTGGGACCCTCATGTCCAAGCCCTCAGCCAGCTGAAGGACCAGGCACAGATGAGCCCTGCAGATTTCTCCTGCTTCCTAGCCTTCACTACAGAGCTTCAGGAGGTTGTGAGGAAGTTCTCCGAGAATCAAGCAACCCACCTGCAAGATCAATGTGCAGAGCAGGGTGCTGAGAGCAAGGGTGCCCTTGGCGTAGCCTCCCAGGACCTGCTGTCCAGTTGCCAGGAGCTCCTGAAAACAGAGCAGCCCCTCAGAGAGCTACAGGATGCGCTGAGGGTGACATTCGACCACCTGGTTCAGCTGGCAGTGGCCTGCTTCCAGGTGACGCACTGCCAGCTCTGCAGGCAAAGGCAGCAGGAGCTTGGGGCTGCGCTTGTGGATGTGGTGGGCACCTACCACCAGCTCGTGCAGGCTGTTCACCAGCAGCTTCGCAGGCAAGGCTGCCCAGATCTGGGTGCCAGGCTCCTTACCCGCCAACACACAGCCCTTACAGCTGCCATGTTTTGTCTCCTGCAGCAGTTCAGGGTACCCCAATTAATGTGATGGTGCTGTTTGGTGGCACATGGGCACACTGGGTGGGGAAGAGCCCAGCCATGTTCCCTCTGTCCGCTACCAGACTCTCGCCCACAGGATGTTTAGCCCCACAGCTCGAGAATGGTCACGGAAGTATGTGTCCATGCCTGTTGGCTTAGCTCCACCAAGAGCCACCCTGCCCAGGGAGTGATTGTGGGGTAGGGCGTGCTGCCCTCCAGCCTAGCTTTGTGTAATTCTGCGTACACAATCCGTATGTAGTATGCAAACTCATAGAGTACTTCAGTGGCTTATGTATCTTGCCTAGGGCTTGTCCCTCACCTCTCAAAGGCCTTGCAGGTAGCCAGTGTCCAGCTGTTGTCTTGACCTTCTTCTGTCACCTGTGCAGAAAGACAGGAACCTTTTGACCTGACTTTCCTCCCACTCCTTACTCTTCAGGCAGACTCTGAAGTAGAGGAACATAAAATCACACCCTGGCCCAACATGAAGGAACCCAGGCTGCTTTGTCCACCTTCTGTGACCGAGGATGTGTCTGGACTGGCAGTGGAAACCTCTTTGGCAACACAGCTGTGCTTATATTTAACTGCTTTTCCTTGCAAGGGCTGAGAAAGGGTTTTCCCTGGCGAGGGAGGCAACACCATATCTTCTGATAAGGTTTCTGTGTGTCAGCCAGCTCTTCTGTTTGTTGATGCTTGAGAAAGTCCCTGATTAACCTCCCATGCTACTTACAGATCCACATCTTCCAGAAGGAAGGAGTAAGCCCCAAGACTGGAATGCCCCCCTTGCAGCTGCGGAGATGACCCCTTATGCTGGCCTCCCTAGGAGAGCGCAAGCTGCTTGTCCCAACCTGGTCGGTAGCTCTTCTGTTATGAGCGGTGTATCCCTAGCTAGGTGTGCGCGGTTTGCCCCTGAAGGTCATCTAGCTGTGCATCCCTAGTGAATCAGCACTCTAGTACCAGAGGCACGGCCTTGGTGCTCTCTGATGAAGAGGGCAGAGGCGGGTCCCCGATTGCTGTTGTCTAACTTGGGGGCTTGTTTGGGAGCAGCTGGCTTTCTCTGAGGTATGCCTGCAGCCGCTGTGCTGCGTGACTCTGCAGCAGCAGAGCGTGCTTGGGATGGAGGGGCCTGCACCAGGCAGCAGAGAAGCATGGGCAGCCCACAAGAGGTGGCCAGCTCTGCCCATGCACACAACTCCCCAGGCACCACGGCAGTGTGGGGCCAGACTCTTTCCAGTGGTGCCCAGCGACAGGACAAGGGGCAATGGGCACAAACTGAAGCAGAGGAAGCTCCAGCTGAACAGGAGGAAGAACTTCTTCACTCTGAGGGTGACGGAGCCCTGGCCCAGGCTGCCCAGGGAGGTTGTGGAGTCTCCTTCTCTGGAGATACTCAAGCCCCGCCTGAACAAGGTCCTGTGCAGCCTGCTGTAGGTGACCCTGCTTTGGCAGGGGGTTGGACTGGGTGATCCCCAGAGGTCTCTTCCAACCCCAAACATTCTGTGATTCTGTGTGTCAGGATTGTCCTGTGGCTCTGTACCATCTGAGGGAGGCCACCTCCACTCTTCTGCCCATTCTTTAATGCTTCTGGAGGGAGTAAAGGGCAAGTCCTTACAGCTGAGCCCTGGTGTGGAAGAGGACGGCAGCTGGGGCAGAAGGGAGTACTGCAGCACCCCTAAGAGACCTCCCTAGCCAGGCGGACTCTTAAGAGCCAGACAAGCAAACATCCACAGGAATTGGGCAACCTTCAGCAGCCCTACAGCAAATCCCTTACAGCTCCTACTCTCAGTGTGCCCGCAGGCAGCATGCTAGCTAACCAAGGGCAGTCTGCTTTCCTGGCCACGCAAGGACAGGGTGGCCAAAGTACCTTCAGCCACCGGGGAAGGTAGCATTGCCAGGTGGTTAGGTTGGTGTATGCTGCTGCCTAACAAACTCAGGAGACCTTGATCAAAAAGTTAAATTCTCTTACACTAAAGACCAAATGCAGACCTCTAACTACACACTAACAGCCGATAAGTGGACAGCTGTGAAGGGTAAGAACTGGCAGAGCCCATGGGACACCAAAAGAGCCTACAGGGCACAGCAAAGCAACAGGCACCAGCAAACACCAATTTACCTACATAGGGAGCAACACCCCGTGTGCACCAACAACTTCTGTTAGTTAGTGCGCCCTAATGACGGTGTCTCATGGGCACTGAATTCCAGAGGTTGTAAATGGTTCTTGCTGTGAAGGAGAAATTAAAACACGTAACCATAGGGGATAGTAATTTACCTCAGAAGCCCTTCAGGTCCTTCCACTGGTGGTTAGACAGTCATTGACCACAAGGGTTTTTTGGTTTGTTTTTTTAGCAACAACAGCTGAGATAACATATCAACTTAGATGTATCAGAAATGCTTTCTGCTGTGGCTGTGAAATATGTAAATATGTCACTGCTCTTTGTGCAGGGAACAGTCAAATCCGAGATGCCATCACAGGAGGAACATCAGGGTTAATGAACTTCACACATCTATGTGTGCTGATGTAACGTGCACGCATCAGTAACTGCAAGGATGCAACAGGAATTTAAAAGTAAACATTTTATTTTAGATTAGATGCACAGGATTACGTATAGGCTTCAGCAACTCCCCAGGTCTTCAACTGGTTTAAAGCTGTTAGGACACGGTGCATGTGGGAACTGTTTTTCCACTAGGGAATCGCCTCCCATCTTCCGCAACTGGAACAGCACTGTCCTTTTCCCTGGGAAGGAATTTTCCTCACCAGTGAGCTTTGCAATTCTAACTTCACCTTATTTATTGTTTAATCAAGATGAAAGAAATACCTTAAAGCACTCCTGCCTGTCCCAGAACAAGTGTAGATGCAAGAATCAGAAACACTCTCAACAAGCATCTGCAAAAAAGCAAAACTGAATTCCTGTCAGTTTTTCCATGATCCCAGGGCTCCGCTGGCTTTTGTTTTCTGTTCAAGGGGAAAAGTAATTCCCAGCATTGTACGGCTGAGGTAGAATGTGCCACTCTCGGCATGGTCCTTAATATTTAAGCAGAGCTGTTTTCTCCATGCACATTCATGCTGGTGCCTCTGCTTGAAATTTGGAGTTTGCCTCTTGTCTGCACAGCTCATTAACATCACAGAATAAAGAGTTTTCCTGTACATTGTCATGCTGAGGTATTTCCGCTTATTTCGCTGCATCTGGTAGCACGTAGCCTTTTCCAGAAGAAACTCCAGCTCTCAAGGCTGCTGGCCAGCTTCGGGTCTCATAGTAAGTTGATAAGACATCAAACACTGTCAGGAACAGAGAGATGTACCATGCTGTGATACCAGTACCAATAGCAAGCTCTATAATACACACCCCACTCGCTGCAAAACAACATGAAACTGTAATAGCTGATGCCAGAGAAGGTCAGCATGGGATTTGCATTCCCCCTCATTTAAAATCTATTAGAAAGTATTTGAGACAGCTGATCTAGGAGCAGATGACCATTTCGAAGATGACTGGGGAGCTCTGGCTAGGAAAAGCAGAGGCTGTGTCAACTAAAGCAAGGTGCCCACAGTCACCATTTTGACTAACCCGTACTGCCCATCTGTGCTGCCGATGACAGTACACCCGCGGTGGGTCACACCTACTGGGCTTCCACCATCGCTTCTCAGATGCTGTGTCTGCATATCAGGGCTCCCTTGTGTCCCAAACACACAGTGGTGCTCTGCAGAGTCCTCCGCCACCTCCTCTGCTTTGGGCTGACACGTGGCAACAAAGCCCTCATGCCAGAGGTAAGAACTTCCTGGAGCTAGCCCAGGACATGAGCCCTTCTGAAGTCCCTAGCAGAGAGGTGTTCACATTACAAAGCCAGAGACTGCCAGCAGAGGTGGAGAAGCACAGGCACATCCACCAATGTGACCAGTTGGCCCAGCCCATGGTCATGACATGGAGCCACCACGGTGGTATAGCACGCAAACACCCCACCCTGGTCTTGTGAGCCTTGCCTTGATTGAACCCAACACGGGCCTGACAACTTCTGTCCTTCTCCCTTGCCTAGGACATTTCGTGGTTTGCAGGAACAGCAGCCTCCTTGCATCTCCCCACACTTAACTGTCCACTGCTCTGTGCAGAGCCACAGTGACGCAAGTCCCACTTCTCCGAGAACGGGCTGATGCAGAGAAGCACACAAGACCTTAAAATGGGGCAGCAGGGATAGAAACCTAGTAAGAGAAACCTCTGCTCCCAGTCTTTCCCCTATTATTCAGCACTAGGCCTCCACTTTGAAAAGCTGCTGCTTGATAGCCTCCCCCTGCCTCCAGCCCAGGCACGTGACAGGACACGGCTCAGCCTCTCACCTTGATTAATTGCCAGCGTCTCCGAGTGGTAGTTCTTGGTGTTAGTGGTTTTCACCATGTACTCGCGAATGGGGAGGCGGGCTGTTTGCAAGGACTGCTCTTGTGCCCTTTGCAGAGTCAGCTTCTGCACGGAGACAAGAACAAGGTGCACGTGCATAGCATGCACATCATTTTAGGCACAAGCAGCTACAAAGCCAAAAACCGTCCCGAGGCTCATTTCACCCACAATGATGCAGTCTCAGCCTAGCGCTGGATCCAGGCAGAACCTCGAGGAAAAACAGATGGTGGCACAATGGTGACGTCTCAAATAAAGGCACCAGCAGCAGCACTGGGTGCTACCAATGGGATGTCTCTGCTCTCATGAGAGAATGGGGCAGACAGCACCTTTGGGTTCCAACAGGCTACTACCCACCTTGTGAATACTTTCATCCACCAGGCCTCCGAGGACGTACACTTTATTTGCATCAATATCTTCAAGGACTAGAAACAAGATAAGCACTTGCTCACCACCATACGACAGTAAAATCCTGCATTACACCACTGCCCAAGCAAGACCCCACTTTCATGAGGAAGCTGTGGCCAGAGCCACACTTCACCCTGGAGCCTCAAGCTGTGAAAGAGGCTGAGGCTTCAGAGACGGAAGTGTCTGCCTGAAACCACAGGCAGACTGAAAGGGCGAGTTGAGACGTATGCTGAAAGCACAGCATACCAGAGATAACGCACGTTCCTCCCTTTAATCATTGTCTGTTCTGAGATGTGGCTGGTCTGGTCAGTCTGATGCCAATCTGCCCTGCAGATACCTCCCCACCGTCAAGGTCACCTACTAAAACCTTCCCCCACCCTTACGAGATTCTTTATCATGGTAAGGCACCTGTGTAAAACCAGAAAGCAATCTGAGTCCCCAGGAACATGTGGCTGGTTAGAAACGGAGGAAGAGGAGAATACAAACACAGCAGCAAATTAAAGAATAAAGGGAATACTGTAGCTCCTGCCTTATTTCAGAGAAAGATGTAATTTAGACTACAATCAAAACTGCCACAGCATCTCCACTTTGCCACTTAGTAGCACTACAAACTGCAGGGCACCTACACACAGGTTTTAAGTTTGCTTCAGATCACACACAGCCCTGACTCGAAACCTCATTCCCTGTCTGAGAAGACTGAGATATGAATAGATTTAACATCAGACCTAAATACATGTATCATCTCTCACGCAATTTGAGATAGTGAATGCTTGGAATTGAATCACCTGAAGTATGAAATAGTCTCAAAAAGAAAAGCTTAAAAAAAAAAAGCTTAAAAATTGACCTTTTGCGCTGCTTAAAGCAAGTGAAATATTTACCATTCTCAGAGTCAGGAGTGAGATAAACAATTGCATCTAAAGGAAACAGGTCCAGGTAACTTTCTTCAGTTGTATCCATCTAAGAAATGCAAGACAAGAAGAGAAGCCACCCATCAGCCCAAACTCCATCTGCTAGAGCAAAACCCACTCTCAGACACAGAAATGTATTGGAACTGACAATACTGCATTAGGTGTTTGAACTCCTACAGACAGAATGGGGTTTTTTTAAATTGCAACATGTTTCTATACGGGCCCTGAACAATACATATCTCAAAATCCATTCAGTTCTCACCAAAATCCCGAGATGTGGTTTGAGGAAGGGAGATCAGCAATAATTACCTAATTATAAATGAGATTCTAATTCTTGAGAGATTCAGGAATCTCCACTTCAGGTGGTTTTCCCCCCTCACTGCTACCACGTGCAGCCCCACGGGCGCTGCAGAACGCATAGCTCCATGTCACTGCCATAACCTGCATGTGTGGGTCTCGTGCTTGAGTCAGACCAAGCTGGGTACAAACACTTGGGACAGGAACACGTGCCTTGCCAAAGCCTGACCAAGCTTACGTGTCTGCCTGTCCCCAGTATCACAGGTCTCTCTGCAGAAGTAGCACCTGGAGGAGGAATTCTCCTCCTGCAGGCAGGAGAGACACGAGCTCTAGCCTTGCACATCACCCCATTATCTGCCAGTTCTTGTCTCCTGTCAAAGGGCAAGCAGATCTGACCTTAACCACTATCACTGAACTGCGTTCCCACCATCAAAGCCCACCTCAGTCTGTCTTGGGTCAATGCTGAGGGCCAGCACTGTGGCTGCAGGGTGCTGCGAACCTTGAAAGCACTGCAGGCGGAGATCCTTACCAAGTAATTGGAGAAGCCGTCATTCATGCGAAAACACTCCTCATAGATCAGCGAGCCCACCACAAACTCCGTCAGACAGAGCCAAAACGGCTTCTGGGCCCGCCTGTTTGCCCCGTAGAGTCTCCTGATCTGGGCGGCGAGGCGGCTTGTTTCCTTTCAACAAACAACAAGCACAGTGACCCGCCAGTCTAGGGGAAGGGGGTGCCTGCAGACCTCCGTCGCGCCCGTGTCACCAGCTGGTTGCTGAGGCTCTGGAGAGGCTGTTCCTGGGGAGCAAAGCTCAGCTGCCTCTGGGTGTCCAGGAAACGCAGCGAGCTGAGCGTGCAGCTAGCCAGCGCTGCAGACTAGGCCACCACGGGCAGGCCCGGGGCTGGAGGGACAGGCAGCAGTGGGAGCGGACAGCAGCCCCCCAGAAGCTGAGCTCGGGGGAGATCGGGGCAGCCAGCGTGCACGCCCTCACACACACCGGTTCTGGCTGCGCTGGAGGGTTTCTCAGAGACTCCCAGCACAGCCAGAACAAACCAGTGACCTGCCCCAGCCACCTCCCGCCCCTCGGCCCTTCTTCAGAGGGCTCCTCTCTGCTCCCTCCCCGCAAACAGCACGGGGCAGGGCACTTTCCAGGGCGGCACAGGACGAGAAAAGCAGCCACCAGGCCGCGCGGAGGCTGCGACGGGGCACGTCCCCGGGACGCGGGTTTCCGGAGAGGGGCCGCGCCGGCAGGCAGCGGCAGCACCGGCGCGGGAGGCCGCAGCAGCCGAGCGCGGCCGTTACCTTCTGCGTCATGCGGTCGGCCACGCCGAGGTCCACGCAGAGCCGGGGCCCCGAGGCCCTGGCCTCCAGCAGGCGCTGCTTCGCGAGGGCGGCCGCGGCCCTCCCGCCGTCCCGGCTGGCGGCCCCTGGGAGGCGAGCACAGAAAGGGCAGCCCCAGCCC
>Ga0065711_1051637_pt1 | contig 10300 bp, 5 predicted proteins | sample Hoacrofraction12_FD_59098 | JGI IMG/M metagenome (GOLD analysis project Ga0065711, IMG submission 59098) | Hoatzin crop microbial communities from Cojedes, Venezuela - Epithelial fraction 12 v2 (version 2) | ecosystem: Host-associated > Birds > Digestive system > Esophagus > Crop | place...
CATGTCATCGTAGAAAGCTATCAGATTGGTCAGGCATGATTTCCCCTTGGTGAATCCATGCTGACTACTCCTGATAACCTTCTTTTCCTCCACTTGCTTGTTGATGACCTGCAGGATAAGCTGCTCCGTCAGCTTTCCCGGGATGGAGGTGAGGCTGACCGGCCTGTAGTTCCATGGGTCCTCCTTCTTGCTCTTTTTGAAGATTGGAGTGACACTGGCTTTTCTCCAGTCCTCGGGCACCTCTCCTGTCCTCCAGGACCTTTCAAAGATGATGGAAAGTGGCTCAACAATGACATTCCACCAGCTCCCTCAGCACTCGTGGGTGCATTCCATCAGGGCCCATGGATTTGTGGACGTCCAGATTGCTTAAGTGATCCCTCACACAGTCCTCCTCGACCAAGGTAAAGTCATCCTCACTGTAGGCTTCTTCTCTTACCTCCGGCACCTGGGATTCCTGAGGCCCTGCCTTGGTACTGAGGACTGAAGCAAAGAAGGCATTCAGTAGCTCTGCCTTCTCTGCATCCTCCGTCACCAGGACACCCGCCTCATTCAGCAGTGGCCCCACATTGTCCCTAGCCTTCCTTTTGCTGCTGATGTAGTTATTAGAAAAGTCCTCCAGAAATGTGAGCTGATTCTGATATTTTGGGTCATTAATCTCATATAATATAAAGAGTCCCACTATGGCAAAAGCAGAGGTATGGACAGGATTGAAGATCATGTCTATTTTGAGGAACCAGACTTTTTAGTTCCCCTGTCTGGATACACACAACAGAACTCTGTAGTGCAACAAATCCGGGAATTGTATCACTCCCTCTTTCTCAAGCCTCATGCTCTTATCTCAGCTGGAACAAAATCCATATACAAGGGTCAGAAGGGGCTCCAGAAGTTCCTCAGCCTTGCTGCTTGAGGCACTAGGACCGTGGAGTGCTCTCTGGCACACTTTAAGCCATGCTATAAATCATATAGTTGAGCCTGTCTGGAGACTAAACCTTTACTCTGCTGAACAGCTAGCATTAGAAGATGCCTCTTATAAGACACTAGAAGTCCATCTGCCCTCCTAGAGCAGAATTAGGTTAGAAGTGAAATACAATATTCCCAATTTCTTAGGCAGTATAGCTTGCAAGTATAGCACAATATATTCATGGTCTGAACTCAAACATCAGTAGGTCAGAATCACCTGGGAGTTATGTATCTATACATATATACATATATACATGAAAATCACTAACTTAGTTTCATGGTACTTTCCCTTGAAGTGGACCCATCTCTCCTTTTTCTTTCATCTGTATTTTTATTTAGATTAGTTATTTGTAATTCTGTATTTCAAAGCTGCAATTTAGAGTTTTACTGTGTCTGCATTATTAATTTAATACAGAGTTAATTATAAAGACAATGTAAAAAGGCTCTTGAATTTCCAAAGAGGGTTTTCTGCTTGTTAACTATATCTGAAATGAGACTGATGAAATGTAGGGTTTTTTTTAAGCACTGTGAGTTGTGCAATTTAATGTGGAAATCTAAGCTTAATTAAACTTGAAAAAAAACCCTAAAATTAACTGGAATTAGTAATGAATTTTATTGTAATGGAACTTTTTGCCCATCACCTGAGTGAATGTACAGATTTTTTTAAAAAGTGATTCCCCTGATGAAATTTTGATAGATGTCTGAGAAGCTGAGAGTAATTTCTTGGAAATCTGGATCTGTCTTCAACAGTTTACACTACTAAGTATGAATGACAATTGTCTGCCTCAAAATGCATTGCTCACTAAAGAGTTTTCCACGTGGCAATTCAGTGAGTGAATCTTAGTGTTTCACTAATGTCATATGCGTTTTCAAATCTCTAAAGATTAAATTCCGGAAGTTAAACTTAGGCTTCTAGAAAGTGCATACTCAAGGAAAATTTTTTTACAAGATTTTTCATGCCTACAGAGTCTATTTGGAAACAATGGCTGCTAGTAATTGCACTCAATAATTAATAATAATAAATTCACATGCACACACATAAAAAAGCCTTCCTTACATGAGTCATTAGTGACAGAAGTATCATGTCTGCTGCCTATTCACAGTTTGAGAGCATATTTAATGTTCCATTGTGGGAGAAATGTGTAATCTCTGATTCAAATGCTCTCGGGTCCAGGGTTTCAGCTTGTTGTCGGTGCTGTGTTATTTCACTGTGCAGTAGAACACCAACACACTGATTCAACCCGCAATTTATACACATTTGAGACTAGCAGAGGATAAAAATTAATTTCATTGGTGTCATAGAATCTCAGTTATGTTTGGAAAGTTTCCGAGAACAAAACTCTTGAAATATGTTTGCTTCATGCTAAGAACAAAACTTATTTCCTTTCTTCCCTTGCTTCTAATGGGACTAACTGCAGCTTTGAAAAGATGGAATTCCATGCACATATAGTAAACAGAGAACAGCTGGACTAAATGATATCAGCTGGATCTGCACTGGATGAAAAACATGGATAAATCTTGTCATCGCATTAAAACAGCTACTTTATAACTATATACAGACTTCATGTCTGACAAAAAGAATGTGGCAAATCTTTTGGTGGCTTGTTTTCTGTTCTTTTCCTAACTTGGAATAATTAATGGTCTTATTTTTCTTGCTCTATAATATGCAAGAAGACTGTGATAGCCTGACTGAACTGAGTGCTTAAAAGTCAACATGGGTTTCTCAGCATTTCCAAAAATCAGGTTACAGTAGGTGTCTATTATATAGGAAACAGTGGTTAGCTTCAGTCCTTTGCATCTGAAAATGTTGACCTCATTTCTTTATTCCTGTTCCTCCATCTCCATCAACTGAGTTTGAACAATCTCTCTGAATTACTGAGGTGTTACTTGTCGTAGTATTCATATTTACTTTGAGCATCTTAGGACTACTGTTGTTGTTAGAAGTCTGCAAAATATAAAGCGTTACATTGGGAAAGCACTAAGACAGGTTTTAGCTGAAAAGATGTCCAAAATAATAATCATCTTCTTTTTAAATTAGAGTGTTGCTTGATTTTACTTCTATGAAAGCATTTTTATTGCTTCTTGACATAAAGCTGAGTCCAAACCTGCAATATGAAGGCCAAGAGAGATTTAGCAGTGAACCAAGCAGAGTTAGATTCTTGAAACAGAATTTTGATACTTAGCCTGCTATAGACAACATTAATTGTGCAAAGAGGTTTATTGAGTTCAAAGGGATGACTCATGAGATATATTAACCTATACATCACACTATATCATCTTCACTATAAAATGGAATGAAGATGAAGTTGTCTGTTTAGCTGCTAATTTTCGCAGAACTGGCACTTCATTATTTGCCGCCACAACCAGTTCAACAAAAACACTGTGCATTTTACATGATTCAGAAATGCACTCTTTTTTTAGTTTTTTCCCCCTTAATTCACCAGCATGTCTAATTTTGCTTGCTTGAACAGTTCCTTGTTATACAGTGATTTGAATAAAATTTTAAGAACTGTCATCCAGGAACACTAATTTTTAAATGTTTTTTCCCCCATGTTGTTATTTTTCTGGAGATATTTTTCTTTGTCTTGATAAATTGCTAAAATTTCAAAGATTGCTGGAAGTTCTTGTCCTCCCAGAAACTGAAGATTATTCCAAATAAAATTCTTGCTATTATTTTCTTGCTATTATTTTCTTCCTAAATCGCATATCATCTTGTGCATTCTTTCCAGAGGAAATCAAAGGTTTTCATTTATCCTAGAAATCACTATTCTATTCTAGCAGAACCACACTTCCCAATGTAAATAGTGACTCCTATTCAGTGATGATGGTTTGGTTTAGCCTGGATAAATGCCAGGTGCTCACCAAAGCTGCTCTATCACTCCTCCTCCTCAACTGGACAGGGGAGAGGAAATATGATGAAAAGCTTGAGGGTCGAGATAAGGACAGGGAGAGATCACTCACCAATTACCACCACAGACAAAACAGCCTGAACTTGGGGAGAAAAAAAAGTTTAATTTATCACCAATCAAATCAGGGTAGGATAATGAGTAATAAAAACAAATCTTAAATACAGCTTTCCACCACCCCTCTCTTCTTCCCGGGATTAACTTCACTCCCTTTTTTCTACCTCCTCCCCTCAAGTGGTGAAGGGGGATGAGGAATGTCTCTGTTGTCTCTGCCACTCCTTCTTCCTCAGGGGGAGGACTCCTTACACTCTTCCCCTGCTCCACCATGAGGTCCCTCTTGCCGGAGGCAGAGCTGCATGAACTTCTCCAAAGTGAGTCCTTCCCACAGGCTGCAGCTCTTCACGAATTACTCCAGCATGGATCCTTCTAACGGAGTGCAGCCCTTCAGGAACAGGCTGCTCCAACTTGGGTCCCCCACGGGGTCACAAGTCCTGCCAGCAAACCTGCTCCAGCATGGGCTCCTCTCTCCACAGGTCCGCAGGTCCTGGTAGGAGCCTGCTCCAGTGCAGGCTCCACACGGAGTCACAGCCTCCTTCAGGCATCCACCTGCTCTGGCGTGGGGTCCCTTCCACAGGGTGCATGTGGATATCTGTTCCACCATGGACCTCCATGGACTGCAGAGGGACAGCCTGCCTCACCATGGTCTTCATCATGGGCTGCAGGGGAAAAAATCTCTGCTTTGGTGCCTGGAGCACCTCCTCCCCCTCCTTCTTCACTGACCTTGGTGCCTGCAGGGTTGTTTCTCTCACATGTTCTCACTCCTCCCTCTCAACTGCCATGTCACCCACCACAGGTTTTTCCCCTTCTTAAATATGTTACCACAGAGGAGCGACTACCGTTGCTGATTGGCTTGGCCTTGGCCAGCGGTGGGTCCATCTTAGAGCTGGCTGGCATTGGCTCTGTCAGACATGGGGGAAGCTTCTCGCTGCTTCTCACAGAAGCCACCCTTATAGCCCCCCCACTACCCAAACCTTGCCACACAAACCCACAACAATGATAATTGTTATTATTGCTGGTTTGATTCGATAAAACAGGATGCAAATTCATATTTGCTCTAAGAAATGGAGTTTATCATTAGGAATGACTGAAATAGTGTAGTACAAGTTATCACAATAACAATTCTTATCTGTTGTAAGAAAGGGAGTTGATAATAAAGAATAATGTAAGTGCTCTAGTCCAACAGTTAGTTATTGCAGTTACAACCCAAATTAAATTTTTGGCAGAACTGAGCCAACTTAAAATCTTTTTTTAATAATTATCTTTTTTCACAATCTGTTTTTTACAGTACAATTTTACAGATGAGATGCGGGCTACGGCAACATTAGCCATTGTCTTAGGGTACCTTTGGCAATTTGCGAACTTTGGTGTATTACAGCAGATGCAGGAATGACTGTTGTATTTATGTTTTTCCATTTAGCTGCACCTAACTTCCTTATGCTTATATTTTCAAGGACATTCTTCAGGTCTGATCTAGGTTTACAAATGTTCTTTTTTTTATTCCAACATGTAGATTTCAGAGAAGGTGAAGAAACATAAGGAAAAGGGGGAAAAAAACCCAAAGCAACAACAATAAAAAACAAACTCTGAAAGGCAAACTATTTATGTTATTAAAAAATCGTAAATTTTAGAAGACTTCTTTTCATTTTTCATAGAGCTGTCAGTAAAGAATGAAATCAATCAGTGAAGTGGCCTTTGTTGACAAAGATTTCCCAATCGTTGTTAGCAAAACTAGCTGTACATTGGAGGTCCATATAATGAAAGTACAAGCAGTTGGCAATATTTGCTGGGAGACTGGAAACTCTGAAAATATCTCCCCGTGCGATTCATGTCTATTTCAGTTCTCATCCACGTGACAAATCCACAAGAAGCAGGGTAAATACTCCAATTTTTTCTCATCCTATACGCTCCTTTGTAATACACAAGCAGTAAGGCTCTACAACCTGCTTAAAACCTAATAAATTATGTGCCCATCTAGCTTCAAACTTCCTGTTAATGGATGCTATGGAATTGAAAAGTAGGTAGAATTAAGGATAAGATTCATTTCAAAATATGATGTTTACATTTACGCTATAAACTTAACCTAGGCTTCCATCATAATCGCTAGAGATCAAGATAATACCACTAGTGGAGCCAAGAGCGTGATTCAGAACGAAAAGCAGTTGTCCATTACATGATTCAGTTGGTTAAGCTTATGTATTTATTGCCATTTGAGATTCTTCGAAACATCTTCCCTGGTCTCCAGCTTTTGATGTGGGAAAGCACGATTCTTCTGCAGGTCATGGGCTGTATCTTCTAGTCCTGTGGAGAAGTCTCAGGTATCCTAAGACTTCTCCAGTGACACTAGATTCCCATTTAGGTACCTGAATCCTCCCTTTGTTGACTGTAACAGGAAAGGTAGCTACTTGACATACACATACAGACACCCAAACTTAGGTTATTTAATCTTGATTACTTAATCTCCCATCCTAGACATCCCAGACAGTAAGCAACTCCAAAACCTTTTTATGAGGCAGACAGAAGAGTCAACCTCACTGCCTGACAGAATTATAGAGCTGATCCTCACAGAAGCTATTTCATAGTACATGAAGGTAAAAAAGGGTCACTGGGTATAGCCAGCATTGATTTCTCGAGGGCAAGTTATGGTTTCCATATGCTCTTCCACACAGTCCTGGTAGACAAACTGAAGAGATTTGATGGGTGAACTAGAACCTGGGTGAAAGAACTGGCTGGACAGGCAGACTCCAAGGGTATTGGTCAATGAGTCAAAGTGTACTTAGTGATCAGTTATAAATCATGTTCCTCAGGACCAGATAAAGGGGCTGATACTGTTTAACAACTTTGACAGTAACCTCGATGATGATTCATACTTATCAGGTCCTTGGATGACTTCAAATTGGGGGTCATGGTTGATATGCTGGAGAGCTGGGCCGTGCTTGTTAAGGAACCTCCACAAGCTGCAAAAACGGGCTAAGAAGAATCTCATAAAATTTAATAAACAGAAACACAAAGTTTGGTACTTGGGATGCAACAAGACCAGCATCAATCCAGGCTGGGTAGTATGTCTTTGGGAAAGGACCTGGGATCCTGCAGGACAACAAGATACCTTTCCACCAATGAAGACTAAATGCCTGCTGGGCTGTATTAGCAAGGGGAGGAATCTAATTTCACTCTTTCGTTACCTAGAGGGAGTTATAGAGAAGTCAAAGCCAGATTTCTCTCTCGGATGTGTGCAGCAAAATATCAAGAGCTAGTAGCCACAGTCAGCAGGAATCAAAATTGTCATTATTATTCACTGTGACAGGGGCCAAGCACTGGAAGGGGCTGCACAGAGAGGCAGTGGAATCTCTCTCCCTGGTGTTTTCTGAAATTCGACTGGTGAAGACCCTGGGCTGTCCTGCTTTCCCAATTCCTGTTTCCCAATTACAATAAACATGAAAACAACAGACAAACCTTTTCACCAAAAAAACACTCACCAAAAACATTTTATGTTGTTCTTTCCCCTCTCCCTTCCGATATATTTTTACCTGTTTCAAAGCTGAATCCCTTTACCTGCTCTCCAGTGATGAGGTTGTCTCATGCATTCACAAGTCCTGGTTAGGCAGCAAATGCCAATTTTCAGAAAGCCCTCCGCAAGCACAAATGCAGCCCCTGACTTACAGAATTGCCACTGAAGAACCAGGAGGAAACAAGAAGAGAATCTTTAATCAAAAAGATAACCTACTCACAAAAAAAAAAAGTGTAAATTGATTTCCAAACCTCCTCAAAATATTTCTCTGTGGAAAAGAAAGAGAATGATGTTTTAATATTTTCTTCAAACTTCTAAAAAATGTCAGACAACAGATTTATTTTCTTCATGTCTTTTTTATTTTATTTTCTTCCTTTTTGGAGTGGAGAGATTCAATCTACAGAAGAGTGCAAGCAAATGAATAGTGAGACATATCTGTAATACCACCAAGCTAACACTAAAACATGCTTCTGAGTGTTTTCAAGACAACAGTTTTGCTTTGTTTTATTGTATTATGACATTAGTATTCAGCCCACATTGGAAGAAAGCAGAAAGGGCCATGTTACAGTTTTCAATGTGTTTGTTGGTAAATTGAAGCATAAGCTGACATCCTGCAGTAGAATCGAGGATTGTAAGCAGCACAGTTCATAAAGCTGCTTTTCTCAGGTTTCACCACGTTAGAATACAAATACTTGAAGCATATTTTACTCAACAGGACATTCTACTCTAGTTTTGCCTTCAAGAAAAAGACAACTTTACCTAATTTTATTTTCTATTTTAAGTATTACATTAATATTGGAGTGAGGAGTGATTTCACAGCCACAGCACTCAGTGAAGAAGAACTTAAACAGATGCACACAGTGTGCTAGAAATATCATACGTCAGAGAGTTACAGTTGAAATAAGAGAATAAATAAGTCCAGCATAGCCAGTAAGTATGGTTGGATGTAAGAGGTGGAAGCTCAGATACTGCTTCTTACAGATTTAGGTTGGGGATTTGAACTTGAGTGTTTCTGGATAATTGTCCTAATCACCTGATTACTTTTGGACCCTTTTTCCCTTTCCTTCCTATTTAGATATTTGTCATATTTTCCATCAGATAAAAGTTGAAGACTTTATCAGTTCTAAAGTTTAATGACAGACCTTCTGTCCCTGAATATAACACTTGTATTTTGTGCTAGGGAAGTTTTTGTCTCTTGCAGATTGTGGTTGAAATATAGTTCAGATATCTTTGTCAATCAATCTCTTTTATTTGTCGGTTCTCATACTGAAGTCAGAATTGGTATTCTCTTTGGTAGACGTATACCTAATTTCTGACCTCAGCACAAGGCACTGACTATGAGTTAATTACCTCATCATCACGATGTTAATATAGCACCAGTTCCCCTCCCCCCCCACCACCGTGTGCTGAGGTAAACCACAGAGATCAGCAAGTAATATGGCACTACATTACAGTGGCTTCAAACTCTCCAGATCTTGAAGCTCCAAGTTTGTCAGAAACACTCTAGCTTTTGGATCGCAATGTTCACTTCCACTGGCCTAAGATCAGTGCAGGGGATGCTGTATGAGTCTGCTTGAGGCTTACAAGTGGTTTGGCTGCAGTTCCCATGCCAAAGTAGTGCCCGACTCCTGGCAGCAGGGCTGTGGTGGAAAGCAGATCATTGGGCAGTTCAAGTCTTGAGCAATGAGACTTACTGAGAATGATCTTGCCAGTTTTAAAAACTCACTCATACACCCAACTAAACTGTGTTGGGCGACTGGGAAATGAAAGGGGTCCCTGTCTTCTCCTACTTGCAACCTGTCCCCTGAACACTCCCTCCCTTATGAATAGTTTATGAAGTCTTTGGTATGTACCTTTGGTCTCTTGTAAGATATGACTCTGTGCTCCATGGTGTGGGGAAGACTGTTCACTACCTTAGTAAACTGTTAAACTATTTCTCAGGAACACTTTTCCTTGTCTGCTGGTATATACTTTGCTGTTTGTCATTCCATTATGGCCTTGGCATTGAAATTAACCTTTAGAATTAAATTTTATTATTTTTTAATTTAATTTTTTAATCTAAAATTCAAAATTGAACTGCAGCTGAGTACCTTCTTTCTGATTCAGAATATTTCAGGGTTATATACACCAGAACAGAAAAAGGTATCTGTAACATATGGGTAAAAAATTAAGTTTGTTTGATGATTCAGGAAAAACAGAAAAAATGAAATATGCCATTCGAGTTGTAGTTAGGTCAAAGGAAAAAAAACAAACCAATCCGAAACTGCTCAGAAAATGATGAGAGCTTCAGTGGTCATTGTCACAGTTATAGTTATTCTGAGCATCTGAAGTGATTCATGTCTGAGCCTGTCTTCTTCTTAACACACGTTTAGATTTTTTTTTAAATTTTGAAGATGATTTAATTTTTGGGGCGATTAAAATTTATTGAGTAACACCACATGTCTTAGAATACTACTAGGGAAATATTTGCTTTTCAATACTCACTGGCTTGAAATGGGGAATTTCTGAAGTTCTGCATTGCATTCTGTGTTTGTAGAAAGGATCGTATTATCAGTCTGGCATGTAGACAAAAGTCAATGAGCTACTGATACAACAAACTTGCTGCTAGACCAAGAAAGGCTAGTGTTTTTGTTTCTGATGTTATCAAGATTGTTTATTTCAGATAGTTCTTTAGAACAATATTTTTAGGGATAATTAAAAAGGTTTTTAAGGCATCTTGTAGCTAGTTTGCTTGGTACTCATAGTACTTTTTATCCTGCTGTCCTGGGTTTGGCCAGGACAGGGTTAATTTTCACCGGACTCCAGGAAGGGGCACAGCCGGGGGATGGGGGCTGACCCCACCTGGCCAAACAGTGCCCGGTATTCCATA
>Ga0065711_1009930_pt1 | contig 10299 bp, 5 predicted proteins | sample Hoacrofraction12_FD_59098 | JGI IMG/M metagenome (GOLD analysis project Ga0065711, IMG submission 59098) | Hoatzin crop microbial communities from Cojedes, Venezuela - Epithelial fraction 12 v2 (version 2) | ecosystem: Host-associated > Birds > Digestive system > Esophagus > Crop | place...
CTGCTGTAGGTGACCCTGCTTCAGCGGGGGGGTTGGACTAGATGACCCACAGAGGTCCCTTCCAACCCCTACTATTCTGTGATTCTGTGATTCTGTGATCTGTACACATCAACAGACTTCGTCCTTCTCATGCTCAGATCAACAAAGAGATTGATTGAAGTATATCTTTACTAAAGCTGGTGTTAGAGTCAACTTATGAAAAGGTTTTTTGGCATCCCTAAGTGAGCTGACGTGATCCCTAATGAAAATAGTAATTATTTAAGAAAAAGGTTTCCACAGGTGGAAAAGAAAGCACCTTGGTTTAGTTTCAAACCACAGCAGATCTGGGGAAATACACACTGTTACATTACACAGCACATACGACAGGTTGCATATTACTTAACTGTTTTAAAACCAGTGCAGGTGTTTTGTCTAAAGTGATCATAAAACAAAGCTAACAACAAAAAAACTCAAACTCGTCAAAACACTGAGGTTTTCTTAATTTGTGCTTTGTGCATTTATCACTTGGTTTTATAGCTTTTAGAATTCAAGTGACAAATTGTGAGAGATTTTTATTGTTAGCTGCTGAACCATTTCTTTACGAAGGTAGTCAGAAAAAAAAAATTTGAACTATGTTATACAAGCTATATAAAAAATTGGTGTTTAAAGAATACAGGATGGCTAGGAGAACAGTTCCTAACAATAATACAAAATATTGCTATGGATCTTAACTTGCGTAACACTTGATCCCGATAGCAATATACCAAATCCACTTAGACTCTGCCATTTATTTTTATCAAGTTTTCCTTTTATCTATATATTGAACTTCTTTAATGGAAATTTTCCATATGCTATACTGTGTGTGCTTGATTTATTCCGCATTTCACAGAATCACAGAATCACAGAATGGTAGGGGTTGGAAGGGACCTCTGTGGGTCATCTAGTCCAACCCTCCTGCCGAAGCAGGGTCACCTACAGCACGCTGCACAGGACAAATTTGCTTAATAGCTGCATTCTGTGATAGAAGTCTGTGGAAGGACAGAAACAAAAGACCAATATATTAATAGCCAGGATGCCCTAAGAAAACGCATCCATGAACAACAATTATAAATACTTGAAAACTGGAAAAGCAGCTCATTGAGATTCATTACAAAGTTCCTTTTACTGAAATTCTTGTTTCTCTAAAAATGTTATATATACATAAATACATATATATATGTGTATATGTATAACACCCACAATTTATTTCAATAAAAAGTCTACACAGCTATATTTGGAAAGTAAGTGTATCAGTTTATGCTTTAAGTTCCAGTCACTGTAGTATTACTGTTTACTGTTTTAGTGAATTTACGAAGAAGAAATGCCAGTTGCCTCATTACTTCATACAGAACTGTTCCAGGATCTGACATAGATGTTTTATACCACAGAATTGGGGAAAAAATGTGGGTGTACTCATATTTATGTAGCCTGGTGAGAGAATGCATTCCAGTAAGTTAAGGTTATTTTGGAATAGTATAGCATATTTATTTTAATTGATGTCTGATTGAAACGAAAATCTTTCTGATGGGTGAGAACTTTATTCAAATGGCTCCAGAAAAACAGAGCACGTCTTTTTGCTATGTTTCCTATACGCTTTGCATCTTTTTGCTGGCCATAAAAATGTTAAATTTTATAGTACGAAAGGACTGTATATACAGAACTCTTTCATTTGAACTAATGGGTTTCTAATGAATTTTATGAATGCTAATATGTCCACAATACATTTCATACACTTAAGACATAATGCACCACTTCTAAAATGTGTCTGTGTAAATTAACTTTGAAAGGGGTGTGTGTTAGTCTTTCCCCCATTAATTGCACGATGTGAACCCCAACAGCAGCTGATTTAAGAGTTCACCCCGGCTGATTCTTGCTGGTGGAAATTTGCCAAAATAATTACATCAGCTTTAAACAAACCACATGTGCATGACAACAGTCAGCAAACAATTACTTAAAACCCTATAATATAATTTGTAATTTGACATAATAGACCCTTCTTTCAGGGTTCACATTTCCATGACAAAGCCAGGGGAACTGGGGCAGTTCTGCAAACAAGCGTGGGCTCTGAACATCGGTATGGGAGATGGCCCTCGTCCCTCCTCTCCTCAGTGCCCCAGGGTTGCACAACTACTGTGCTGCCTGGAACCTGGGATTAAAACCACGGCAGTCATCATTTTGGGAAGCTCACTAAAATGCCACCATTTCTTTCTTTTTAGCCCTGAGCGACGATGATGCCTAGCTTATGTTTTGTTTAACAAGACAGTGAGGGGTCTAGGAAAATAAACCTATAGTAATGATTTATGGAAACAATAACACTTCCTTGAGTTTTAAAAACATCTGAAAGCAAATGTCATGCCCTTGCCTCATCCACAGCTCCGTGTGATATGTTCCATTCTCCTGTGTTGCAAAGACCGAGTAAAGGCAGAGTCTCGGGAAAGACGTGTTGTGGTAAATATATTTCTACTATAATCTAACATTCTTCAGTAAGGTCACAGATAGCTATCTGTGCCCCATTCAGAAACGGCAAGATTATCACAGGTTCAGGCCCTGAAGCCCTTCTGTTTTCTTTGTTCAAAGACAGAGATCCTTGACGTATATTCAGGAGATAGATTGGTTTAAATTCTCTCCCTCTTTCTCCTTCCCCTCTTCTCTGCTTTTAGTTGAGTGATTTGAAAAATGTGTGACTTCACTAATTTCCCATTTATGGGCTAAGGGTTCTTTGTAGCAATAGAAGGACCTAAGGCCAGCAAGGAGGAATTATGCAGCATCTATTGTAACGAAATGTAAAATAATTGCAGTTTTATGTGGGGGTGAGGACACTTAGAGGAATGTGAAGTCTTCATCTGCAGACATGTATTAACATTTTGTTTAGGTTTTGGCTGCCAGAGGAAGATGTCAATAAACTACTTTCCGTGATACCGTAAGGCGCAAAAATTTCACTTTTTAGTCTGGTTTCCAAATTAACTCAAAGCTGGAAAATTGATTTTTTCTGTACATAATGCATAAAAAAATGAAAGTTTTTCAGAATGTTGCAAGTGGCCAGGAGTAGAGAAGGGCAATAGTAATACTGTGTAATATTTCCCGACTGACGGAAAAAGGTTAAAAGCCACTTACAGAAAGCATACGATCACATAAAACCATAGAACATGGTTTTGAGGAACGAAGTGACTTACACAGAAGGAAAAGAGCCAATACTATGAATACTGAAAGTTTATCGGTGATGCTGTACGCAAGGCAGTTGATTTTAGGCTGTTTAGTATCTATTACGTCAATTTGCTCTGCCTTCCTTGAGTGTTTCTCTCTGTGATCCATTTTCACAGGCCCTTGGCCTGGACTGGGAGGCAGAGGAACCCGTAAGTTCGGATGAATGGTAATGAGCATTGTTGGAGAGGCAAGAAAATTGAGTCCCGCTCTGGCTGCCAGGTCGCGAGCCGCAGGAGCTAATTGTGTCAATGGTAATGAGACTGAGCAGGCAGCAGATGCTCACGTGCCTTTACAATCCAAATCCCACCAACAAATTCCTCACACAGAAACTTAGAGGGTCGTCTTGGCACCCTGGAGATGGTGATAGACTCGGTCTCAGCCACATGCCACCTGCTAGAGCCATTGTTTAAAAAAGAAGGAGGAAAAAAAAGCCTATTATGATAACAAAGTTGTTTGCTGTCTCTTGCAATGACTTTATGGCACCAGTTTTGCCACGCTGCAGCTATTGAAAAGAGAGGAACATCTGATTCTTTAAAGAGAAACATTTGTATTGAGCACTGTTAACAACTTACTTGGGAAGCCGGATGTTCAGTATATGTTACATATTCTGCTGATAAACCATGTCTGCCTTTTTCCCATTACAGCTCCCACTGTGCCTGCTTCCTACAGCAGGTTTACATTTCCACATGTTTTCCCATGACACTGAAGCAGGGAGCATTTTTGTTCTCTTTTTTTTCCCAGAAAAATCAAGAATAAAAAATGCAGATACTCATGTGGAGTGCCGTATAAATATTTACTGTAAAATAAAATAAACAACATATTTGGTCCTTATTCCCAAAGCAGGCTGGGTGGTGAATTGTGCCTGAGTTTTTGAAGAGGAAGGCCTTTAAGGGTCCATTAACGACAGTCCTTCGTAATGCAAGCTTGCTAAATGCTGCAGTAGGGAGAGGTTCAGATCCTTCCACAAAATGTTTGCCCAACAACATCTGTTTCTGGAGAAATCTGATCAAGTGTCCTTTCTTGCTGACAGAGTGTGTGTCCAGCTTTGCACTCCTGTGAGGCTCACGCTCTTAAACACAATTTAAACTGGCCCCGAAGCTGTTCAAAAGGCTTCCATAGATTGGGTTGGTTCCCATCAGCCACAGGGTCAGAAGAAGATGAAAATGTCTTAAAAACTCTGGAGTTGCCTCTAGCTCCACGCGGTTGCACGCAGCTGAGCTCTGGCTCTGCTGAAGACAGTGGACCCATTCCCTTCACGAGAGCACCCGATGTCCTTAGAGCGTGTTGGTCGCAAACAGCTGCCCGCAGTAGGTACACATGAGCAGATTTGGATCATTTGGCTTAGGCTGTCAGGGGAAGATTGAACACATGCTTTGTCTGGTCTGAAGACACTCGAAACAGCAATTATGCTCCTTTTTTAAACTCCCGGAGGCAATGGAGAAAGTTACAGTTCCATGAAAAGCTTAAGTTGAGCTGGTAATTTGACATTGCAGCTCTGACTAAATTCACATCTACACAAAACTTCAAACCCTTCCTTTACAGAAACCCCACTCCTGTGAAGAAAAAGTATTCACAAATGCAGCTGCTCCTTCTGCTCTGTATAAAGTCAGAGTGGCCTTGAAAACACCATCATGTGCTAGTTGGTGTGCTGCAGGGTACAAGAGCAGAACATTTGTCAAAGGACAATAGCAATAGTGTAAGACACAGAAAGCCTTTCAAATTTATTCACATAAAGTATTTCAAATTCCCGTGCAAGCAGTATATTAATTTGTTAACATCTGGAATAAAACCAGACGTGGGAAAGTCAATGCAAGTACCTCAGGGTGTAAGGCTGAAAACCGGCAAGCATACCTCAGGCAAAGAGCACAGATGTGGCTAGTGCTTCCCCTATGGGGAGAAAGGGGTCTGGAGTCTCTGACTGCACTGGTGACCACTGCAGTTCCCCATGGCTGCATCATTAGGGGACAGGAGGGGATAGAGCATCTTTGGTCTTCAAATGCCACGTTGCACGAACCGAAGGTTATAGCCTCTGTCCTCTGAAGCATCTGGCTCTCCTTGTTATTTGTATTTGCAGTGATAGAGATGGGCAGATGGAAAAAGTGATGCGTTAGGAAACGGGCAGTTATATCTGTTGTACACAACAGGGCCCACAGTTGGTTTTAGGCGGCTTTGTGAGAAAGTGGAACAGGGCCACACAGTGTTACCCTTGTTGGCTTAGGTGTGGTGGGAGAGAAGCGTGCCACCATTCTGCCAGGTGCCTCTTATCCCAAGTGTACACAGCACTCAAAATATCATTTTGCTAAAGTGCATGCGTTGTTCTTAAAGGCAATTTTGGGTAAACAGCTATCAAATAGAGATATTCTACTTCATGCTTTACAAGGAAGCAACTAAATAAAATGACAAATGCATTAAAGTGATCAAACAACTGAATTTCCATTACATATTGTGCCATATTAACTGATCCTCAACATAATTCAAAAGCATCCAGTGATATATTGCAGGCATTTGTTTTTAATAGAGATATAGTAAATGATAAATCTTGAGCATTTTTCTCTTTTGCACTTGGCAAAACTCTGAAAGATAAAAGTCTTATTAGTTCAGAAAGAGACTGAATATCTAGGTACAGTACTTACCATGCATGGAACATGTACAGGTTTAAATCACTATTGATATACACAATGCTGCCTTGCAAAACTGCCATGGAAATTTACCCATGTAGCAGAAAATCTGATCCCCTGCCCTTTGCCACAATGATTGATGATCATGTAAAATCTAATTCTGAACTCACTTATCAAAAAAAAAATTCTTACCTATCAGCAGGTGTATAGAATTTTGTGGTTTGATGTATTTTAATGAATGATCAGATTTTTTTTTTAAGCAAGTTGAAGAAGTGAAAATTATAGATCAGGCCTCTGAACTACATTTCTCTGTTTATTCCTACTTCAGGGTACCTGGCCTTTGTTCCAGGGCTTCGACTGGCCGTTCATTGGGGCAGGAAGATACGTCTTCCCAATACAGCTGTTACCTTTACCGAATGTTTCCCGGGTGTCTCTGCGGTGACAGAGAGTGGCCTTTGAGACGGCTTGTGCTGGACACAGCACAGCAGGGGCGGTGCTCTGACTGGGAGCAGACACTGTTAGGCAGGGTATTTTCAGCAGCATTATTTTAAGGTATAAGTGTATGTGTATATAGCTAAGGTATAGATTTTGTGGAGATTAGGGTTGATAGTATCGAGTGGGTTTTTTGCTTTTCTGTTTTGCCTGTCAGGATTCCTGACCCCATTTTACATCATCAATTCTCTGCCTTTTCAGGTGAACCAAGTGATTCGTGCCTGATTGAGGGACACTGTTTAGTATTCCACAGATTAAAATATATGCCCTACCTAATGTTTCTGGGCTTAATTAAGAAGACTGTGATGCGGAGGTCATATTTGATAGTCCAATGGCCCATTCTGCCTTTAATATCTCTTAAAGTAATCCAGCCCCTGCTGTACCTCAGCTCCGAAAAAGCTATTGGGCATAAGGGTGACTGATGAGATAGTAGATTGTCAAATACAGCATTAATTTGCAATGAGTTCTCTAATATGGTTGTCTGTGCAAAAAATCAGACTGAAATATCAGCCTTCTTTCACCCACTCCACTGAACAGTGTCATACTGACCTTCGATCTGCTAATATCTGGGTCCAAGAGTGAGTAGAAAATGGCAACACTCATTTGCCTACAATGATACTCTCCACTCAATTTGCACTCCTGCTGCAACAGACAGAAATGTAAAGTACAAAGACCCGGGATAGCTCTGTCCTTAATTTTACTTTGGGAAACAAGCTTGTTGAAGAGGAATGGAGGGAGAGGGAGAGACAGAGAGGGAGGAAGAAAGAGAAGTGGAGGGAGAGAGGGAAGAGGGAGAGAGGAAGCCCCCTCCAATTTTGTCATTCATTCCGATGGAAATGTTCTTTTAAAATACACTTCTGACTTAGAAAGACTCGTCTTTCACATTCATTACGCAGGTGTCAAATCAAATTTTGTCTTGCTATGTCTTGTGCGCTGGAGCATGGTGCATATGACATTTTGTAACATGATGCAACATAAGGCAATAAATCATACTGAGAGTGAATAGAACCTCATTTTTGTGTGTGTGTGCAGGGAGGGGAATGAACCAAATGGCACTGTGCTGATTTCACTGTGCTTCTCTCATTGTTAAGAAAACTCTTTTCTTTCTCCCCTGTCCCTGCTGAGGGACTATTTCTCAAAATAGTTCTTCAAAGTAAAATTCTCTGTCACCTAAGTTTTGCATATATACTGTGAACCTAGGGGATCAGTAACTTTTAGAAGAAAATATATGCTTGAGAGCTCAATAAAACTCCTCGGAGAAACAAGACAGACTTTAAAGTATATCAACCACAGAAATAAACCTACTTTCAGACTAAGTAAAAAATTAATTAATCTACTGTGCAGCTGTGGTTTCTGAAGTAGTACTGTAGGCAAATGGAAGTGCTATTTAGAGTCAGCTTGTTTTTATTCCTCAGGTACATCAGTGGAGAATTTGTATGCAACTTTTGGGAAGAACGTTGTGGTGAATTGATCCGTATTAGGTGGGAATAACCGAGATTACTCTCCAGGAGGCCAGCAGCACTCCGCTCACGTGCCTAAAAGCATTCACAATACCACNCTCCCTAAGAAGTGTCTGCTGGCTGCACGTGGGACTCTCCCTTTTCTTTGTAAGGGAAGTCTGCCATGTCAAAGGTGGACCAGAGTTTAAGAGACTTTCAGACAAAACTCTTTTACTGGATGTGGGAGGAATCAGCTGTGGGAGCGCTGTGATTGCTCATAAAGCATCCTACGGACGTATCACTTCTAGAAGCACCAGGCACTTAAATATTGCTGCATCTAAACAAACAACCCCCAAATGCCTTCCTTCTCACTTGTAGGTTCAGATGAATTTCAGATGACAAAAAAAGAAAATCAAGGCTTTTTCATCACTTTAGCTCAGAATTCAGATAAGGACTATTGTGCCAATGACATTTTATCTGCATTATGAGTGTAAATGGTTAGTTGCAAGACAGCGTAGGATTAATTGATAATATTACATTTAACCTGACTGGTGAAGTTGCAAAATAAAAATTAAATTAAAAAAGGGAGAAAATTAAAAGAGGTGCAGTAATTCTTATCTGTAGGTATGCTGCTATCTGTTAATATATGGAATATGTCTCTCAGAAAGACCAATGTGATGAAGTGGAATTGCTATTTGGAAAGTGATAAAAATTGCATAAAGCATATTCTGCGTATCTAAAAGTACTAAACAGCTACTTGGAAGAACACGTTATCATTTAAGAGTATGTATCTTATTTCAAGTTTTAAGCAGTGAAACTATTTTTCCTATGATTTATTCATCCCCTGTACGTGTCACGTAAAGGGGCAGTGAGTTCTTTTTATCAACAAAATATGTTTTATTGACACTAAGAACAGCATTTAATTGAACTTATTTCCCCAATTATCGTCAGAAAAGAGTTTACACTAGTGTTTTGGAAAAATGTTTTAGGAAGATTTATCAGAGCTGCAAAGAAAGCTGTCCACAAACTAATGGAATTAGATTATCTTTGAATTCTCTCCACCAGAACTTAGAATGGCCACTAATTCCTTTCTTTGCTCTTTTGGTGTTTGCAAAGGGGTTCACTAAAGCCTGAATTGATATAATTATTGGCTTGGATTGTTAGAGATTTAGGCCAGATGGCTATGAGTTTCTAAAGTCCCAGTTGCTTGTGTTAGCTTTTCTAGTTTGCCTATAGGGTTTGGGGATCAGCAATTTGAAAGGGCTGCAAACTTGTAAAACAGTATTATTCATGGGGGCAGAATGTTCATCAGCGTGACCCAGTACTAAATACATTCATTATGGGCATTTCTATTCTGCACAATTTGCCACACGGCGCTGGTTTGTGAAAAAAAAGAGACAATGGCTTATAAAATGCTTTTGAATGCTTAAAAAGAAGGAGAGTTCACGCTGAGCCTCCTCTGCTTTCTTTTCCAGCAAGAGCCTTCTCAGTGACTTTGGCTGAGCTCTGCTGAGAGTAAGTAAATTGGGAAAATCAGAGATTTACATTTTGCATTTTTGGACACAGTGGGGAATATAAGAGAGAGAAAAGAGTAATAAAAGAGAGTGATAGTATGATTATGGGCAACACCAATAAACAAATGGACAAAGTTAGCAGAAAAATAATGAAAAGCATGGCGAGACCATGGCTAAAATGACACACTTAAAAAGCAAATGCGAAGACAAGGACATAGAAATCTCATCATAAGCAGAGACATTTGAAATGAGACGAACACATCAGCTTCTGTGACCTGGGTGCAGCCTGAAGCTCACATGATGATCTATAGCATTTCTGGTGTACACGAAATACACTATCGACTCAGCCACAAGATATTTTTTTTTTTTTGGTGCAAACGTGAAAACAGTTTTCAGCAGTAGCACAAAGGCAAGGAAATTGTCACTTTCCAAACACTTCATCTGCCTTGTGGCTTCTTTTTCTTTAGAACACTTGGCATGTAGAAGGTGTACTTAGCACAAATTGTCTCGGTGAAGCATGAAGCGCTTTTTCAGCTGGGGTGAGAAAGGTCTGCTGAGGAACCACTGGAACGGCAAATAAAAAAGCACAGAGACAACCGCGCACACGCACACGCAGAACCAAGCTCAGGCAAATGCAGCTGCGCGGAGGACAGAAATTCTGCAAGAGGGAGCCAGGGGAAAGACCGGAGCCTGCAAAACGTTACTGGCTTGGGAAGGAGGAGGGAGAGGTCTCGAGGGATGAAGGGGATCTCTCTGGGCTCCGCGCAGGAGCGCAGACGTTAAGGGAAAGCAGGTAATATAGGTAAATAAGCAGCGAGAAGACACTCTCGAGGGATGGCTAGAGACGTCAACCCCAGCTCGTTTACTAAGCAACCGCAGTAGAAAGCCCCCAGTTAGTTAAGCAAGGCAACCTAGAAGTATGGAAATGAGCAGCGCGATGGCATTTTTCCCTGGCAGGAAAGGGAGGAATTAAAATCACAAAAACCCGCTCGAAAGTGCCCTGAAAACGCGGCG
>Ga0065711_1051634_pt1 | contig 10299 bp, 5 predicted proteins | sample Hoacrofraction12_FD_59098 | JGI IMG/M metagenome (GOLD analysis project Ga0065711, IMG submission 59098) | Hoatzin crop microbial communities from Cojedes, Venezuela - Epithelial fraction 12 v2 (version 2) | ecosystem: Host-associated > Birds > Digestive system > Esophagus > Crop | place...
GGGGGGGGAGGGAAGAGGAGGATGTTGGGGGTGTTAATGAAAAAGGAGAAAGGAGAACAATCAGAAGTACTCTTGGTGAACCAGAACGCACTAACACTAAGCCTTGCCAAAAAGCCGGTCCACACACCAGTTTCTGAACTGATATATGAAAAAACTTCTACATGAAAGTAAGCACAATCCAAGCAGCTGAACAAAAGTAGTACTGCCTTCCACCAGCCCCACTCTTCCTTCCACTCCACATTACACCTCCTAAAGTTAAGCTCTGTCCTCCCACTTCACTGCAGTCTTCATTTTCTTCCCTCCTTCTAGGTACATACTGCATAGTTTCTGCTCAGAGCATACACAGGCATACTAAGCAAGAAGGCATAAATGTTGTTTATTGCTAGGCTGTATACTGTATGTTGCGGTAGGATGACAGGCCTATTTTGTTCCAATTCCTAATTTTATCTGGGCACAACTCGCTATTTGTGAAAAAAATATGGTTTTAGTTATTTTCTGTCATGGCTCCCAGAGGCTTCTAAGCATGGGCACCTATAAATAAAAACTTATTATTGTTTCTTATTGTGTCCTTGAGAAGGGAAAACAAAAGGCAGAAGGAAACAAAACATGAAACTAAACACAAGAGTGATTAAAAAAAACAAACTTTGTCATAAATATTTTGTGTGTCTATAAAGGAAACGAAATCCCTCTTCTCTGGTTAACTAAGTTTATTTCTCCAAGCTTCTTGCTTGCAATGCTCTATTATTCAGAAGTATCAAAGAGCCCTTTTAAGCTACCTGTTCTGATTTATTATAATCTAGCCACACAAACATCTAGAAAGCACCCGCTTTGCCTATAAAGGTACACTGGAAAAAGCAATCAATCTCCAAAATCTTGTGTCTTTGTCAAGCACAAAGCAGCATAAAATCTATGACTGCATCTCAGGGAGAGCAAAGATTTGTGTGTCTCTTCCTGGTGACATTGCTATTGCTCCTGTTGAAGCCAACAGCACATGAATCACAGAACCACAGGGGGATCAGCTACAGCAGACACAATTTATATTTATTTTCAGCTGAGAGATGTGAAGGTCCCATTCTTGAATTATTTCTAGTTTTTAATCAATGGGTGTTTAACGCAAAATACAAGAAAGTTCAGTGGCTAAGTCCTGGAACCAAACCTGCTGCCTGCCAATTGAATGACAAAACCATCACTTGCCATCAGGCTACCTTCATTTTGCTGGCTTTCCTTTGCTGGAGTTACAGGTCCCAAGGCAGTCACCTGTGGGGGGGAAGGAGGGAAAGGAAGCCTGCTGTCTCAAAGATTATATATTCTTGTTTGACAAGAAAGAAGAATGGGTTTAAGAATTTTACTTTGACTAAATGCCAAGGTGTAGAAAGGTAATTCCCCTTCTAACTACAGATTGTTACTGTGGCATCAAGTGAAAATTGAAAGTACATTTTGAAAACAATGTCTCCAGCAAGACAGTAGACAAATAGGACACAGATAAGAGACTGCAGTGCAAACCTAATAACACTTCTTTGATTCGTTTGGCATACTAATAGGTATTTCCTCTCAGCACATATAAAAACCACTACATGGACAGTTATTAAGCCTGAAGTGATTTCAAAGGCCACATAGAAACTGCACAAAATCCTACTCTATAATATTTCCACCCTAATAATTATTGTATTATCCCTTACTCCAAATTTGTTTGTAATAACTTTCTTCTTTTTTTTTGCATCAGTGATCTTTTCCTTAACTTGTTGAAATTGATGAGTTTAAGACCACTTGTACTAACCCTCCACTAGCCTCACAGTTTAATAGGCAAACATTCTGTTTCAGTATGAAAACCAATTAAAGCAGGTACTGAGTGTTTTCATGAGGTGAATCATCCTACTTAAACCAATCACTATTAACAGGTATGTTTGCTATCTTATTGCTGAGAACACTAAAAAAACCCAACCCAAAACCAACAAAACAAACCATAAAAAACCCAACAAACAAACAAAACAAACAAAATCACCACCCCCGCCTTCCAGTTTACTGTACATTAAACTGTAGAGAAAACATATTTCTGCTTTGCACATCCACCTAAACTTGCACAAATTACATCAGGTGCATATGTGCAAACACAAATGCAACTTTAGGTTTGCTGTAAAGCACTCAAAGTTATTTATTTGGCACTGCTTTCCACTCTTGAGAAATTAGCTTTATTTACTGCTGCCCATTCCTCACCCTCCCCCCCAACAATTGCCTGGAGTTAAACACTATATCCTGCCTCATGAACTCAGGCACTTACGGCTTGAGTTAGATTCACCTATTGATCCTGCCCATTCAAGCGAACAATTCTATTAAATTTAGTGGGCCTCACTCTGCAGTAGTCTTCAAACAAATAATGAGCACATCAATAAGTGGACATAAATTAGCTATTTAACAAATACATATATATGGGTATTTCAGTGTAATTTATAATTTTATACTTCAAAACATTTGCAAATTTTTTTTTTACTCTTTGTTACATACTCCCTCACTTGCTGCTGAAGTCAGTTTAGACTTTTTACCTAGGTTTCAAGAATGTTCTGATCATTGCCTTAAATCAAGCATTGCCAAATTAAAATCCAACAAACATTCAAATACTAACACTCACTTCTAAAATAAAAATTTGCTCATCGATCATGGGTTACAAAACCATTTTGCAGGAAGATGTGTATTGATTGCTGAACCCATGGGGACTCATGACGAGCTCCCAGGACCACTGACATTGAAGCAGCAGCTTCTCACACAATCATATCACTTCAGCTCCAAGGAACTCCAAGGAACTGGTCCAAATGTATGTGTGGCAGGAGGCAAAAAGCAAGAGACAAGCAGTAGAAGGGAGAATTCACAGAAGGCTAATTTTAGAGTCCTCTGGAAAGACTTAGCAAAGCGCCAAAACTAGGCTTCTGCATTGAATCTCCCACTACAGTCACTTGTTCTCCACAAACTATAGAGAACACAGAACGGCAAATACCCCTCTCCCCCTGTTTTAACCACAGAACTTGATGGTTAAAAGCCATTGATGATACAACTTTCTCATGTAGCATAAGAAAACATAGTACATTATTAAAACAAAAGTAAATTAACAACATACTTTTCATGGTCCCATCTTCCTCTTCATCATCATCACTATTTATTACCATGGTCCCCAAGTCCGATTCTAACATAGTACTGTTGTGTTCAATCATTGTCTGAGCACCTTCACTCATCGTGCTTGTGGCCCTCATTGTACCAGCACTCTCCGAACTGGTCTTCACCATCGTGTGAGAATCCAGCTCATCTTCATCCTATGAAGAAACATTTTTCAGAATGCAGCAGATTATTTTAAAAAGCAAAGTTAAGAAGCAATCCTTTTGATGCTTATTCATTAGTTTTCTATCTTCACGTGACCTAGTTGCACTGCTAGACTTCCAGACTTAAAACTTTAAAAGAAACTACAACATAAAAAACATTCCATATAAAAGAATAAAAACTTTCTTCTTTCTCACAGATGTACAGCAGGATGGATATACCAGAAACGTGGCCCACACTCCCACTTTGCATCAGCAGCCAGTTTTGAGTACCTCGCTGATTTTCACTACCCATTATACCTCCTCAGGTTCCAAAATCAGTACTACTTTTTATAGCAAGCAATTTGGTTGTTTTGCAATGGACAATCACCAAGGATTTGTGCTGATCACCCTGAACCAAATATCATACCCAGCATCTTACATTATGCACAGCACCCAGACGACAAAACCCCACTGAATTTAAGTATTAAACAATCCTCCAAAATAGTTTCAGAAGTCCACCTCAGAATCAGAAAATCAACTTGGCTTACATCAAGTATTCAGTTCTCTTTAGAAAACCTCTGTCACAAGAGTGAGCAAAGGAAGCTGTTAATACTACATAGAAAGGTATCTGCAGAGCACATACTTTACCCACCTACCACTAAGGGGGGGGGGGTAATATTACAAAGAGATACAATAGCATTTTGTATCAGTGACAATAATGGGCCAGGAATGTGAAACAGACAACTAGTGACAATCCAGTTACTGAATTACAGAATTCATATGGAATATTAATATTTGAAAACATTAATGTGAAACCCCACTCCTTTCCAAAGTCTGATTTAGATTATATGCACAACATCACAGCATTTCAAGAATAATGTGAAGGACTATAAACATTTTCTATATGAGTAAAATCTTTCACCAGGGATGGGGGGAAGAGAAACAAAAACAAACAAACAAACAAAACCCCACACAAAAAAAGAAAAAAAAACCACCCAAGCTCCCAAACCTTGCAAAGTCTGGCACTTTCTGTTTTTTACTGAACTTGTTCCTTTCCTTTCTTGTTAATCTCTGACACTGCAGACAATTTGTCTCTAATACAGACATAAGTGCACGACCCAGCTACATCGACCAAGTGCCTGTTTCTCTAATGGTTGGTCTAAGCAGATACTGACAACTGCAGTTAGTAGCAACACCAATACACCAGCTCCTGAAAATTATTCTATTACATCTCAGCTAACAGACACAAAAATAGATCTAATTGTGACTCAGAGAGTCTGGCTAACAGCACAACGTACTGAAACAGGAGAGAGATCTAAATCGGTGATCAGAATTTCAAATGTCAAAAGAATAATTCTTTTCCAGATTACAATTTGTAAAAATATTGAAGTTGTTCAGTTGCGTTCTTTCTGGGTTTTTAGTTGCATTCTAAAGCACTATATTTAGTATTGTACCCTTAAAAAAAATATATATATATATATATATATTCCCAAAGACACATACAGTTTACAGCTACAGCATTAGAGGACTGTGCCAGTAAATAAATGAGACTATTTTAGCACTGCTCCTCCTGGTGGCAACTTTAATTTTCTTTACTTCCCCCCTCCCCCGACCCCGCAGCGTTCTTGCTAGCCCCAGGGCTTTTTATATTTTTCCCTTTCTAACAAGGGTACTCAGAAAGTAAAGTCCAAAAGTGCCTTTTTGCATTGCATTTTAAAAGTGCCAGAACAATTCAGTTGTTATTTCCAATACAATGCAAAACTGACTCACAACATACTGCTATTTCTCCTACTAAGTGCTACAAATGTGGTGTCTCTTACATACAGGCAAGAAAACCTCTGAGTCTCAGGCACAGTTACATTTGATTTACATATTTGCTTGACTAGTATTAATACCCACATGCAGTGCTTACTAAAATTGAAATCAGAAATGAAACAAACATTTTTCTGAGGTTTAAAAGTTTTACTCTAGAAGTTAGTGAAAAAAAGTGTCAGCTAACAATAAGAACAAGTACACAATTGAGTCCTAACTGACAATCTTCATATCGTCTGCTTCATTAAAAAATGGATATTTTATTTCTTCAGACATACCAAGTATCTGGATTTGTTCCAAAGAACAGCATTTCATCTTCCAGTCTAAGTGTCAAAAGCCTTTATCTTACTCGTGTCTCTCAGCAAAGAGAACAGTTATGTTGTGGTATCTAGATGACTAACGATCACAAAAGCCCACCTCAGTACTAACAGAAGAATTGTCCCAAAAAGGGAAGTACATGACAATTTTCATCAGTAGCATTTTCCCTAGATCAGAAATGTACTGAGGGAGAGCAATACAAAATTTTTTCAGGGCCTGTGCATGCCCCAAAATAATTAATTTTGTGGGTTAAGCCAGATTGCTTCCAGAACTACCATTCCAGTATTTCTCACAAATAGGAGATTTAGCTAATACAGCAGTAGACTGCACTGGATCTGAAAAAGTAACTTTCTAAAAACATCCAGTGGATCAAAGCTATGTAAGTGCACATTTACACAAGATGAAAGTGATTCCTTTGTACAAATTCCGATTCATGCTTTACAGTTCATAAATATTGATGTGGAACTTCTGATCTGTTGTTAAAAATGGTAAACCTCACTGATTAAATAAAAACAAACACAATCTCCATTTTAACCAGGAAAAAAAATATAAGATATTAAAGCTGAAGTGTCATGTTCTCATACTGTTTATGAAAATAGATCCAGGAATCAAGCAATAAAACCAGCTAACTCTGAAATTAAACTATCTGCCGTTCTCCTGTGTACAAGTAACAAGCACCAAACTTCTGTTTGACAGCCATTTCTGATGCACCAGTAGACAGCAACAGACAGAGTGCATGAGCGAGAGTGCAAATCTCTCTTGAAATGCTGCAGAAAATACAATAAACTACAGAAACTCTCAACAACATTACAGCATGAAGTAAGTACAAGTAAAATACAGCCAATAACCTGCAACCCTATGGGACTAGCTGTTTGGATCTCCTTATTTACCAAAATAAGTTAGAAGATTAACAAAACCAACCCTGAAAGTATGAAAATGCAATCACAAGAGGCTTGGTTATCGGGATAGCCAACTCAAAAAGACTTCAGCAGAAACAACATGTAAGACTTCACAATACGCTCGTAACATAACAGATCTCTTCATCACGTGAGAAGTTTTCTCCGAAAAGATGGCCTTGTACATCATACCTAAGTCTACATCACGACAGAGGCGAATGAGCTGAGGTGATAAAGATTAAGGGATTTTTCTGTTGCATTTTTAACCTTCGTAGGGAAAAAAGGGATGAAGACTGATAAAGCAAAAACTAAACAAGACAAGTGAATATCGCAGCTTGCCTTCCAAAGCTCTTTAACTATGGTTTGTGCATGGAAAAACAACACTAGAGGGCACCAGAGACAGCCAACTGGGCTGCAATGCGTTAAAGGAAGATTTACATGCTGGCAGAATTTAGTATCCTGTAAAATAATTTCATTTACTATTAACACCTCATCATCACCTTTGAAAAACGTGTCTGTAGTCACAGCTATCTTTTTGTAAACGCCCTGTAGTAGCTACATAAACACATAATATAGTTTGGTCAAGAACAAGGATTTTGTAAAGTTCTAACAAGTACAAAGCTTGACTACAACCCCAGAATATGCTTAATACTAAGCACACATTGAAGCTCAGACCCATCCGCAAAACAGGCAGAGACTTCTCTTTCAGCGCACACTCAGAGCCTGTGAAATTCAACAGACGTATGTCACGAAACAGCGTTTATGCTTGTTTTCTGCCTCCTTCCAGCTGATATCCTAGTAACGACGACTGGCTATTCACAACTACCTGCCTATGTTTACTCTTCCTGCAATCACTTTCTGGCTCTCAATTTCTGTGGATTTCACCAATATGCTCTTAAAAAGCTGTTTATGCCCCTTGGGTAGCTATATTTCACTCGACAAGGTCATCTTTAGACATCTCTAACTTCAGGACACTTAAAGGACTGCAATCAAACTTAATTAGCACATGTCAAGTGTTCTTTAGCTTAAAGGAAAACTGCTATGAAAACAAAATTTTAACACATACATATATCATATACATACATGTATCATATACACAGACACATACATATATCATATACACACAAACACACAAAAGATGCATGAAAGTAAATATAAAAACCTTCAGAAAAATACAGGCTAGTGTATCAGATTTAAAACACAGAACAACTTGAATGACTCACTAGTTCCTTTAAAGTAACTGTATAAATATTGAAAAAATATAAAGGAATATTTATAGTAATTATTTCTTAAGGTCTCAAAAGACAGATGCCAACTTCTCATAATTAATATATGATTAACCAAAGAAACTTCTGTATAAAAGAATAAATAAGCCTACATATAAGAATAATTGATTATTGATGATTGGCTAAGTTGTTGACAGTTGTCAACCACTAAGTGTCTAAGAAAAGCAAAAAATGAGTACTGAAGTAGTAATACCTTGTTTGAATATTCTAAAATAATTAAGCATTCCTCACATAATAGAGACATTAAAATGTAAAAGAAAACATACAGGAAGAGCTGCTTGTTAGCTCATTCTTTTAAAGACCCATAGAAATAAATATTTAGACATGTTTCCTGCGAGCTGCCAGGCAACGAGTTACTTTACATTCCCATAATACATCTGCCCAGCCTCAGCATCCAATTCACATCACACTTCAAAAAATGCACGAAAGAAGAGATTGGTCATGTTTAGTAATGCCTAAACCAATATTTAAACTTTGATATGGGTATTAACCTTCTGTAGAATACACCACTTGCAATTTTTGCTTAATTAAAAAAATCTGTACAGTTACCTCAGCACCTATCAAAACACGTCAGTTTGTCAGAATGCATTCTCATCACACGAGCAGCTCTCGTAATAGGCATAAAATCAATTCAGAGTGCACTATTTATAATGCTATTATATCTCTCTGGAAGGATACAGACACGAAGACTGTATTCAACCCGGCCATTAATTTACAGTTGTGTAATACACATTTTTTAACAGAAAAAAATATTTACATTACAACTGACAACTTCCCATGCTATAAATTGTTCACAGAAAGTGATAAAAACAAAAAATAACAATCAATTTTAGGGATGTGATTCTTCCTCACTTGAAGCAAAACAACCTCAATCGATCCTGAAAATTAAGTACGTAACTGTGAAATCTTTGCATCTGATTAGTTCTCCAAAAGCACCCACTCCTCTCCATTCTACTTTCAGTTCCTTAAGTCACTCATAACCTGAGTGCCCATTACAATACATATATGGCTTTAAGAGGGAATTAAAACTATAAAAACTTATTCAAATGTAATTGTTAGGGTTAAATCTGGTTTCCTAACAAAAGGAACATCATACTTAGAACATTTTACACCCTTCTTCTTGATGGGTCCCAAAATACGTACCAGTGAGTAATGAGCACACCTTCTCACGCTTTACATAGGAACTTCTTGGGGGTTTAGATCAATAAATTCAAGCCCCCGACAGGTTAACTGAAAACCTTCTTTTTCAATAGTATATGGACTCAATTCACTGCCTATGAGAGACTTTTAACACTGATAGACTCTACTTAATGCCAACATCAATATTTGCTCTTGCTTTTAGGTGTTATTAAATATGCATTTCTCCAGGACTGAGCCTGACTTCGCACTTCTACAGTTAGGACTTCACAGTGATATCATGCAAAAAAAATCCACTTTTAACATATTATTTTTCCAAAACTTGTGTGGTAGGTGGCTATTACTTCCCAACAGAACAGTGATTCCAATTCCACATACAATCTAAAAACATTTATAGACATTAAAATATGAAGAAATATACGCATGATTGACTTACTGTCACTACTACTAGACAAGGTAACATGGCATGGGGACTGTCATTATCTCTTTCTAGAACTGCTGCCATCATTGCATGTTGGCTTATAAAAACCTGCATTATCATTTGAACAGTATGTTCGTGTAGCCATGCAAACTACACACAAACAGCCCTGTATTTCTTCGAGGTGCTGTGGACACTGGTACATAACAAGAAGGAATGTGTAACAGTTATTTATCTTTACACTTGAATGCTGGACTGCTGACTTCATCCACTACAATACCAAGCTGGCACTCATCTGTTTTCCCTTTCCAGAAGGGAAAGAATGAACACTCAGAAGTATAAAAACAATTGGTTTATTGTTTTTCTGGCAGTTCCCCAAACAAGTTCCAAATTAAATAAAAGACATAATCTTTGAGCTTATTTTCAAATTAAGTATTATTTCAAATTAAAGTGGGGGATTTTGAAGGGTTTGTTGCTTGTTTGGCTTTTTTTTAGATGACAAACACAAATATTCCTATGCTTTTATTTTATTCTTCTGGGTTTTATCCTGGTTCCCTCTAATAACATGTGGGACCATTGATCAATCTCTGCCTAGTACACTTTAAAAACTAAAATGTGTGCTGTCCAGAATTTCATTTAATTGAGGCCTCAGTCACACCTACATGTTTGCTCTAGCACACAGTACATGAAAAACACGCATTCAGGAAACATGGTACAGAAAACTTCTCTGATTAAATAAAAAACTGTAACTGTTTGCCCTGCAGTTTCCTAGTTTGGCTCGTTTTTATGCTTTTAACTGATCAGAACCTTTAGTAGCTGCAACTGGAGACGATGTTCCTCACCTCACCGTCAGTACTGATGAACAGAACAACCAGAACAACCTCCAGGAGTAACAAAATTTATCTATCTATGATCAGCATAAAAAATATGAAACTATCACACTGACAAGTGACTTTGCCAGCAGGACAAGATAGTACTTCCCTTTTGTTTGCTCCATTTACAAGTGGCGTATTTTCTTATCTTTGCACATGGTCTTTCTCAACATTTGGAACTTCCCACAAGCTCAGAGATCTATTCCTTCTCCCTACTGAAGTTTGCAAGAATGACACAAACTATTTAAGAAAAAAAAAAAAAAAAAAAAAAAA
>Ga0065711_1051638_pt1 | contig 10299 bp, 7 predicted proteins | sample Hoacrofraction12_FD_59098 | JGI IMG/M metagenome (GOLD analysis project Ga0065711, IMG submission 59098) | Hoatzin crop microbial communities from Cojedes, Venezuela - Epithelial fraction 12 v2 (version 2) | ecosystem: Host-associated > Birds > Digestive system > Esophagus > Crop | place...
CAAACCCCCTCCTCCCCACCAAAATACATCATGATCAACTCCTTTTCCCTCTTTTCCAGCTCTCCTAAAACATTTCCCCTATCACTAAACACAGATGTTTCTTCTCTCTTTACTTCTCCAACCTCATTCCCCTTGCTCCAGTGATCCCATCCAGTCCTGTAACTCTCATTGACTATTCACCCATTTGTAGTCCCTTGTTACAAACACCACCTAATGAGAAAAGAATAGGGCCGTGGTTGGAGGAAAGAATAGGAAATGAGCTTGAGAAAAAAAAAAATCCTTAGCACACAAGAGTGGACACATTTGCTAGCAACAGGGTGTGCTGATGTATGACAGCCTTACCACAGAGTGATGCTGACATAGGCTATTTTACTCATCTGATGGAGAAGTCCAAGGATGACATTCCAGCCCTGACACGAGTTGGTTTCTGTTTTGTCTGGCTTCCTCTGATGGCACCCATTTCTGATTTACAGTTTGACATATTTCACTTCCAAATTAGAGTAGCATTAGCATTTTTCAATGCCTAGATTTAAATATGCTTATCCTGGGAGACTGAATTCAAAGAAATTTGGCTGAAATTAGGCTTTTCCCTGTTAGCCTTTTCTGCCCTGGTAATGATGAGGTTTTTTTGTGATCAACAATTCACTATCTTGCTGCTAGAGTGGCAATCATGTCCTTATTTACATCTTTTTCTTTTTAGAAGCTATTACATCATAGATTTTTTTTTTAAACTTATTTAAGACTGTATTAGCAAAGCAATTGCTATTTCAATTACAACTCTTAGATCTCCTTACTCTGGACCCATCTGCCTGTGCAAGCTAATATTCTGCTCTATGATTGTTTACAGATCTCTGATAGACCATTTTAAAATTAAGATTCCCCAAACATTCCCCACTACCCATTTTCTCACCAGCTTGCTGCCACAGAGCCCCACAGGCTGACCAGTACTCTTAACTCCAGAAGGCTGGACAAGATGATCTCTAAAGGTCCCTTCCAACCCCTCCCATCCTGGGATTCTGTGAAGGACAGAAGCATGTTATAATTCTATATGCATGAGAAACTACATTTACGCCACTATAATGCATATTTTTATCTGCTTGTGAATTCTGCAGAGTGTATCTGGAACTGGCTTGGCTTTCATCGTTTTCACTCAAGCCATCATCCTCATGCCAGGGTCCCAGGCCTGGGCCATCCTGTTTTTCATAATGTTGTTCAGCTTGGGCCTTTCTTCTATGTTTGGGAACATCGAGGGAGTCTTCACTCCTCTTCTAGAGCTCCGACTTATATCTAAATCAATACCCAAAGAGCTTTTATCTGGTAAGATACTTGCTTTGTTTTGTTCAAAGAAGGTGGCTACTTTATAGATGCCCAAAGTAGCACCTGCTTAATAAATATCACAGAAGGATTACGAATTTGTAATATTAACTTAGCTATCTCACAGTGTTAGTAAGGGCAGTGGATTGTGTTTGCATAAGATAAGCACATGGATGAGGCAGCAGTTATGGCAGAAGCTGTAAGATGACAGTATTATTATTGCCCTTGCCAGTTTTTTTCTTAGCTTGCAAGAGCTGTTTCGGTCTGAGAATGCTTGTTAAATTCCTATTCCTGGAGTCAAGTTCAGTCTGAGCTGTTCCAGACACCAGGGAGAGCATCATCTTCACTTACGGCTTTGGCATCTGAACAAGTCGCTTTAAGGCAACCAGTGACATCAGCTGGTCCGCTGCAACCACCTGCGCATGAACTCACCACGTTGTCACAGCTGTAAGACAGGTCACTCACCCCGACTTCATTCAGGTTTATGCTGCTACAGACTATTTCACATCCACTGTGAACACACCAGAGTAGAAAACTCCCACTTGGAAACTGAGGAACGAGCGCGTGCGATCCTGTTCTTGCACCAAAGCTGGGATCTTTTCAACCAGAGACAGTGACTGAACCCAACCTGCTCCTCAGGAACCAGAATCAGTGAGAGTCTGAGAGATCCTCCTGTGAAACTGGTCCAGAAAGATCGGTCTAGAAAAATTTCCGGCAGTTTGAAATAATGGATTAACACTTCTGCAATGTGCCCTTTTAAATTCTTACGGGGAATATTGCTGTCATGCCTTTTTTAAAGTCCTCCTGTGGCATCTAAACTATATCCTTCTCATTTTACAGCTTTTTATGTAGAAACAAATTTATTTACAACCTGATGAGGTAACCACACTATTTTGAAATTGATTCTCCAATTATGCGCTTTTTTTAGAAAAAAAAAAAGTCTGAAGGCAATTTTACACAGCGTTGACCCAAAGACCATTTAAGGGTCAGGAACTCTCAGTAACAAGAGCACAAAGACATACAGATGTGATTTGCAGCCCATGTCTGCATCTAGTGACACTTTCCCTCCTTCCCGCTTTTTCTCTCAGCTACCCCAAATCCATGTCTTGGCTAAAGGGGAACTGACTGTGCAGAAGCGCAGTGAAATCCAAACCACACATGCTGGGACATAGAGGGGTCCACATTTGTAGCTCTGGGCCCTTTGAGGAAACAGGGAGCAGAAATCCAGCCAGCTCTTACACTTCTCAGATCTCATCTGCCTGTGCTTTGGGCCAACAACTGCATGGAAAGGAGGGCACCTGATACTCACTACATGAGTCAAAATTTAACTGAAGGATGCTCTGAGTCACACGAGGGCATTCTTCCTGCAAGAGTGGTGCCTCTTGGCCAACACACAGGGGAAAAATGCGTTTGGGAAGTCATATTAGCTTCCCTAAGGAAGCTTGTTGCAGCTCCATAGAGGGAGAGGTAATAAAAATCACTAGAATAAGAGCAAAAAATAATTTAGAACAGAAATATATTCATCAAGTTCAGTCCAGTACTCCAGTAACAGAGACATCTTTTTTCCTTCAGGTATAATATGTTTAATTTGCTTCCTCCTTGCTCTGTGCTTTACGCTGGGTTCAGGGAGTTACTGGATTGACATTTTTGACAGCTATGCAGGCTCGTTGCCTCTTCTAGTCATCGCCTTCTTTGAGATGATTGGCGTTGCGTATGTCTATAAAATTAAAAGGTAAGTCAGAAGCAGACAGATTTTTTTTCTCCTAAGAGGTAAATACATTTTCCTCTCAATTCATGTATGTTGCATACAAGTATACAATATTAACTAACTTCTGTAGCGCTTACCAGTTCTGTGAATCATAGAATAGTTCGGGTTGGAAGGGACCTTTAAAGGTTATCTGGTCCAACACCCTTGCAGTGAGCAGGGGCATCTACCACTAGACCAGGTTGCTCGGAGCCCCATGTAACCTGGCCTTGAATGTGTCCAAGGATGGGGCATCTACCACCTCTCCGGGCAACCTATTCCCGTGTTTCATCACCCTCATGGTAAAAAATTTCTTCCTTACCTCCAGCTTAAATCTACCCTCTTTTAGTTTAAAATCATTACCCCTTGCCCTATCACAACAGATCCTGCTAAAAAGCCTGTCCCCATCTGTCTTATAGGCCCCCTTTAAGTACTGGAAGGCTGCTATAAGGTCTTCCCACAGCCTTCTCTTCTCCAGGCTGAACAGCCTCCTCAACTCTCCCAGCCTTTCCTCATAGGAGAGGTGCTCCATCCCTCTGACCATTTTTGTGGCCCTCCTCTGGACATGCTCCAGCAGGTCCATGTCTTTCCTGTTCTAAGGGCTCCAGAGCTGGATGCAGGACTCCAGGTGGGGTCTCACCAGAGCAGAGTAGAGGGGCAGAGTCTCCTCCCTCGACCTGCTGGCCATGCTTCTCTTGATGCAGCCCAGGATACAGTTGGCCTTCTGGGCTGTGAGCGCACATTGGTGGCTCATATCCAGCTTTTCATGCACCAGCACTCCCAAGTCCTTCTCGGCAGGGCTGCTCTCAGTCCCTTCATCCCCCAGCCTATGTTGACACCAGGGGTTGTCCCAACCAGGTGGAGGACCTTGCACTTGGCCTTGTTGAATCTCATGAAGTTCAAATGGGCTCATTTCTCCAGCTTGTCCAGGTCTCTCTGGATGGCATCCTGTCCTTCTGGTGTGTTGACTGCGCCGCTCAGCTTGGTGTCATCTGCAAACTTGCTGAGGGTGCACACAATCTCGCTATGTCATTGATGAAAATGTTAAACAGCACCAATCCCAGTACGGACCCCTGAGGTCCATCTGGACATCGAGTCGTTGACCACTACCATCTGATTGCAACCATCCAACCAATTCTTCATCCACTGAACAGTCCACCCATCAAATCCATATCTCTCCAACTCAGAGAGAAGGATGTTGTGAGGGACTGTGTCAAAGGCCTTACAGAAGTCCAGATAGATCACATCTATAGCTCTTCTCTTGTCCACTGGTCTAGTCACGCCATGATATAAAACCACTAGGTTGGTCAGGCTGGACTTGCCCTTGGTGAAGTCATGCTGGCTGCCTTGTATCACCTCCCTGTCCTCCATGTGCCTTAGCACAGCTTCTGGTAAGATCTGTTCTGTAATCTTCCCAGGCACAGAGGTGAGGCTGACAGGTCGGTAGCTCCCAGGGTCCTCCTTTCTACCCTTTTTAAAAGTGGGTGCAATATTTCCCTTTTTCCAGTCATCAGGGACCTCTTCTGATTGCCATGACTTTTCAAATATCATGGAGTGTGGCTTGGCAACCACATCAGCAAATTCCATCAGGACTCTGGGATGCATCTCGTCAGGTCCCATAGACTTCTGTATGTTCTTGTTCCTCAAGTGGTCACAAACCTGATCTTCTCTTACAGTGGGAGGAACTTTGCTCCCTCAGTCCCCATCTTGCAGTTCCTTCTTGCCCTTTAGTTTGACCAGCAGGTCTCGACTTAGCCATGCTGGTCTCTTGCCTTCCTTTCCTGATTTCTTACACCTGGGGATCGAGAGCTCTTGCACTCTATGAAAAACATCCTTAAAGATCTGCCAGCTGTGTTCTGTTCCCTTGTCCCTGAGGGCAGTTTCCCAGGGTGTCCTATTACCTAACTCCTTGAAGAGCTCAAAGTTTGCTTTCCTAAAATGCAGGGTCCTGACTTTACTCTTTGCCTGACTCATTTTCCTCAGGACTGTGAACCCCATCACTGCGTGATCACTGCAGCCCAGGCTGCCTCCAGTTTTGGCATCACCGATTAGCTCCCTTGCATTAGTGACCAACACGTCCAGTATTGCACCCCCTCTGGTAAAGCTGCCTATTACCTGGCTTAAGAACTTATCCTCCATATACTCCAGGAGTCTCCTGGAATGCCTACAGCAATGAATGTAGCTGTCAGTCTTTGCTTCAAGTCTCCTGTATTTGTAGAACAGGAGGGATAATCTCTGCATAGGACTTACGGAAGGGGAGATCCTAAGTTTAAAGCTAGAAAGCCAACAGCCATTGTAGTTCTTCGGCCAAGAGGGATTACACTGCCTTTCAAATATCCTTGTTACTGCCCTTTCATTTTGTATACTCTTGTATTTTTTGCTTACCATTATTTGTGCCCTCAAACTTTATAGTAAGCAACCTGCAGTATCTCCCCTATATTAAAAGGCTCAACCTGTCTGCTGAGAATCTCTGCAGTCACAGACACTAATTAAACTCACTCTTTAGTTTAAAAACCTTCCTACATCCTTTATAATTGTAAATGCCAGAAACCTTATCTCCAATTCTTACTCTGACACTTGGATCATGAAGGTCCTGATATTTTGTGGATCAGTTTGTACACCATATAAACAATGAACATTCAGCCAGTGCTGTTACATATCAAGGTGTTTCAGTGTCATCCCAACTTAAGTCTTAACAGAGGCTATAATTTTTAAAACAAAAAAATGAAGAATAATCTTTCTCGGTTACAGCTAAAGTTCCTGCATTAAATTTTCTACATCCACTGTTCAGATCCTTGGAGCATTTCCCATGTTAAATGGTGGTAACTCCCAGTCTATATCATCATAAACAATTTCACACTTCCCTCTTGCTGCACTTACAGCTAGCCTCAATCTTCCATTGCACAGAAGTAGCAATAAAATCTGGTTTCACATGCTGCAACAGACTCTGAATTCCACAGCATTTGTTTTTTTTTCTGTTCTGCTAGCATACATATAGTTTTTTCCTCTTTGTTACTACGGGATATGAGCATAGTCACATCACTTTTTCCTAGGTCTCCAGAGAATTTCTAAAGGTCTTCAATTACATGAACAGAATTGAAGACAAATTGGGTGTCACAATTCCTTTTACAGATTACAAAACTCTTTCCGACTTGATAGATACAGGTTATCAAACAACTATTGAATTCAAAACCATGTATCTGCTGCCCGTTCAATGTACAAAACTAAGAGGCACATGTAAAAGACCAGCTCCGTGTCTACACAACTGCCACTACCGACTGCAGAGGAAGCTGGCTCAGGTTGCAGTAATTTTGTTCCTGATCTGATATGATTCATTTGGTGCTGGTTAATTCAGTCATCTTAATAACAAGCTATGTTTGTTCCCTTGGCAATTCTGTCTTTTTTAATATTTTCATCACTTATTTGGGCTTAGAAACCTTAGACTAGGTGTTCAGGTAATGTAAACTAATCATTCATCCCTGATAAGGATCAATAAAGGCCTGCTTAATTGATATTATTATTTAATGACTTACTATAGACTTAAATAAAGAAGGGTATGGAATAGAAAAGATTTAGGAAGCTGTACCATATGTTTAAGACTTATAGAAAAACGTGAAAAACGTGAAACTGTTACCATTTAGATATGACATCATCATAAAACATGCCTCCTCTTAAAAGGTTCAGTAAAGATGTGAAATGGATGACTGGACGAAAACCCAATCTCTACTGGCAGATCACATGGAGGTTTGTTGGCCCTCTGCTCCTGCTAATTGTCTTCGTGGCCTTTGTTACTCTTCGCATCCAGAAGCCGCCAAGCTATGCAGCCTGGAATCCTAAATATGTACGTTGCTGCATATTTTCAAAACTTTTATTAAAAGCACGTGTTTGTATATTTTTCTCCCCTAGCAGATCCTTTAAAATCATTGCTATCTACTGCTTACCTACGAAATGCAGCCTGAAGTGATGCAGTGCTCAGAAGGAGAGGGCTCCAGTACACACAGAGGTTACAAGGTTACACTTAGTGAAACGCTTTCCCATTAACGGGGCCTCTTCCCGAGAAGTCCCACACAAGCCATGCTCCATGCTTCTTATGGATGTGTGTAATGGAGAGAACTGCTGAAGTGAAATGTCTCACAGAGGCTCTGTACAGGGGGTTCAGAGGTGGCACATATGCATGAGCAGAGCTTTAGAGCTGCATAACAGATGCTGGAGATGAAAACATCTCTCAGTGAGAACTACCAGTGTCACTGGGGCCCTAATGAATATATGAATGTGCACCTTTGACAGGCAGGCAGGGCAGAAGGCAGTGGTGCAAGAACAGTGTTGGTTAATTCAGCACCAAAGAGGTGTTGAAGCTGAGAACGTTTGATCTGGATGGCACTAGCTCGCACCAGTTGCAGTTTAGAATCATAGAATCATTCAGGATGGAAAGGACCTTTAAGATCATCGAGTCCAACCGTAAACCTAACACTACCAAGTCCACCACTAAACCATGTCCCAAAGCGCCACATCTACATATCTTTTATATACCTCCAAGGATGGTGACTCCACCACTTCCCTGGGCAGCCTATTCCAGTGCTTGAGAACCCTTTTGGTGAAGAAATTTCTCCTAACGTCCAATCTAAACCTTCTCTGACGCAACCTGAGGCCATTTCCTCTCATTCTATCACTTGTTACTTGGGAAGAAGAGATCGATACCCCCCTCGCTATGACCTCCTTTCAGGTAGTTGTAGAGAGCAATAAGGTGCCCCCTCAGCCCCTCTTCTCCAGACTAAACCCCAGTTCCCCCAGCCACTCCTCACAGGACTTGTGCTCTAGACCCTTCACCAGCTCCATTGCTCTTCTGCAGCACCTCAATGTCCTTGTAGTGAGGGGCCCAAAACTGAACACAGTATTCAAGGTGTGATCTCACCAGTGCCAAGTACAGGGGCACGATCACCTCGCTGCTCCTGCTGGCCACACTATTCCTGACACAAGCCAGGATGCCGTTGGCCTGCTTGGCCACATGAGCACACTGCTGGCTCATGTTCAGCTGGCTGTCGACCAAGCACCCCTAGGTCCTTTTCTGGATCCCTCTCAAATACACCCTGTGTAAGGGTTTGGAGATCAATTCTGGCCTTGAACTGCATGAGGGCTGCAGTCATCCTCACAGAAAGGTGTCAACCTTCATAGTGTAAATATACGCTATGGTATATGGTACCTCAAGAAAAAGCTCTCTGCTCCCAACAGTACATACACCAGCAGTGTACCCTCCAAACACCATTACATATCAATCATCTCAAAACAAAACTCATAGCAGCAGACCTGCAGAAACTGCATTGTCGTCACTCCCTCCAAATCTCTCAAATAAATCTTTCCTATTCAGCAAAAAGCAGGCTTGGTAACTGCTGAAACCAGGTAACCTTTGAGTACTTACAAGCATAATCAGAGCTTAACCAAAGGAAGGTGCAAGTCTGACAACTCTTTGGGCAAGCCCTCCCTGAGGTACTAGGAGTACCTCACGCTTCCAGCTATAAAGCTTTGGAACTGTAAAACATTTACAGCCACCTTTAGATCCACGAGAGAGTATGCAGAGGACAGGGCCACTGAATGCTATTGCAGATCAAGAGTAAAAATGTTGCTATCCTTACTATAACAGCATAAGAAAACGCATATAGAAATCATAGCAAAATGCAAGCGTACCTACCAATTCTTTCTTTTGCTTGCTTTTTTATCTCCACAGGAAGGCTTCCCTATGAAAGAGGAGAAAGTTTATCCACCTTGGGTACTGGCCATCTGTGTGCTGCTAGCTGCCCTTCCTTGTCTGTTCGTACCTCTTGTAGCACTCTTCCATATGATCAAACGCGTGCGCAGAAGCAAGGACCCAAGATCTGCACTACCAGAGATGTTTTCATGTCAGGGGGCCAACAGTAGCTTTGCTCATCCAAAAGAATAAACGCCCATTCTATCTGTCTGTAAGTAAATGTAAGACAGACAGCCTTTGTTAGACACGATTAACTGTAGTATGGTATCACTCAACCAACCTGGTTTATGCAGTTCACATGCTTACAGCCGATCAGTAGCGCTCTATAAACAGAAATGCTGTTTCCTTTATTTTCATCCAATCTCACAAGAGTTACACTAATCTTGTCCATCCTACATCCTGCCCTGAATCCTACATACTGAGTACCAGCCCCATTGCTTTAACCCTTTTCACACATTACTAACTTCATGTCTGCCTCCAGCCTGACTTCAAATTTGTAAAGTCTGCTGGTTATAACACGTGTCCTCTGTCTTCCTTCACTGCTCTTTTGAATAAACAGTCTGCTCCTAAGGATCAGCAACACAAAGTCTGGAACACCAGCACCTACAGTTTCATTCACTGAACCTGCTCCAAGAGATGTAGAATGGAAGCTCTTGAAGAGCAAGTACTCCTCCTGTCCACTACACTCTACTTTCTGTAAATCCCTATATGCATTTAAATAGCAGTTATTTTATGATTATTTTATACTCTCCAGCATTGCAAAGAGCAAAAATAAAGCATCAGCAGTTAAAAGAACGTACATTAAGTAAACCTGAGTAATCAGTTTTGCCCAAATCTTTTACATTACTATATTCCAGAATTTATTGTAGTGGAAAATACTGTGAAGACAAATGTCCCCAATTTTTTCCCCTTAACTCCTCATACTGAACACAGTAACTGAATACTGTAATAAAAGTGCAGATGTATGGAAGCCTCTCAGTGAGCTGCAACCTTACATGGCATGACAATGAAGTTAATCTTTACTTAAAAACAGGTTTTCTTGCAATTGCCTGCAGATCCTGGCCACTGCAGTGACGGGAGATGAGGATTCCTTTTGCCGAGATACTTATGCAGTCAGCAGCCTCTGGAAAAATACAGGAAAAGTATGTGAGGATAAGGTCTGACAAAGCCTTTAGGCTGAGTAATTAAGAGAGCCAAGGAAAGGAGAGGAAGATTAAGGAAAATTGAGGCAATTTCAGTATTTAACTTTGTGATAGGCCACACACTAGGAGGGCTTCATAATGGGTTACAGGGTTTCACAACGCGTCACAGGGATTTGGCCACACAGTGAAGATGAATGAGGCCAGCTCAAACCCTGCAGAGGAAAGGCAGTTACCTGACTCCTTGAAAGGGGCACAAGGGGAACTGCAAGCCTGGAAGGGAGGAGGGGATGATTTATCATCTTGTTGCTTAAGGAAAGAGCAAGGGAAAGAGAGACACCTTTTTTTTTTTTTTTAGT
>Ga0065711_1051639_pt1 | contig 10299 bp, 9 predicted proteins | sample Hoacrofraction12_FD_59098 | JGI IMG/M metagenome (GOLD analysis project Ga0065711, IMG submission 59098) | Hoatzin crop microbial communities from Cojedes, Venezuela - Epithelial fraction 12 v2 (version 2) | ecosystem: Host-associated > Birds > Digestive system > Esophagus > Crop | place...
AGAATAGTAGGGGTTGGAAGGGACCTCTGTGGGTCATCTAGTCCAACCCCCCTGCCGAAGCAGGGTCACCTACAGCAGGCTGCACAGGACCTTGTCCAGGTGGGTCTTGAATATCTCCAAAGAAGGACACTCCACCGCCTCCCTGGGCAGCCTGTTCCAGTGCTCCGTCACCCTCAGAGGGAAGAAGTTCTTCCTCATGTTCAGACGGAACTTCCTGTGCTTCATTTTGTGTCCATTGCCCCTTGTCCATTGCCCAGTACAGGCTTGGGGTGGACCTGCTGGAGAGCAGCTCTGCAGAGAGGGACTTGGGATTGCAGGTGGATGACAGGTTAACCATGAGCCAGCAGTGTGCCCTGGCTGCCAAGAAGGTCAATGGGATCCTGGGGTGCATCAAGAAGAGTGTGGCCAGCAGGTCGAGGGAGGTTCTCCTCCCCCTCTACACTGCCCTAGTGAGGACCTACTGCAGTACTGTGTCCAGTTCTGGGCTCCCCAGTTCAAGAAAGACGAGGAACTACTGGAGAGAGTCCAGTGGAGGGCTACGAGGATGATGAGGAGACTGGAGCATCTGTCCTACGAGGAGAGGCTGAGGGAGCTGGGCTTGTTCATCCTGAAGAAGAGAAGGCTTAGAGGGGACCTAATAAATGCTGATAAATATCTGAAGGGTGGGTGTCAAGAGAATGGGGTCCAGACTCTTTTCAGTGGTGCCCAGTGACAGGACAAGTGACAACGGGCACAAGCAGAAGCATAGGAAGTTCCACGTGAACATGAGGAAGAACGTCTTCCCTCTGAGGGTGACGGAGCCCTGGAACAGGCTGCCCAGGGCGGCTGTGGATTTTCCTTCTCTGGAGATATTCAAGACCTGCCTGAATGCGGTCCCGTGCAGCCTGCTCTAGGTGACCCTGCTTCAACAGGGGTTTTTGACTAGATGATCCACAGAGGTCCCTTCCAACCACTACCATTCTGTGATTCTGTGTTTTTGTGATATTTCTCTAGTTTCATTGTGGCTTGTGTTCAGCAAAAACTCCAGTATGATTTCAGTTTCAATACTTTCACTAACTGCCTAAGCGTCATCTGCTAATCACATTTCCTCAGCCCATCTCACAGCACAGTCCATTAACAGCCGTGTATGCCTGCAGTTGAGGAGGTGGCGTAGCATTGTTGTCTCTAGAATAAAATATCAGTCTGAACTGTCTTTTGTTTTAGTTTGGATTTAGTAAGGCTCCCTGATTTAAACCAACCTCTTTGTGGAATTTTTATTAAAATTAAGGTTTTACATCTGAAAATTAAAGTTTATATGAAAAATGTAGCATTGTTTACTCATTGAGGAAAAGCATAAAATCAAAAGGAGCTCTGAGGATGGGACATAGCTGCAGCAGGCATGCAAGGAATCCGCTAGCACAGCAACTCCCTGCCACATACCATAGAGGATGGAGTGGAGTTGAGATTCTGTGGCCATGCTCCTTGATGATAAAGCGGGAAAAAATGGTCCTATAGAACTGTTAAGCAGCTCATCTGGCCCCCTGAGCCAACAGGTTTTCGAAACCTTGCCAAAATGCTATTCTTTCGTGAACTTTGATCGTTATAATATCAATTTAATACCAAAACACACCTCCATCCCGAAGGCTACCTGCCTCCCAGGTGCGACCACTTCTCTTTGAGTCTGCGCCCTCGATTTTTTGTAAACTATACCTTTAAACGTGAAGCGAGAAAATTTTACACCAATCATGATAAAAGGTATGTATGACTGCAGTCACTCAGACTCCACCTTAAATGTAGAAAGGATAGAAAAATAGCCAGGGAAATAGGGGATCTTCGGAGAAGAATACAACACTGTGAACAAGTCAAAGGAAACTCCATCTCAGACTGCCTCTGACAACTGGGATCGCCCGACGGGCTGAGCCTCGCTTCTCCCCCCCTTGGAACGCCTTAGGTGAGACTTCGACTAAGCGCGTTTCTCGGGAATCTTAGAAATCTCTCTAGACAGTTACTCCCTAATGTTTACAGCCAGGCTGTATTATTTATAATTTTTTCACATGTTTTATACTTAATAACATCATATTTGCACGTGCTTTCTTGCAGACAGTCACTATCACCGGCAATTCAAAAAACCTATATATCTGTTGCACAAATAAAACTACACTGTTTAAGTAGCCAGTTGTCACAGTTTCTCACTGAACGTGACTGAACCCTAGAGCGCGACCATGCTAGTTCATGAGCACAACTGGACTGAAGGTGCAGACTGCTATTAGTGTATCCAGAATCGTGGTAGTTTAATATACATATTGAACACGACTGGACTGGTAGTGGTAAATTGGATATCACTCAGAATTTAAACCTAGCCTCACCTAGCGTCCCACTCCAGTGAAGAGAGTTAGAACGCAAGGAGGTATATTTTCTGCCGAATTCCTTCATTCCTTATAACGCAACACTCTTCCACTTCCCCCGGCATTGTAAAGTGTGTTTTTTCTCAGTTCCAAACTACTTTAGAACCAGAAATGCAAGAATTTCAGGGACAGCATAATGAAGGAAAAGTATAATAGATCTTAACCTTGCTGTTGACGTGCTTCGGTGAGAGGGGAAATATCCTGATTCTTTTTGTCTGCTATTATTTCTGAATTTCCACTCTGATAAAGTCTTCTATGTATTATGCATAAAGCTGTATGATATAAATAAGACTACTTTTTTTAGTGATATATCAGACCACTAGCCTGTGGGATCTACAAAAAAGGCCTTGTTTCTGCATGCTTTTCCTTCTAACAGGATTTAAAACCTCAGGAGACCAACAGCTAGAATACTATTGCATAAAGCATGGTCAAAAGGCTATTGTCCATATGTAAGCATATCTTTAAGTTTTTTAGTTATCACTATGCATTAGAAAATCTAAACATTTTCACCTTGTCTCTATTTTTTCTTGTATACTAACAAGTGATGTAAGTTATACTAAAAAAGAGTAATTCCATAAAGTCACTCTAACTCTCACTGAAATAGTAAATCTCTTGCCTAATCCCGTTTTTCATATTATCAAATCACTACTGAGATCTTATGTACAGTGGGAATCTTAAAGAAAATTGCTATAATAATTCATAAAACAGGCTATTTATATCACATTAAATTATAATCTTATTCAAAAACATGCTATTTGGTTTAATTCATTTCCAAAGTGGATGAGATAAAATATTTTTATTTTAATTAACACAATTATTTTACTATAGCTTAAAAATATTATATGTCATAGAATATTATGTATTCTGTACATTAATGCATGTATTTAATTCCCATACACATTCCCATGTAAAAGAATCATAGAATCATAGAATGGTTTGGGTTGGAAGGGACCTTAAAGATCACCTGGTTCCAAACCCCCTGCCATGATCAGGGACATCTTCCACTTGACCAGGTTGCTCAGAGCTCCATCCAGCCTGGCCTTGAACACTTCCAGGGAGAGGGTACCCACAGATCCTCTTCGCATCCTGTTTCAGTGTTTCACCACCCTCATGGTGAAGAATTTCTTCCGAATATCTAATCTAAATCTGCCCTCTTTTAATTTGGAGCCGTTCCCCCTTGTCCTATCACTACACACCCTTGTGAGAAGTCCCTCTCCATCCTTCCTGCAGGCCCCCTTCAGGTACTGGAAGGCTGCTATGAGGTCACCCTGGAGCCTTCTCTTCTCCAGGCTGAACAGCCTTAACTCTCTTAGCCTGTCCTCATAGGAGAGGTACTCCAGCCCTCTGATAAATTTCGTGTTCCTCCTCTGGACATGCTCCAACACATCGATGTCCTTCTTATGCTGGGGGCTCCAGAGCTGGACGCAGTACTCCAGGTGGGGTCTCATGACAGTGGAGTAAAGCGGTAGAATCTCCTCCCTCGAGCTGCTGGCCACGCTTCTCTTGATGCAGCCCAGGATACGGTTGGCTTTCTGGGCTGCAAGAGCACATTGTCGGCTCATGTTGAGCTTCTCATCCACCAGTACCCCCAAGTCCTTCTCCTCAGGGCTGCTCTCGAGCCACTCTCTGCCCAGCCTGTACTTGTGTTTGGAATTGCCCCGATCCATGTGCAGGACGTTGCACTTGGCCTTGTTGAACTTCATGCGGTTCACACAGGTCCACCTCTCCCGCCTGTCAGGGTCCCTCTGAATGGCATCCCTTCCCTCCAGAGTGTCAACCACACCACACGGCGTCGTGTCGTTGGCAAGCTTGCTGAGGGTGCACTCAGTCCCACTGTCCATGTCGCCGACAAAGATATTAAACAGAACCAGCCCCAGTACCGACCCCTGAGACACACCACACATCACTGATCTCCAACTGGACATCGAGCCGTTGACTGCAACTCTTTGAGTGAGTCCATTGAGCCAGTTCCTTATCCAACGAGTGGTCCATCTGTCAAATCCATGTCCTTCCAATTTAGAGACAGGGACATCATGCGGTAAAGTGTCAAATGTCTTGCACAAGTCCAGAGAGATGATGTCAGTGGGAGAAAAAAGGGGATTAAAAAAGGGGTAAAAAAGGGATAAAAGGGGGGAAAAAGGGAGAAAAAGCCCCCTAGATAGCAGCAATAAGAAGAGATGTCAGTTTTCTATTTCTGGCATTAAAATAACAATTTGTTAGGCCTTTTTTCTTTAAGCAGAATGAAAATTTAACCTATCCAGAAATAATAGAGTTAATATTCTTTGACACTTATGGTGATATGCTTTCTTCAGCCTTAGTCATTCTTTAACGTGTAATAAGTATACAGAGACTGTAGTTCCTTGTATCTCCCTTGATTAATTTGAAAGGATAAATTGATCCTTATGTAAACATATTTCGAGTGGTGGCATTTTAATTCCACTGAAGGTTGTATGCTTCTATTGCAAGTTCACCCTTCAAAACTGACATAGAAAGCATCCGGCTATGTAGTCGTATGAGACTAAAACAAAGGACACTGGAAAGTTAGGGGTCCCTCAAATGCACACATTTTGACAAAGTGGCTGAAATTTCTGTACTAAGCTCGATTCTTACCTCAGTGAAGAATTTCAGCTTAATAACATACCTGAATTTAGAGAGTCTTCTTTTTTGCAAAAGCAGTTTTATTAGTATTTCTACAACTGTTTTTATTTTAAAGACTTTTTGAAATGGTACCTGTATTGGTTTTGTCTTTAGTGGAAAACTATAGCAAAATGTAGATGAATTGTGTATCAGTGGCTACGCTGTTCCTGTTTGTCTTAAGAAAAGTAATCAATGTCATTAAACTTTTTTTCTAGGTAGAAATAATCTGATAACTTAAAAGAAGGAAATTCAATTGCACCACAAACAACAAAGCTACTCCTTTGCTAAAATGATGATTCTGATTAGAAGTGAAAGGGAAGTATACCATCTCTAAAACCTAGGTTTAAACCTTGACAGCTGTCCAGTCTTCAAAGTAAGCAAGGAAAGAAAATAGTTTCAAATCATGAGGAAAAATAAAGTTTTGAAAATGTGAATAGAGACAGAGTAGGTGCAATTTATCTGAAATTAAAAAAAAAAAAAAAACAACAACAGGGAAAATATCAGACAACAAACCAAACCACGCTAGTAATGAAAAAAAGATTAATATAGAAAAACATAATTAAGCATAAAACACACCTATGTAAGTGGTATAAAACACAAAATACAAAAATTAAGAGAATGGACCAAAGAACGAATTTGGATGTAAAAGAAGATGAAAAAAACAAAGTTGGGGAAGTAGAAGGAAGGTCACATAACAGGGTATGATTAAGCACAAAATTTTTAAGTATGCGAGGAACAAAGGTTCAGCAGGAGAAAGAGTACCCTCTATGAAAGATGGCAAAGGTAATTTATTGTCAAAAGAGACAGATATTACTTAAAAGAAAATGGATTTGCTTCAGTGTTTAAGAAGGGAGACAGAGCATAACCCCAAGAAATAGACATAAATTTCCCAGGGGAGGAAGAAGGAGAAATACTAAAGGTAACCACAACAGAAGAGCTGAAGTAATTTGGACATCTAGCAGTTGATAAGACTGTAAGGCAAGATGAAGTGCATTGAAGAATTCTTTAAAGAATACAGCAAAAAAAAGCAGAAACAGATTTTTTTTTTCTGAACCCCTAAAAGTTCTGAAGAAAAGTAGATATAAGTAGCATGTGTGTAACTAAGATGACAACAGCAGACTGAAACAACTTTGGTTTCTAATTGGTGTTTTCAGTAGTAACTCACAAACTGTTCGTATTCAAAGTCGATTTTGTCTGCAACATTAAAAACTTCGGCAGTGCTAAGTTGAGGTAGGAGCTAAAAAGGTGCTTATATCTCCTGAGAATTTGATGGAAGATTCTAGAGAAAGATATTTTGAAACTCCAATTACCAATTTCCAGTAAAAAAACAACTGATTAAAATGAAATCAAAGGGATTCACATCCTTTTTTTTTTGTGCACAGAAATCTTTATTATGTTTTTAATGAAAAAGAGAAACCAAAGAGTTTATCAAATTTTACATTTTTCATTTAAAATTATGAATTATCTGGTTTTTGTCAAGTTCAGAGTTAAATATCATAAATATCTATAACTTACATTGGATGCATTTTTCTCTCATTCATCAGAGGGATGTAAGATCATATGAATCAATACACTGTCCACTGAAGTGAGCAGGATTGTGTCAGTTAACTTCATTTGCCTTTCAATCCGATCATACTACATAGCTGTTTATTGAGATGTGTAAGACATGCTACAAAGTTTTTCAAAAGTTTCAGTTTCCAAAGAATGCCACCAACAACCGTAAAAAGTCACAGAAGAGGCATTTTCAGAGATATTTGATTGGGATTTACAGTTATGACACGCATAGACTTTTGAGATACTCGGTGTGTGACACCCCTGGTACCCATCTTGTGATGTGCCAGCGTTTGACTTCTGACTATGTAACATGCACCCTGAAGGTTTCAGAACACCAGCCTCACCTAGGTTATTATATAGGTTATTATACAGCTAACTCTAGCCTGTACCATCATGTGAAGTGATGATTTGAGAGAATCAAGCGGAGAGAGTGACACCCTGCCACCTATCACCCTGCCCCTTGACCGATGTCGGCAGTGTAGGCAGGCTGCTGCCACAAATTATCCTTGTCAGGTATGCTTCTATCAAATCATACTGACATTGGTGGATCCAACTGGACATACATCCACATGGGTGTGGCCTCATGTTGCATCTAGGGAGGTTTATCAGGAAAAATTTCTTTACTGAAAGAGTTCCAATGCATTGGAAAAGGCTTCCTAGGGTAGTGGTGGAATCACTATCTCTGGAGGTGTTCGAAAAACATGTAGACATGGCATTTCAAGACATGGTTTAGTAGGCACGGTGACGATGGGTAGATAGTTGGACTTCATAATTTTAGAGGTCTTTTCCAACCTTAGTGATTCTACAATTCTATGACTCTTGGTCACCCCCACAAACCTTTTGCATGATTGGCTGTTGCTGCTGGATGACCTGGACAGTAAGTGTCACTGGCCATCCACTGGAGCCACGGCATCACTTGTGATCCTCTGCTGTTAGTGACTGAGTGAGTCACTGTATGTGTGCATTGTTACTCATCTTTTTTACTGTCTCAATAAAGTTTTGCTTTATAAGTTTGTCAGACTTCACTACCATTTAGACCACAGTCAGCCTTATATAAATCAAATTTTAAAAATACTGTCAATTAAAGACAAGTTGTCATTACAGAGAAAATACTGAACATGGACTTTTTGACATGTATGGAAGTCACTAGCCATTAAAATATTAAATTACAGAGTTCCTGAAAATAAGTCCACTAGTTCATATAAGTTTAACAAATGTTTTTTTAATGGTTAGTAGAGTTTTATTTTAACTATATCATGAGACGTAATGTCCAGTTGTTTTTATATTCTCTGATTCTGTACTCCCCTTACTGTTTGTTACAAAAACAGTGCTTGTCACCTCTTAGCTTGCAATAATACAAGTGTGTCATATTCTGATTTTGTAGCAAGATATTTTTTCTTTTTTGTATAAAAACTACTGCTAAAATAGCTTCTGTTTTTCATAGCCGTGTCTGAAGTACTGCAGAAGAAATGAAAAACGTGGAGTAAGTCTTGGCTGAATTTTGGATGTAGGTAGTTTTACTAAGAATATATGAGAAACTATGTGAAACAATAATGTCTATAACAAGGGAAAATCACAAAGTGCTAGTTCTATGGAACTTGTCTGTGTTGCGAATTGCGATATGAAGATGCAACAAAGTAAGGAGTAATGAACGGCACTATTATTGGAGGTGACAGGTAATTCTGGAAAAACGAGATCTGGCTAAATTCCAAGTATTGCCACTCATTCAGTCACTCTCAGATAACAGTGACATCAGAGTGTCCCTTGAAATGACAGCATGCACAAGAGAAAAACATTTTCTATCTAAGAAGTTGTTATCTGAAGGAAGTGGGCCTTATACTACTAAAAAACCCCACAAGAAACCTAACCGAAAACCCCAAAACCAAACAAAACCCCACTTACGCTGGTCTCCTGTAAAATGAGAAATGGATTAGTATGTTGGTTGCCAAGAAGACAGTCTTCTGCATACATATGTACGTATCTTTGTTTCCTGAAACAACCTGTAAATAAATGTACCATAGTGTTTCTCCATGCATGAGTTCTTCACTTATATTCACTTTAATGTCTGTAATTCATATATAGATTGTTGTAAAGACTATTGGAAAGTCTGTTTGCTTTTTGCATGATACTAGAGCTGATCAAATCCTGGCTTAGACAAAGTGATAAAGACGTTTCATGCATAAATGCCTCTCTGAAATTTAGGGAGAATTTTCTCTGAGGCGGATGTCTGTGTATTAAACTCATTTATCAAACAGCACTTTACCTGAAACAGAATGCAAACAGCCTTTTAAAAAAACTGTACACAACAATATAGTGTAAAAGTAGCAGGACTGTTCTTTCCCCTTTCTTTATTTTTTTTTTAATAATCTGATTTTAAAAGTTGCACTGTACAAATAATTCAAATGATAATCAGATCATCTGTTTCTGTTTTTTGTGGGTTTTTTTTTGTTGTTTTTTTTCCCCCATACAGCAACCAAAATGTAAAGGTTTGTAATGGGCAACTATTGGTATGAAACCACTGAATCACAGAATCATTGAATAGTTGGGGTTGGAAGGGACCTCTAAAGGTCATCTAGTCCAACACCCCTGGACCGAGCAAGGATATCTTCAGTTAGATCATGTTGCTCAGAGCCCTGTCAACCTGCCCATGAAAGTTTCTAGGGATGGGACATCTACCACCTCTCTGTGAAACCTGTTCCAGTGTTTTACCACCTTCGTTGCAAAAAAAATCTTCTTTGTGTCCAGTCTAAATGTACCCTCTTTTAGTTTAAAACCATTACCCCTTGTGCTATTGCAACAAGCCCTGCTAATAAGTTTGTCCACATCTTTCTTTTAAGCCCCCTTTAAGTACTGAAAGGTTTCAGTAAAGTCTCCCCAGAGTCTCCTCCAGGCTGAGAAGTTCCATCTCTCTCAGCCTGTCCTCGTAGGACAGGTGCTCCATTCCTCTGATCATTTTTGTGGCCCTCCTCTGAACCTGCTCCAACAGGTCCATGTCTTTCCTGTGCTGAGGGCTCCAGAGCTGGACAGAGGACTCCAGGTTGAGTCTCACGAGAGCAGAGTAGACGGGCAGAATCCTCTCCCTCGACCTGCTGGCCACGCTTCTCTTGATGCAGCCCAGGATTTGGCTGGCCTTCTGGGCTGCAAGCGCACATTCTCACCTCATGTTAAGCTTCTCATCCACCACTACCCCCAAGTCCTTCTCGGCTGGGCTGCTCTCAATCCCTTCCTTCACTAGCCTGTGTTGATACTAGGGGTTGCCCTGACTCAGATGCAGGACCCTGCACTTAGCCTATTTGAATCTCATGAGGTTCTCATGGGCCCACTTTTTGAGCCTGTCTGGATGGCATCCTGTATCTCAGGCATGTCGACTGCACCACTCAGCTTGGTGTAGTCTGCAAACTTACTGAGGGTACACTTGATTTCATTGTCTGCATTGTTGAACCAGAACTATTATTCTTGATTTGTGTGCTTTTATGTTCACATACTGAAAACTACTATTTAGTCTATGCTGACTTTTCAAAAACCAACACCAAACACATTTCCACTTTTGTGAAGTCTGAGTTTTATCAACATCTTTCTGTCGCACGTTTCATCTTCTCTTCACAGAATCACAGAATCACAGAATAGTAGGGGTTGGAAGGGACCTCTGTGGGTCATCTAGTCCAACCCTCCTGCCGAAGCAGGGTCACCTACAGCAGGCTGCACAGGACCTTGTCCAGGCGGG
>Ga0065711_1051640_pt1 | contig 10299 bp, 7 predicted proteins | sample Hoacrofraction12_FD_59098 | JGI IMG/M metagenome (GOLD analysis project Ga0065711, IMG submission 59098) | Hoatzin crop microbial communities from Cojedes, Venezuela - Epithelial fraction 12 v2 (version 2) | ecosystem: Host-associated > Birds > Digestive system > Esophagus > Crop | place...
GCCTGGACAAGATCCTGTGCAGCCTGCTGTAGGTGACCCTGCTTCGGCAGGGGGGTTGGACTAGATGACCCACAGAGGTCCCTTCCAACCCCTACTATTCTGTGATTCTGTGTGATTCTGTGATAATTATTGTATTATTTCTGGTAGAGTTCTTTCCCTTACAGTTTGGTAGGAAGATACTCAAATTCAGGAAAAATGAACCAGTTTTATATTTCTGAACACAGTTCTAGAAATTCTGAAATTTCTGAAATTAATGAAGCTGACTTGATTTTGTGGTTTCTACAAAAGAACAAAAAATCTTCATTTATTTCTGTTACATTCATGTATAGACACTCTTAAGAACATCATAACTGCTCCACCCAAACAACAGAAAAAAGGTAAATTCTTAATTGAAAAAACCCTAATGATTTAAATGTAGATAAAGTTCTTTGAAACGACTTTGTGGGATTTTTTTCTGTTGCGCATCTATGTATACATATTACAAACAACCTCAAAATAACAGCCTCTTCAATGTAAATCTGATTTAAAGTTCTACCAGCTTAACCTAAATCGCTCACATGTCCTAGACGTTAAAAAAATAATTTTAATCAAGACGCAGGAAATACAGTATACAAATACACTTTTTTTTTTTTTTGGCTCTAGCCTTGCATACATTGGTGTATATTTGTGAATTTATACTTATGGATAATCCACTTAATTTGAGCCATCATTCCATTCAGCAGTCAAGAACTGTTACACCAAACAGAAAATTATCATTAAAGTACATCTTTGATAGTTGGGTCACTTAAGATTGTGCAAGAGCATCTTTGTGAATTACATAACATGCTGGAAACACAATCAAACACTGCAAACACCAAGTCTGTACATGCCTCTTAACAACAGAGATATGTCTGCTGTGTGAGTCTCTGCAAGTTAGATGTATCTGCAATAAATACGTGGAGTTTAGTTGCTTATCTTAGATTGTCCAGACTTTAATGGCCTGGAAATACACAAAGCACTTTTGCAAGATCAGGTTTTTCAAATGAAAATTCCAGTACTGGTTGTGTTTCAACCTGGCTGGAAATCTCTCCAGCGCAGATTCCTTTATACTGCTTTAATAGTTTGAGTTTCAGTTGAAACCTGGAATTTTAAAAGCATATCCAGACTTTTAAAATCATAAAGCACTTGGATTTGGGTGTGATTTGAGCAGTGACAAAAAACATACAGAACTCAGCTATTTACCAGTAGGTTTTCCTGTCACTTAGCTTCCAAACTATCCTTCAAGATTGAAGCACTTCTCTTTAACACTGTAATGCCATTTCCCACCATAAATACTTTCAAGAAGCTGAAAATATGTCAGACCCCAAGACCTATCAGCGGAATGACAAACTTTTGAAGGTAGGTCTGATAAAAATTGACAGTCCTCAATGTAAAACCTCCTTAAGTATCCTTAACAGTGAAGATATCTTTTTTCGTCCATAAAATAGGATTCTACTGAGTCAGAAGAAATGATTTGGAAGTTATATGCTATCATATTAAAATATTTAATTCCAATAATATACTTACTGTACCTCCTCTGCAGATTATAGACTGGGCAAACTGAAAGCCATCATTTCCCTGCCTTCTGCTGCTTTGATGTAGAGTTACTTATGAAGTGACTTCTAGTCAACAGAAGTAGTATTGCATATAAACTGATGCAAGAAATGTGGTGAACTGAGGGAGCTATTTACATACATCTTGTAAGCTCTTTTTGGCATTGGGCTCTTTCTGTACAGGAGTGAAGTTCACTGTGAAATAGGCTTGGCTGCTTTCTTGCATTCTGTGTAGGAATTTCATTAAGGATTTGGGGGGTCATCCATTTAAATAAAGCATTCTTGCACAGGACATGGCTGCTAACTAGTTTTTAATTTTGAAACCTAAGCAGACAACAATTAAGAACAACGGAAGATTTTCTGTCACTAATCAGAGAGGAGTAGGAGATAAAAAGGCATCTGGGGCAGGACTGAAGCCGCTGCAGAAAACAGCGCGTAAACCTGTGTTGCAAAATGAAGGTGCAGCTGAGTCATAATCTATCTTACCTGAGGAAGTCTGGCAGGTACAGAAAGGCACAAGAGGGAGGCACAAAGTAAGATAGAATGGGGTGTTTCAGTATTCAAAAGTAATCATGATTAAAAAAAAAATTACGGTGTGCTCACATGAAAAAATTTCATGGCAAAGACTGTTTTGTTACTGAATATATTGCCCAGACTAAAATACTAATTATTAAAGAACGTAAAGACCTTTGAGAGAAGAATTTGTCTTTTTCAACAGCTTCGACGTGAAGATGATTTTCTTAAGTGGTGCTACACTTTTATGCAAGTAGAGATATTTATATGTTGGAAAAATGTTATTGGCTGGGCGAAAAGAGTTTGGCAGAAAATAGCAATGCACCATCCCAGAGATCAGAATTTAACTGTTAGCACTCACATTTGGGACAACCAGCTATTACCACTGTATTTGAAATGTACTGCTTCAAAGCCAATGCTGTTGCTTTCTTTTTGAGACACTGCCTTGCATTTTGAGTTTAGTACCTGCAACTGTTCCTAAACTGCTTGGCCCTTACTTAGAGTCTTCGTCAAGTGCAAAGCTTTTCAAGAGCTTTGCTTTCAAGATGTTGTGATGAGCACCGCACTGGAAGCTAAGGGCTACAACTCATTTTCTAAAACCTGAATCTTATTTACCTGTACTACATAGATCCATTTGAAAACCCTGGAACCAGGTATGGATCCTTAAATGCCACTCCATAATGCTAGTTCAGCAAAACTGCAGACAGATTATCTGACTTCAGGTCCTTCCCCAAGCCTTACATGAAACATGGGACACCGGAACACTGGATTTTTATTTTACTTTTTTTCAGCTGTCCTACAGAAATTTAAAAGTGAATACCTGAAGACAGGATTGTTGAAACGAGAGAAAATTCCATTGTTTACTCACACACGTGTAGCTAGCACAGACAACCCTAGCAATAAAGACACAGCAGCATGGACTTCACCACTGTGCCTCCAGCACTGCCATCACATTTCTGCTGGTGGCACGGATGTAGCCCAGGCCTACAGACCTTGTAGTAAATACCTCAAAAGTCTTCTGGAAGCTAACCCTATTTTCTGCTCTCACAAATTGCCTGAAGGGCCGAGTTTGATTCCTTTGGCCAAATGGCCGCTAGCAGGACAGCCAAAAACTGATATAGGGAAGGGAGACGGGAGAATTAGTGCTTTTTCTCCCTCTTCCTTTCATTTGAATCTTACAAATGCTGCCATTTAAGCAATGGTATCAGTATCTCAACTTTATTTTATTAATATTTCCAGCCTACTTACATTTTATTAAAACTAGCTGTAGTATTTCAAATGGGTGTCAGAACTGCAATGTTTTGTAAGTTTTCAACATCCAGTGTAGCATTTCTGGAGTTGTTCCTATTAAAACCTCAATTTTAGTGGACATAGAAAGAATCTCTTCAGGAAGTAAAAATTTCCTGCCCACAACTAAGCCTTAGCTAAGACTTAGATCACATACTGCATTTGATTGCTTCACTTTCTAGTAATTAAGAACTTCTTTTTTGGTTTAGAAGCCAAAACACGGCAAAGCTGCAGATCCTGAGAAAGGAAGCAGAACACGCTTCCTAACGCTGATCTGTCCTTACACTTTTTCTTTAGTACTCTTAGACTCATTTGTCAAAAGATAAGGAGCCTCCCAATGTCCGAGTGTACGCATAGCTCCTTTGGCCCTGCCAACTCCACCCTTCCCTCCCTCTGCCTGTTCAGCTACCAGAAGTGTGCCAGGCTTTGAGCAGGGCTGGGATTTAAAACAGCACATTCAGAGAAAAGCCTAGTATTTCCCAAACATAAACACATGCTTCCAAGAGAGGCCACTGTCTCAGGATCACAGTTCTAAAACTGTGAAGACGAAGACCTGGTTAAGTAGTATGAATCACATGGGCGGACTCTTAGGATTTTAAATCTGTAACTTGATTTTGGTTTTCCTCTATGTTTCATGATAATTTAGGAGAGCAAAGACAACGAGAGATTAGAATATTTACCAAGAATTCTTTTTAACTAGCTGAATTCTAGAGGAAAGATGTTTAAGTTCTATTATTCTTAATTCTACAACCCCATATGCAAAATTAAAGATAATTACTGAAAATAACAGCTCTTGCCTCAGCAAAACTGTGTCAGTGAAAAGAGACATCTACAAAAAAAAAAAGCTTAAAAAGAGAAAATGAAACTCAAACTGGCTTTGCTTTTAGAATTACAAAGTTAGCGCAGTGGACAAACCAACAGACATAGAAGATTTTTTTTTTTTTAAGGTCAAGTGCAAGGAGCACTGCTAGCACCAGAACTGACTTACCTATCCACAGTTCTAACAGGCAGTTTAACCCACGTTTTATGCCTGATGAGAATCAGTAAGAAACATTGTTACTATCTGAGCAATTTTGTTTTGTGCTCTTCCCCATAAGAAAATATTTGGCTTACTGGAACTGAAAACACTGAAACATCCAGGGGAAGGTGGGAGATTTAAAAAATGCATACATTTTAGTGCATTAAATACCAAGAAGATAATTTTAAACTCTTACATGTTTCTGAACACACTTTTCACCGGTACTTCTGTGTTGGTTAATGTTACAGTGCGAGAGCAGAACAGCCTTAGATCTTCATAAGCAGCAATAAATTCATGTGTAGAGAACATTCATTTATTGATTTGGTAATGGTCCATAATGGTTTCTCACTTGGCAAACTTACTTCTCTGCCTATGCTCTTACTAGCATACCTTAAAAAAAACTAGCACGCCTGCTTTTTGCTTAAGCAAAGTCCAGCAGTCTACATTCAAACACAGCAGAAGCTTTCTGCAACATTGCCCCCTCCCTAGGGCAGTGCCTGCCACTTGTTGAGGCAAGATAAAAAAATTATTAGAGGTAACACTATTGTATAGGAACGTGAAACTAAATCATCTCCTAAACTGATACCATTGAGAAATTACTTTCACTGCACTACCTTCCCCTGTTTATTTCCCTCACCTATTCAAGACTGCGAGCTTTGGGAAGGATTTCAACACTGAGCATTAAAGTAATGAAATAGTCATAATGCAGTAGGAGAGCCATTGATTTGATATGCTAATGCTTGTACTTCTGTGGAGTACTCAGCTTACCAAAGGGATTTCTAATTGTGTTCACAAACTTCGGAGGTAATATAATATTAAGATATTTGCATTCTTTTTCTTTTTTAATTCCAGACGTTGAAAGAAACCACATGGTCAGTCTCATATGTTGAATAATTTGTCAGTTTTGACTAGCCCACGAACAAATTTTGGACAAACGGAAACACTCAAGCTCTTTAACACACACTTATACACAAACAGAATCCCAGATCATGGCCTTTTTTCCATGATTCACGAGAAAGAGGTCAAAATGAAAATGAATTATTTTTTGACTCTGCTCAAAAATCCAGCAGCAACCAAAGTTATCCTGCAACAGAGAATTCAAGTATTCCCTTTGCTGCAAAAATATGAATTAGTAGTCTACTGACCAGACAAAACTGCATTTCAACACAACAGCTAAAATTTTACTGTGTCTTCGGAAAAAACATTTCAGTTCCAGAGTTAATGGCCAGCTCCTTTCATCTCTGACCCAGAAGGCACAATTCCACGATGTGGCAGCTTCCAGAAAAAATCCGCAGAAGCAATAAATCAATCCATCAGGATTCCAGGAAAACACGTTTTACTCAGTAAATAGCACCTTTTGCAAGTCTTCTTTTAAATTATGAAGCTGTACTCTATGAAGATACATAGCACATACAACTTATGCATGCGTGTACCAGAAGAAGTGTTTGGAGGAACTTGCCAAATTGCGCTAGAAAATATGGCTGACAATTACAGAGCAAAGCCATCTTTAAGTAATCTTTGCAGCATACTGCATAGAATACATCCAGTGTCTTCTCTGTGCATAATCCCTCCACCTGCTTCTCATCTATCAGGGACTCTGCATATTTGACAAAATAGGAAAGAAAGAATAGGAGCTAACACAGGCCTTGTTTTCAGCCATTTTGGCAATCACACTAAAAATTCAGGCCCTCAAGACTTGTTCCTTTGTTACAATTTGAGGACCACTATTCATCTGCAAAGCACGAGAAGATGAACTGCATAACAATCACAGAATCTGTTTTAAAAATCTATTCTTTCGTATGTGAGCACCAAAGTAGCAATAAATTACTATTTAAAGTTAATATTTCAGAATATCAAATATTTTTTCCAGACTTTGTTCTACTGTCATTTACAACTTCATACCAGCCAAGTTTGAAATGTTTTGTTTGAGATTGCAAGGCCCTGACAAAAGCTCAGATTGCTTGGGATCAAGGGGAAAAAGGGAAACAGGGTTCATACTCATATAAAGGATTGTTAATGAGACTAAGTCTTCACTAAATATTCCACTAGGCTGGACTTTATAATGCTTAAAATAATACTATACCATTAGCATCTACTGTTTGGCAGTACAGATTTGAGCTAGGCTAGTCATCGTATAAAGAGCTAATGACTGAAAAAACTCAACACAGCTACACAGCTTTTCTTTGGTCAGGACCACTACAGAGATTTTATGTGATCCATCTCTTGTGCTTCAGCAAAGATCTGACCCAACCTTCTCAACTCACCACAGGCGGCCTTCATTCCCACCTGATTTCACAGCTGTAAGTAACAAAATCACCAGCATAAATTTGACTGACTAGTAAAGAAAATGTCTCTGTGGAGCAACAGGGCCCTTTAGACCAACTGGTTAGTCAGTCTATCCACACAGAAGCAAGCACTCAGCTAGCACTGTAGGCACAATTTTCCACAGGAATACAGGTATTGCTTGCTCATGGCAGTGAAAAGCAGCTAATACGCATCTTACGTGGAACCTGGCAGCTGCCAGAAAGCACACAAATATCAACTCTCGCCGATGCAAATGGTTAGAGAACACAGAAGGAAATGTAAACAAACCATCCTTGAAAAGCTACCCTAAATGGAGTAAAAAAATTAATTTTTTTATGCACAAACTGGTGCCAATCCACAAGAGTTCCCCTTTCAGCAGTTGCCAGGATAAATTTCCCCTTTGGGCAGACAGTCTGAAACCTGAGCCCATCATGAATGAGAATGTGCAGCTTTACTTGAGCGCACATTGAAAAAAACCCAAGAATTCTGTCCAGGGAAATTAATCATTCTCAGCACCTTTGCAGATACAGTCTATCCCTTTAGCACTGACCTACATACTGCACAGACTATGTTTCAAAACAAACTGACATTTAAATCAAAACTGCCCAACTTCCCGCTCCCTCCCCTCATTCCCAGTGCATGAACGACCAATTGACCGGTTGCCCTTAGAATAATGTTACTTAGTGGTGCTCCAGAACACTCATCATCTCCTCTGGATTTTTTTGCAGCATGGTTTAGGATGGTCCTGAACTGGAGACTGTAGCTATCATCCAGTGTGGAGTTTCAGTTACACACCAGCTGTGTCTAAAAGTGTGTAGGGAAGGTGGTGGGTAACCCTTTTGATCTTCACAGGGAATATTTTAAAATTATGCAGTTACAGTAAATGCTGTCATTTTGGAATTCAGAGTCAGACTTCTCAGACTGCAATTTTCCAAACAACTTATGGAAAATGAGGCAACGAAACCACAGTGACCACCACTGAGAGCGGGGCACCTATGAACTACCTCCGCCACCCTGGAGAATTACCAACTGGTGGAGGGTATTACTGCTGCTGCATGACGTGCACACCACGCCACTCCTCAGGTCACATCCCAAGGCAGCAAAGAATGATGAGCTGCATTGAGCTACAGTCAGTGCTTTACACCATCAGCACCTAAACCATTTGGTGAAGAACTCCATCTCCAACCAGCACGTAAGCTCCTTGCAGCAGCCGCTGCTGCTGCTGGCCCACACCACAGGGCTCTGCTTTTGGGGAAGCCGACACTGCAAGCATGGCTCCTTTCCTCTAGCGGGCTTGGTCCTCGCCCTCTGCAGAAGCACCAGGCAAGAGGGTTCTGCAGACCCGCTCAGCTTCAGAAATGTATCTTGCATTTCTATTTCAGCAGCGCTACTACAGTGATGAGGTCATGCTAGCAGAAGAAACACAGTCCTGACGGGGCTCAGGATGCGGCTTGGCCAACACAGAGCTGAAATTTGAGCTCTGTATGCATCAGCAATGAAACCAACCCTGATAAACTCCCACATTCCTGAAATTCTCCTCCACAGTAGCAATGGCCATAATTGGAACCCTTGCATATTTGGGAAGTTTAAAGCCAGACAAACCTTGTATCGCCTGGGTTCTTCCTCATCTTTTAGCCAAGTCTTGCATTCTCTGTATATTCAAAAGCTATTGAGACTTTAGGTGTTTAAGAAGTAAGTATTGTTGAAACCCCAAACAGTTTCTTGACTTCTGGGCAAGCAGGATCAGCCTGCTAGCCATTTAAAGCAAAAAAACCCAAACCCCAAACACATTCTGCCATTCGCTGTTTTTCTTTTCAGAGACCAAACCCGAAATAATTTATGAGGTACATTTGCTACTAAAACACAGTTAATTCCAAGACAGGCCTTATAACAAGCCGTGTGACCATTTTCTGAAAGCCCACTTCCTACTAATTTCCATTTAACTTATGTTAGGGACATTGACATTAAAAAAACAAAAACAGAACAACCAAATACATAAAAACCCACAGACACAAATGGAAATTTATGTAAGACCAAACCCCACTAGAATAGTATTGCAACACATGCCGTACTTTACAAAACATTCATTAAGCAAAATACTTTGATGAACAGCTAAAAGTATAAACCAAAAAATCTTCATTAATATAAAGTGAATGTAGCACTGCCCAAGCCAAATTCTGACAGAATCACTGGGGTTGGAAGAGACCGGTGGAGATGATCCACTCCAACCCCTCTGCTCAAATCAGGGTCAACTAGAACATGTTGCTCAGGACCTTGTACTGTCAGGTTTTGAATTGTCTCCGACAATGGACACTCCACAACCTCTTCAAGCAACCTGTTGTGAGTCTGCTCAACCATTCTTGCAATGTTTCTTTTACTTCCTGTATTTCAAATTGTGCCTATTGCCTAACAGCAGCTCCATCTTCTTTACTTCCCCCATTAGGTATTTGTATACAATGATAGGATCCTCCTGAGCCTTCTCTTCACCAGGCTGAATAGTCCCAGTGCTCCCAATCTCTCTGCATGTGACAGATGCTCCAGTCCATCATATTTGTGGGTGGACGCTTTCCAGTACCTCCATGTCCTCTTGTACTGGAGACCCCAAAACCGGAAACAGTACCTAGGTGCGTCTAACCAGGGCTGAGTAGATGGGAAGGATCACCTCCCTAAACCTGCTGGTGGTGCTTCTTTAATACAGCCCAGGATATTGCTGGCCCTTCCTTGCTGCAAGCGTGTGTTGCTGTCTCACATTCAGTTTGTTGTTCTCTAGGACTTCCATATTGTGAAGTATCATGGAGCTCAATGAACACTACAAAGCAGACTCTAATAAAATGCCTTCTGTTTATTTTCTCGTGTAATTTTCAGTGTGAATTTGAATTGGCCCAATTTTTAGGGGCACCATATCCCTACTTTAACTGGGGAAACACCATCGAAAGCCTAAAACCTTTAGGGTAACTCCCAAACTGGAATCTCAGAAGTAGAGATCTAAAAATAAGTTTCTGCTCCTAAAAAACTGTGTGATTATGGTATGATTTCATTGTCATAGCCCAGCAGGCAAACTCATTACAGGAGCAAAACAAGCTTCAGAGAGAGGAAGCAAGACAGTAAGTCAAATAGACTTTCCACCATCTTTTTCAACATCATTTTAGACATGTAAAATAATAGCCATCGAGTATATGTTAAGTAAGAACAGGTCAATCTGGTTACATTTGTGCCTGAAAAGGGAAGGGGGAATGAGTCCGTAGCCACGTACCACTCGCCACCAGACTTCTTCCCCTCTGTTACTTGCAGAGTAGCCACCACATAAACCAGTGTCCTCTTCCAGGTGTTTGGGGGCTTCTGGGAACAAAGCCATACACACCACATTTGCCACCCTCCTTAGCCCATCCATGCAGAAGGACCTCATGCCCTTTCTCCCCCCCTTGGTACTGTCCCTCAGGCAGTCTTAATTTACCTAGCTAAAAGCTACTGCTACAAATTTCATGATATTCATGACTGGCTGGGTAGATGAAGGGAGAGCCGTGGATGTTATCTACCTTGACTTCAGCAAGGCTTTCGACACAGTCTCCCATGATATCCTCCTAGGGAAGCTGAGGAAGTGTGGGC
>Ga0065711_1013142_pt1 | contig 10298 bp, 7 predicted proteins | sample Hoacrofraction12_FD_59098 | JGI IMG/M metagenome (GOLD analysis project Ga0065711, IMG submission 59098) | Hoatzin crop microbial communities from Cojedes, Venezuela - Epithelial fraction 12 v2 (version 2) | ecosystem: Host-associated > Birds > Digestive system > Esophagus > Crop | place...
GAAGAAGTTCTTCCTCATGTTCAGACGGAACTTCCTGTGCCTCAGTTTGTGCCCATTGGCCCTTGTCCTGTCACTGGGCACCACTGAAAAGAGCTTGGCCCCATCCTCCTGACACCCACCCTGCAGATATTTATAAGCAGGTCTCCAGAGGTGGGTAGTGTCAGTCGCGGTTGGGAAGAGATCTGCTGTTGTCAGGTCCCTTCCTTTGGTTGTGCAGTATTAAAATGTAAAGGATTTTTGGGCTGGTTTCATTTTATCCCGCCTATTCCAGATAAACAGAAGATTTCTTTTGGGGAAAAAAACCCAACTAATTTCTGAATGAACTGAAATACCCTTGAACATTCATTCTAGAACTGACTGGCATTACTCCCAGATTACCCGCGGATCCTTCGTAGACCGAGGTGCTGTGGTCCTGGGCAGGACTCCCTGCTGTCGGTGGGAGCTGAAGGTGGGGGCTGAACGCCCTTGGTTGCTGGTAAGAGTAGGTTTGCACGCGGTGTTTAGGTGCATGTGCAGCAGGTAGTCTTTTGTGTTGTTCTAGTTTGACTATTCAGTTTGTACTTTTTTCATCTTTTGGGGTTAGTGGAGAGGCATTTATCCAAACAGTTTGAAACAGACTCCTCATCTGCTGGTGAAGATGCTGGTGGTTTTTTTGTTTTTTGGTGTTGTTTTTTTTTTTTTGGTAGAAGTCATTACTGCACCAGGGTTGTGAGACATCCATTGTTTCTCTTTCCTTAAACTGGGAAGTATCTCTTATGCCTTATTTCATGCTTACCAAAGCACACTTGTAAGCACTGTGCGTGTAGAAGGATGGTCTGTGAGTGTAGGTTCTGTGGGCAGTCGTTTCGGTGAGAAGCGAAGTGGCTGCAAAGACGGGACCCGCGAGGCGCGGTGCAGCCCCCGCATGCACACGGGGCTCTCCGACACGGGGTGCTCTCTGTCGCAGCACTCAGGCTGTGCTGGTGTCCGTCCCGCGTGGGAGCCAGCCCGGCAGGGTGCTGCTGCCTTTGGTTAGGGTGCTGCGCTGCGACTCCTGAGTGTTTGAGATCTGTCAGGGTGTTCCGTGACCACGATTTTCAGGTTGAGGATCTGGAGCGTGGCGTGGAGGCAATAGACTGGGATAGGGAAGGGGGATGAGAACAACAGTCGGATTGCTGATCAGACAGTGCAGACCTGTGACAGGATTTGAGAAAACAGAGGAAGGGATTCGGTTTCTTCTGAGCAACAAGGGCAATAAAAGAGCAAAGCTTTGTTTGGATCACTGATGAGGAAGTGCATCAGGATAGCGAAGAGGGAGCATCTGGCAACGTGAAGATGATGGAAGGTGTAAATGTGTGTTGTGCAATGTTAAGCCTCATCTTTAACGTGTTTGTGAAAATGAGTAGCTGTGCGGGTACTCCTGCATACTGGTAATAAACTAGGCTGAAACCGCCGGTGTTCGTGGGTATGGCTTGCTGGGGTAGAAGTTCTGGGAAATAGGGCTGCCCAGAAATTTGGCTGGTCTTCGCATTAAATGTTCAGAGTTGGTGGTTCAACTGCTTATATTGGGGCAGTTAGAGGGTTCGGACCACAGAGGAAGGAATCCTGTAAGGACAGAAAGTACAAACGGATGGGTTATGTGTGAGAATGTCAGAAACGGAGTACTGATGATCAGGAAATACATGGACCATGAGGGTGGGAGAAGACAAAGTAAATGATATCTTTGATATGCGAAGAAAACCTGCTTTTTTTGGTAAGAATTTCTGTCTATCTCAGCTAATTATAATAATGGCTTGTTAATATCAGACTCAAAAGGTGGCAGCCTAAACTGTCTTGCATTCCTGAAAATGTCTCCAAAATAGATGAAGTATTTCTTTATCGATTCATTTTGTTGTGAAAGCAGCTGCAGTTGTAAATCCCATATTTAAATATTGCCAGTACTTAGTCCTCTCTTATGCAAATTGTCTTTTAGATAGCAGTTGCTGTGATGTTAGATTGTTTTAAATCTTCCTGTCTGCTTGATACCTGGTTACCAAGTCAGTTTGAAAACCACTTATTGTCACGGAAGGAACCAACTGCACCAGCTTTGGATCCTGATACAGATAATTTGTGTCTCAAAAAACACCTTTGATTTCTCAAGCACACCCTGCCTGGTGGTTTGGGTTGGCTTGGTTTCAATGTTGATGCTGGATGGAATCAGCACACCCAAATCCCCCACTGAGATACGCGTGCACGGATACAAGTGCTATCAGATTATACAAATGTCTTCTTTTGACACACCACATTTCAAAGAAAGCTGCAATCTAATCCCCTAGTTAATATGGTACATGAAAACAGATAATACACTGATGGAGTTTCATGTGCATGGCGGGGAGGGTTTAGGGCATGATGAAAACAAAGCACCGAGTAATATTTGAAAGGTACTACGGTATTCTGGGTACGTAGTAGGGTATTTCTTATACTGTAATTCTAGAATTGAAAAACAATGTTTCCTCTGAAACCAGCAGTAAAAATCTTAATACAATATAGAAATAAAGGCCAAAATTGGGGGCGGGGGGGCTGGAGACAACTTATGTACCTCTATTTCCCATGTTGTTTAATTGTGTTTCCAGTTGGCTACCCCAAAATGGAAATATTGCTGAAGTGCTAATGGCTGTAAAACTGGAATTAACATTGCTTATCAGTAAGTGAGAGTGAATGTGCAGTATATAAGCTATCCTGCACTTGCTTCCATAAGAACAGAGCGTGTAAACCTTTGCACTTTGCATTAAACTTGTATGCTAACTGCTTAATTAGATCTTTTACCCAAGGTAAACACTTTCTCTAGACTTACCCTCTAGACAGAGGAGCAAGGACAATTTTCTGGTGGTACCTCTGTATATCTTCCTGACAGTAGTGAGAGAATACTCTGTGTCAGATGGCTCAAAGGTGTATGGGGAAGGAAGGGGTGAAGAAAGTAATTTGGAGGCTGCTGTTTTCCATGGAATGATGGAGTGCAGAACAGCTGCTTTGCTGTAAATTCATTTTGAGTACTAGTTTCCCCATGTAGGCAAGGGTGGTAATTCTGTATCTGGAAATCTTTTTTTTTGAGGGGCAAAAAAAAAAAAGTTCTGTTTCCATGTATTGCCTGATGCACTTGTTGGCTTCTCATAACACATCTTTGGCTGAGTGTCCTGTTTATTGGATGTCTGGAAAAGAGTTTATCCGTGGTTGGCTGTGGTCTTAGGAAGCCACAACAGGCTGAACCTCCAGGAGGACAAAGACTATACTCTGTATATAAGAAATCAGCAGACGGTGAGAATTATTGCCTGTAATTTGCTTCCTGAGGAGGCTGACTTCTTCGCTTGGGATGGCCTCTGCCCACCTCCAGGTCATTCCTCAGACAAATGAAAGGGGAGCCTCAGCCAGCAGGTGAGCACATGCTACACAGCAGTCTTCACAGCAGAGTCGGTCCAGGTTGGCACAGAGAAAGTTCAGGCTTCCAGCGAGAAGTCTGTGAGAATTCTCCATCACTGAAACAAAACCACACAGTGGTGGCGGGAAGGAAACCACAGGGTACTTTGAGTACAGAGGGCTCAAAGCTGTATCTCAGGACTCTGCATCGTTTTGTTCCAGAGTAAATCCAGTCCCTTAGCGTTTGTAGGCATACTAAGATTTGAAGTTTACTACTGCATTTCAGTACTTTTGAAATGCTGACAGCCTGTCTGACAGGGCCAGACTGTGAGTCTGAACAGGTCCCAAACTAGGTTGTGGATATGGGGCCCAAGTCACTTGGCAAGTGTTCCTTATGATTTCTGGTGCACTAGAGGTCTACTTAATTGTATTGCCTTTAACCATGAGCCAACAAAATACCCCTTGCAAAGTGTCTGTAAAACTTCTTCAGGGACTGCAGTGGGTGTGAAGACGTTTCCATTTTGCGGTGACACCTTGCTCACAGGCCAGTAAAATGGTATGTCTTTGTGCTGGCTGAGTGGGAAAGATCCTTAGCAAGGGTGACAGAGCACAGAAGTCTGGAGAGTGCTATCCAGGGTGTGTCTCTCCCTCAAAGAACATGCAGAGTGGTCGGTGTTTTCTGGGGGGCCTTGGCCCTGTCCTCAGTCTTTAGCCTTCTCCCAGGTGAGAGGTTTCAACTCATGAGCTTGTTCTCTGCAGTCCCTCTGCCAGACTTTCCAAACAGCCCGTGAGCGTGCCAGGATCCTGGGGCTAGTCTCAGCCAGCTGTTCCAGCATTTGTTCGCTGATCTTCTAATGCTGGTGTAAGAGTTAACAATTTCGTTCTCTGACCTGGATACAAAGCTGTTTTTTTTGTGATTGGTGCTTTTGTTTCTGATTGACAGAGATCAACAAACCAAAAGTGTTTTACTCAGTAGCAGAGATTTAATTGGGAAATAGGGTGCTTTGCAGTGAAATCCAAGGACTAAACAGCGTCACAAACCCACAGAAGACCCTCCGTATGCTTGGATTGTTTGTTAGTCAGCTGCAGTTCTCCCGTTATCCTTCAGGAGTCGAATTTAACTGGAGGCGTCTGTCCATCCTGCCACAGAAGAGGCGTATCGGGAAGGCTGGGTGCCTGGTGGCTGTGCGTGTCCCTGTGAGCCCCAGGCAGTCTCCTTACCCTGACTTTGCAGTGCTGCTGTCAGGAAGCCAGAAGCTGCTTGGCTTTCAGTTAATGCCATTACATAACGCAGCTCCTTTAATATGACCTTTAGCTCTGGTACATAATTTGGAGAAATAGTCCTGCATTTACTTTTCCGTTAGTATTCTGGAGCATACCCCAGGAGGATGACTATCATTTATTACTCTTCTAAGCACAGGACCTCATGAAGGCAATTTTTTAAAGAGCGTGAGCTATTAATTATGCTAAGAAAAGAATGTGTTACTTTCAGCAGCTCATCCACAGATTCGCATTTCCTCCTTGTCTCTGCTTCTTGTTGTCTAGGACACATTAAGAAGAAAGTGTGAGATTTCCTGATAAATGCTTCTTACTTGTAGATATTTCTCCTGATTTGCTATCTGTCTAGTTTCACACGGGCTGTCCTTTTAAAGAAAGGATTACTGTGCTAAATGGCGGGTAACAGTTATTTTATGGTATCACCAATGACTCCCTAGGAATAGCCATAAATGTTTTGTTAAGAAATCAGTTGGAGGTGTGCAGTTACTAGTCCTTGTTTTTGAGTTGCAGTTCCTTGATGATGAGAATACTCGGTCCATAATTGTGGTGTAGTCTGCCTGAAGCAGTTACCTGTGCGGTGCTCCCATGCCTAGGTAAGCTGGAGTCTTCCAAGCCCTGCTGGCTGTGAGTCCGGCGGACCACGTCCTCGTGGCGCGTATGTCCTGTCCATGACCTCCGTGTCACTGACTTGCATACAGTAAAACCCGCAGTTAATACTCTCCTAAGAATTAAAAATTAGTCTTCCTTTTTCTGTGGCGATACGTTAGCGTTCGTGTAGCATCTCGGTCGTCTTACCCTGGCAAGATGAACGCCATTGAGAAGGTGAATTTTGCAGCCCTATGTAAAGGGTGCCTTTAAAGTCCGTGCGTAACAGTGGAAAGGCAGCTAAATTCAGACCGGAGTGAAGTTGGCTGTGACAGGGCAGGATGCAGTACATGCCATTTTCTTTGGCTCTTGGAGAGGCTGCACATCCTGAAACCGCTGCAATGAAAGAGATGTCAGGGCAGCGGTCCGCTGGCCGGGTCCATAATTCTCCGTGCCTGCCTCCGTCAGCCCCAATAGCGACGATCGATAGAGCCAGCGGAGCCCAAGAGCGATGCCTCTTAGCGCAGGAGATCCTCCCTCGCACTCTCCCCTGCGCGCCCGTCCCCTTTCAGCTACCAGAACAATATTTTGAAATTTATGGAAAATTAATTATCGATTACAGATGTGCCCTGGTTCAAGGAAGGTAAAAACGAATAGAAGCACTTACAAAGAGGGACGTAATCGGCTTTACAAAACTGATTGTCTCTTACTCTGCTCCTTCCCTCCCTCGCTTTCCCTTCTCCCTCCTCCTGCCCCCTCCCCCTTCCCGTACGCTGGATAAAAGACAGGCCTGATAAAGTGAGAGAAACAAGATTGGTTTTCTAAGGGCACCAGGCCCTTCATGATCAGCTAAATCATGGGCTGTCTGGCTCTCTGGCTGGGTGATGACCTGCTCCCCGCGCCGTGGCACTTGCACCCCCCTGCGGGATGTTATGATGTGCGCCCGGGCGGCTGCGGGGGGCTGCAGTGAAGGTGAAACTGTCATATCGATCTTTTTAGCACTAAAATATGAGCCACTTTACTCCGCTCCCCGATGCTGTGATGTGAAAAATAATAACTCGGATCCAAATTAAAAATATTGATCTCTGGAAGGTGTTGAAAGTAAATAAACACCTTCCGAAGTTTTCGGGTCAGCCAAGAAATGGTATTCAGCAATAAATGTGTCGGCATGTCAGAATCCAGGGTTCTTGATCTGTTTTTCCTTTTGAATTGATTTTTCATTACTTACTTCCTAAAAGTGTTGGAATTTGGTCCTCTACCGCTAAATCCCAGTGTTTGGGCAAATTATTTCTTTGGGGCTTATGAGGTGCTCCTAATCCACTCGCTCATTGATTGATTGATTTTTGACTCAATAAACTTGCATTACCCTTGCTTTATTTAAGGCTTCCATCATAATTTTTTGTACATTTAGGCTTGACTTTTTTATTTCCTCCTAACAGATGAGCTGACATTGGTCTATCAAACATGTGGGAAAACAATTGCCACAAGGTTAATTTTATTGCTAGCTCCATGCATTTTAAGTAGGTGCCAGGTATTTTCCACTGCAGGCTGATAAATTGCGTTTGAAGCACTAAAGCATAAGAATGAACAGAAGCACTGTAACAACAACAACAGAAACCCCATATAAATGCATCACAAAGCATAAGCATTAAATGGATTATTTTTGCTTCATTGGTTTAACTTCATTTTACATCCAACCAGAAATAGGTACGCAGTAATGTAATGAGCTCTTTAACTGTTACCCTGCTCGGGCGCTGATGCTGCAGTGTTGTGAATCGTGGTGGTGCAGGTATTTCTGATGAGTGGAAACAGTAAAATACAGTAACGTGTGTTTTCAAAGAAAGTTGTTTACTCTTACAAACCAGCCAGTTTAATTTTAAATTTCGAAATGGTCTTCAGGAACACAGATATTGATGTTGCTGTTCTCTGGCAGCTCTTGTGAACCTGCTTTTTAATGTAGTCAGAAGAGATGGCGCAGTGCCTGCCCTACTGTTAAAGGTGGTAGAAAAATAAAAGTTGCGATGAGAGAGTGGCTTCTTCCATTAACAGAGAGAGAGAGAGAAGCTTGGTTCATGCTGAAAAGCCCCTTAAGCAGTTAGGTCTTTACTGTCGAGTCTTAAATGCATCCCAGTTTTCGAGTCAGTGCTCCTACCTTTGCAAATTTCTGTCATGCGAGTGCGCATTTTACGGTGTTCCTTTCCTAGATTTACTGGCTGGTGCCTGATGGTTCAAATATAGTTAAGCTCACGCGTTTATTGTGTTTGATACAAGGAGGACATGATCATTTAAGAGGAGTAAAACTAGAGCTCCATAAATTACTTTACGGAGCTGATATCCTTTTAGTCATTGTCACCTTCCCTGCATAACTGCATTTCATCAACCAGTTTTTGCTTTTGTCGACGTGCATCTTGTTAATGTCCAGAGACCCGTTGGAAGTAGCCAACAGATATTTTCAGTCAAATTCTCTCAAATTTATCCACATGCAGGAGCTTGATTAAACTTCCTGGGGTTCATACTATTTTTAAGTTGGGTTTTTTTTCAAAAGCCTGTGTCTGTTTGTCTGGTGTTCATGTGGCTTGACACATAAGTACGCTACCTAGCTCACAGGTTTGTAATGCGTGTACGTGAAAAACGTTATGTATCGCCGTCTGTTCAGTGAATGCCCACCCAGGGTCATTTCTACAGGTTTTTTGTTTTGAGTAGACTCTTTTTGTAAGTGTTGTAATTAAATGTAGGCTATACTAAAAAGGGGCATGGGGGGTGACAGGACACTGTCAAAGTGTGTGGTGTGTTTTCCTGCTATACTTTGATTAGCAGTGAGCCTCAGATCTGCGAGCCAGTCCCCAAGATGTGCCGGTCTGTGCTCGCAGGGGTTTTCCTGTTGAGGCTGCCAGCTCCATGGCTCCTGCAGCGCGCTTGTCCTGGGGACTGATAGTTACAGGGGGTCAGGAGGGTCGTCAGTACACTGGACAAAATTTCAAATAAGGCTTTGAAGACGAGGAATGGAACCTTGCCTTTGCTGGGCTGTCCCACAGGGCACTTGGGGCAGGGCGACGGCTGCCGCGAGGCAGTGCTCCGGTCGGCTGCAGGGAGGCTGGCGGGGTTCTGGTCAGGGAGGGATGCTGCTGCGCGCCCGCAGCCGGGGCCCGGGCTCTGCCACAGAGAAACGGGAGACGAGGAGCGTGGCGTAAAGGTGCTTCAGGGGGCATGGTGGGGGTGGAAATTTGAACTTCCTTGCTGGATGTTTTAATTAAAACAGTTTGCATGGCAAAGACTTTTATGAGTAAGTGTTGAGACACCAACGCTTTGTTACGCGTGCAGCTTGCCTGGATGCACAGAGTGCTGGGCGTCCCTGAAGAGTTTGCGTGGAAGCAGAGCGGAGTGCGGCAAGCCCGGCTGCGGGCGTGCAGCTCTGGTGCAGCAGCCTGGGCAGGCGGGGAGCCGCGGCCCTTCCGCCGGGCCCTTGGCTGTGAGAACGTGGATGATAAACGGCTTGCTTATGTGTGAGCACGCGAGATCCCACCCTTCGCTTCAGCCATCTTCTGTGAGGTGCTTCATTGCTTTGGATCACTTTGGGTCTTGCGACCGGCACGATGGATCATGTTAACAGAGAGCACCCAAGTGTTAGTTGGCAGTGGCTGCAGAAGGGGATTGCGGAGTCGGTGGCACAGTGACACCCATGAGGTAGCTGTAGTGGATGTCCTTCTCCGCTCTGACTCTCCTTTTCCATTTCTGGCACAGAGCTTTTGAATCTCCTCCACTGAGCATTGTAGACTTGAATTCAGGTTACAGGATTCAATATTTTAGAGGATTTCTAGGCACAACGTAAGTCAGTCTCATGGTGCAGAGCTTTAGGGCACACGCTGTGGTCTTCCCCCTGAAGAGAGAGGAGGAGAGAGGCGAAGGAGGTAGGAAGCCTTTAACGCTGGCTTTGCCGGGCTGCGGTTCCTCTTGCTATTTCTAAGCCTTTGGCATTTTGGAGGGATGTGCGTTTACATATGCATATGTATGCTTTTTTAATCGCAGCAATTGTGTTGTCGTGAATTTGTGGTGGCCGCAGCTATTCTGCTTGTGGTCATCTGGGAACAGAAACAGGGGAAGAAGCAGCAGAGCCTGAAATGTGGCTGGGTTTTGAGCTCTCGCATGGGGACTGCTTCCTGGCCGTTACGGTGAACTGTCGGTGAGCTGGTGTCTTGGAAAAGCCAATCTGTAGCCTGCAGCATGTTTCGTACTCTTTTGGATCACTTGTGATGAGGGGAATGGGGAGAAAAAAAAAAAAGAGATAAGGGATTTTTACTAATGTCAGTCTTGTAAATGCAGTTTGTAAACCTGGCCGTTTCCTATGTGTGTGTGCTAAATAGCAAAGATCCTGCGCTTGTTTTCAGGCACACCTTTTGACTGTGGGTTAGCTGATATTCTTAGAGTTTGTTCATAAAAGGGCCACTTCAGTAATCTTAAAAATGGAAAAGGAATAGTTCTGTAAGAATGCAGGCCAAGAAAACAGTGAAATAGTAAAAACATGGGTTCAAATGCTTTCTTAGTGATGTAGAGATGGAGAACAAGAAAGAATAACAGTCTTAAAAGTGTTGTCTTCTTCCTTCGTAACTCTGCAGTCATCCTGTGGGCATATTTGATGGCTGTGTCTAGCACAATAGTCACTTAAACTTTTTTCATTTCCTATTCAGAAATATTTCCAAGTGGGGAAATATTTCTGACCTCTCGGAAGAGTTCGTTATGCCTCATGCTTCAGGAGAAGTTGGTGACAAACAGCCTAACGCCCGCTTACCAAGGCTCAGTGGCTGTTGAGCCTGGGGGAGGACCAGGATCCCACCTGGAACTGGGCATCCCTTCCTGCTCGTACGTTCATAACTTAGACAGTGCAGTCAGTTTTGAAGAAGGTGGAAACTCTTTCCTGCTATGGGTGTGCTATGCCGATGACCCATTTGAGTTCTCCTCATAGAAAATTAGGATTATTTTTTTTCTTACTCATTAATTTGCAAAACAGGCTGTGAATGATTTATGATCCAAGCCCAAGTGCAGTGAAACTATACTGTCTTATTATA
>Ga0065711_1051625_pt1 | contig 10298 bp, 10 predicted proteins | sample Hoacrofraction12_FD_59098 | JGI IMG/M metagenome (GOLD analysis project Ga0065711, IMG submission 59098) | Hoatzin crop microbial communities from Cojedes, Venezuela - Epithelial fraction 12 v2 (version 2) | ecosystem: Host-associated > Birds > Digestive system > Esophagus > Crop | place...
AGGAGAAAAGGCTCTGGGGAGACCTTATTGTGGCCTTTCAATACATAAAGGGCATCATAAGAAAGACAGAGCAAGACTTTTTACCAGGGCCTGTAGTGACAGGACAAGAGGCAGTGGCTTTAAGCCAATAGAGAGTAGGCTTAGATCAGACATATGGACAAAATATTTTACAATGAGGGTGATGAGACGCTGGAACAGGTTACCCAGAGAAGCTGTGGATGCCTCAGTCCTGGAGATGTTCAAGGTCAGGGGGGATTGAGCTTTGAGCAACCTGATCTAGTGGAAGGTGTCCCTGCCCATGACAAGAGGGTTGGACTAGATGAACTTCAAAGGCCTCTTTCAACCTAAATCCTCCTATAAGTGCTTTGGGGCAAATACTGGGTTATGGATTTGTAGAGTACAAATATGCAGTTATGCATCTGTAGAGTACTAAACGCATATTGGGCCTGGTCTACGGCCTAGTCTGGGTAATGCTTCCAGAATTCTTGCAATTCGCAGGTGGGGGGGGAAGGGAGAGAAGAGCAGTAGTTTTTGCTTCCTGGAATTTTTTTGCTTTATCATTTACCATAGTATTTTAACTTTGAATTGTCATGTATGCTATAAAACAAAGCAAATATTTTAATAGAAATCTGATAAACACCTTAATTTTAGATGTGTTGCAGCAATAAATTCCACAGGTTAGCAATTGCAATGTTAAAAATTCCCATATATTAGAGAGAAACCTTAGGTCTTTTGCAACAAAAGGAGCTAAATTAACTTTTTCTTATTCCCAGAGTGAGCCCAAAGAATTAATTTTCATGTTATATAAGAGTTTAACAATACCTCCTATCGTGCTTTTTTTAGTAGAACCTTCCCATTTGCATTTCCTGACGTTTATTTTTAGATATTCAACTGCAGTGGTACATGAATAGGAGTGTTTCTTGCATTGCATTCAATAACATTTTAAGTACTTTGAAAAATAAATGTTACAGACGTTTTAGCTAGCTAATCTCCCGCCCTGCCTCTCAACAGGTTATTGTTCCTGAGTGAATATTATTTACCTTTTGTTTATTTCTCAAGGTTGATCTGTGGCAAAAATTCCAAAATAAAGCATAAGTCTTGCTTCATAGAATATTTGAAGGCAAAAATGCCTTTAGAATATTAAAAGACAAATCAATGCTTAAGTATACAGTAAGTTAAAAATCACCATCTCCTGCTATGAAAAGTCTTATAGTAGTTAGAATAGTGGTAGACTTATGAGTTTTACTAAGTCCAGCTTGTCAAAGCTGAGGAAAGAACTGTGATTGCGATAAAACTAAAACAGAATACAAACATGTCACTAGAGGCAAGGTTCCCCTCCACCTCATGACTGAAACAACCCAGGTCTGGACTGTATCCTTATCTTGATCTTGGGTTTGCTTAAACTGTTCTATTACTGAATGCTAAGCATTTTTATCCCAAGCTGAGCAAGAACTCTAAAATCAACCTGACTGAAAGCTCATTGCTGCTTCCTGATTTAATACGCCAGAAGGTCTGTGTGACATTTCTATGGAATGTCTCTGTGCTCTTGGGACTAGTGATTCAGTGCACAGTTGCTTGGAATTCCTACAAAACTTCAGCCTTCTTCACATCTCAAATGGCTTTCTTTTACCAGCCTGCCAAATTGAACTAAAAATGATTGTTTTGTGTGAAACAAACAATGGGAAGGATGGAAATTTCACAGCACAATGTATTAGGCAGCTCCTAGAAAGAGGAAGCTGCATTTTCAAGAGCAGTGTGAAATGTATCTCCCATGTTTAATTCTTTTTTTCTGCAGTTAGAAAAAAAATAATGGCAAATTTTAAGGTGCATACTGAGTAACACTCAAGCTAAAGGAGTATGTGGTATCTCTGTACAGTCAATTAGATGAAATTTGTTCCTTGCTTGTCATAGTTTCCCAAAAGAGAACAACAAAAAAGCTGTGTGTAGAACAGGGCTAGTAACTTGCAAAACAAACGTGAAAGAATTGAAGTCTCAAACAAGTATAAAACCACAGACTAACTTTGGTGTTCACAACACTGGAGAGTTCAGAGACTTGCCTCATCACAAATTAAATGGTATTCAATGGAAAAGACCCATTTCAAGAAAATGAATGCCTCATTATACTTCTCAAAATCCAGCAACTGTCCACAGAGGCCTACAGATAGGAAGGTGCCAATCTGTGTCGTGTGTGTAACTGATTCTGCTACAAATCATCCTTCGATTTACAGTTAAATAGAATAGGCACAAAGCCAAAAGAAATCACGGGATCCACTGGTAAGGAGCAGTCAAGGACCTTACAAACATTCTTCCCACATGAGCTACGTCTTTGTAAACATATTTTAAACATATAAACATATTTATGAAAGTAACTACAGTGAGGGAGTCAAAGCCCTCTGCATTCAATACAGACAAATAAGAACAGATTGACAGAATTTACTGCATGAGAGGGGCCAGTAGTACACTCACAGACACCAGGAAGACATGCTATTGACTTTTAACCTTTAGTCACATAATACGCACCCACTACACGAAAGAAAATTATTCCTGGGAATGCTGGGATAAGTACATTTTATGCATGTTACATATTACAAGAAATTATATACTGTAGGCTGCCTCAGGCAATTTCAGAAGGAAAGGAACAAAGCAATTTTTTATTAAGAACTTTTACCACATTTAATTATATATACAGATTTTTAATTTTTTGAGATAACAATTATGTTGGAAAAGACCTACAAAGATAACAAGTGGTGTTGAAAAGGAACCAAGCAGACTATTTTAAAACCTGATACACTTCAGTCATTAGTGAATCATATATTAAATCAAAAAATACTGCAATTAAAGATGCATTGTAAAAGCTGTTGAACATAGATATGAAAACCAAAGTAATGTACAATATCTAACAGCTAAATTCCTTTTTATTTCAGAGGTACAGGATGACATCATCAGAGGGTTAAAGGAAAATCATGGCAATGCATGAATTAAAAATAAAGGGGAGAAAATAAAAAAAACAACGTGAAAGGACTACCTTCCAATAAGAAATGTCTTTAATCACCTGGAAAGAACTCTAGATTTAAACAAGATGTATTGAGCAGTATGAAATCGTTGGATCAATACTCGATATATATTATGGCAGCAAGAAAAGATCACTCTACGTGATATTCATTTGCATAACCTCACATACAGGGAGAAGGTCATTCTACTTTTAAGGATTCTACATTCATTACCGAATGCTTCTGTACAAAAAAGGATTCAGGCAAAACGCATAAAATTCAAATCAGAGTGTATTTTGTAAGATGACATGCAAAGGTTTAGGTATGTAAAGTTTACTAAAATACCATCTTCTATGTCCACAAATCCATCCGAGATGCATGGTTGAGATGCAGGCACTATAGGAGTGACAGTGGCAAGTTAGGATTAAATTAATAACTTAAGCTAAACAATGCATTCAATTACTTCTTTCTTCTTCTGAGTATTCTAAACAGGCCAGGATCTTCCAGACTTCATAGCTGTAATTGTTTGTGTTTAATATCTTCCCTCGAGCCACTTCTTCAAGGTGGGTGTTTCCTCTTACGACAGATGTGTATATCTGCATAGAGTGACTTCATTTAACTGATGCATAGTATTCTTGGTCACTGGCTTTGTTGTATCTACATACTGATTGATAAGGTCTTCTTTCCCTGCTTCTGGCTTTTGCTTTATTGTTGCGTGGAAATTTACCATAAATCCTGGCACATGAGTTAGCAGCTCACTTTCTGAAAAGAATCCAAATTACTTTGGTGGGACTGTTTCTCCTATTTCACTACCACAGCATATAATTAATGAATTAATTGATGAATTCTGTAAAAATCAATTAAGGTTATCACTGCTTTTTCTGCAAGCTGAGTATGGCAGCATTTGCAGTGCCTTTTACTATGATGATGGCAGAAGCTCCATAGCAACAGCATGTTTGCATTCCTACTGGAACCACATTGCTCCTGCGTTGTCTATCAGGAAAACTGTTTTGATATGTATAACCACAGTTATTTCGTTTGTGTGCTGAAGAATTTGTTCTGATTAAGAGAATAAAAATTTAACTAAAAAACTTCATTTGTCCATAGTTAGCACAGGTTTCACCGTTCCAGCTTTCTTGGAGTTTAGAGTGACAATATTCCTTTGGTACTAAGGAACTGTAAGTTTTGGCTTCCTTCACCTGTAATTCACTAATACACAAATGTGTGCAAAAGCTGTTTGGAGGGTTTAAACAGACATTCCCTGAAATAGTGCTTCATTTCTCTTGTAGAATCTCCAATCCTTTTCTTTACATGTACCTATTTCAAAAGGGTCTTCACCCCCTTAACACTGTTCAAGAAAAGCTCTTCATACAGTGCACACAAGCAAACCAAAACAGATTAGATAAAAAGCAGCCAAATGGGTGGGTAGAATTATACAAAATATAACAATTAAGACGCATTTTTACGGCTAAAACCAGAACACCATGGATATACCACTGCACCCCTGATACTACCACTTACAGCCAGTAGACTAAGAGGCTCTAAAATGAAACTTAAGTGTTTCACTTCTCGCCTGTAGCATGGTCCATTAGAAAGAACATGAGGCCTGGTTTCACATGTCAAATCAAAGGCAGAAGCACAAATACATCATACTCAAGACACTTCATTGCTTTGTATTCTTGTTCTCATTTTGATCCGTCTTATGTAGCCAAATCACATCTATGATTTAGAAACATTTCTAGTGGCTTCTATACACTAGGAAGAACACAAATCATCCCCCTTCCAACCGGCAGGAAAAAAGCATGCCAGCTCAGGATAGGTAACTGTACTCTCATTCCATGAGAAGTCAGGCTGATGAGAATTGCACATAAACTAAACGTGCACAATGGTTCTAAAGCCTCATGGTTATCCACATTATTAAATAATGACAGCTCTAGTCAGTCAACATCACAAGCCAGGACAAATGCTCTGGACCAGACAATAATCTCTGGGATGCAAAAGGATTATCTTCATCACTGTGCTAGCAGACTAAGCTGCTTGCCAGTCACTTCTAATCTATTCCCTACAACTCACAAATTCAGCGGTACTTTACACGTGAGCCTGCTAGCTCAGGAGGAGAAGAGGTTGAAATTCAAAAGTTGCCAGCATTCTAACAAAGAGGCAAACTCAAAGCCCAAACCTGTGCAACTCATTAACTGCTTCTGTAATCATTCTGCATAGGTCAGGCCCTGTTGTACCATATTTGAGTGTACAATGAATATATGAATATATACTTGTCCTCTGGGAAAAGTGGGCATATGAAATGTCACAGACATACACACAGAGCAAAATAACCACATAGCATTTTTTGCATACGCCCAGAACTACAAACACCTTCTATTACTAAATAAACATTTCAACTTCTGATTGCTGAGGCTGTGACTGTCAAACTCTGAGCTGGCTGAAACAAAAGCAGCAGCAAATCTGCCTCCCTTGTGAGGACATCCATAGAGGTAGAAGGCTGGCAGGTTTGACATTGATAGCATTGGCAGGAAAAACTGACAGCAAGGGGAGTAAAAAAAAAGGCTCAACCTATATAAGTGTCCCAAAGGAAAACTACACTTGGGAGGAAAAGGGGAAGGCGAAGGGAAGCTAGGCTGAATTTCAAAGTCAAAAAGGATTTCAACTCAATCAAAACAGGCTGCCCAGGGAAGTGGTTGAGTCACCATCCCTGGAGGTGTTCAAAAAACATGTAGATGTGGCACTTCGGGACAAGGTTTAGTAGGCATCGTGGTGTTGGGTTGACAGCTGGACTTGATGATATTACAGGTCTTTTCCAACCTTAATGATTCTATGAAAACCACAGATTAAGTCCACTAATGCCGTTATTAAACTCCAGCTGGAGACCACAGTCCATCAGCTTGAGATCTCAGTACTATCCAAAACGCCAAGTAGAAACATGCCAGGAGAACCCTGCTAGCTCAATTCCTCTTGTATCCCAGTCACTACAACTGATAGCCCTGACTATCCACTTCACTCACTAGCAGGGCCTGTAGAGGACCAACTGTTGATGACAACCACAGAAAATTCTTACACCCCATTTTTTTGTTGTAATATCACACACCCTCTGTATCTGTTGTCTCCACCACAGGCATTTCAGTAAGCTGAGTTCTTGCTACCTGCCCTGCAACACTGCAATTATTTCCTCACCAATGCAATATTTCATGCCTAGGTATAGTAGCTATGTAGTATTGGCTAAACATTCATGCTTCTGCATATGCACCCAGATATTCACCATTCTCTAACTTTGCACATATAAATCCTTTCCCCCTTCTGTCCTCCCCAGAAGTTCTTTGCAGCTGCAATTTAGGCAGGTCTCCTAGATCCGTAACAGTAATAGTATTTGATTCTACAGTATTCTGTACCTGCAGAAGCGAAAAGGCCACTTTACAAATATGCTTGCGATATGAATCCAAGCCCTCAGTTAACAGCTGAGAAGTGGACACATCCTAATTGAGAGGCAACATCTAAGTGAGGAAACAAATCCAGGACAAACCAGCTTCTCAAAACTTGCCTTAATTTTTACATGGCAGAAATAGCAGGACTCTGTATTAATTTTCATATCTTTATTCAACAACAGAGAGTGGGAAAAGCAGAAGACTAAACACGTAAGAAATACATGGAGATAAATTAAAACCATTTAGGAGCACAGTTTGAGAAGACAACAAAACATCAGCCTTTTAAAGAAACATATTCACAGGCATCAGTAATAAGAAACTGGGGCAAGGGGTGGGAAGAAACTATGTAAACTCTATAGCAAAGAACAAAAAGCCACACCCGCAACTCACAAACCTATAAACCTATTCCAATGACACATGGAGATTTCAATTCAAATTATCTGAGACATTTATCTGCCAAAATAAACTGGAAGTAAAAAGTGAATAAATAACTTCCAGAACCTCTCTCCCTCACCCGCACCAACAACTAAGCCTCTATCAAGGTAACTTTTGGCTAGAGGTGCCATCATATAATTGTGTTCAGTTACGCTTGCAGCACCACTTACACGAGAGACCCATGTAAAATATGTAATATTCAAAACTTAGTCCTTGTATGATGCTTTTTTTTCCTTGTCAGCTACTACAATCTTCAGCAAGTTGATAGAGCCTGAACAGACACAATACAATAATAAGCTTTCCCATGCACTCTTTAACCCCAACAGAAGGGCTGTATTTACAGTTTCATGACCCTTATGCCTCACAGGGGAACTTGGCCAGAAAAGCTGCTTCTAGCAGAAATGTCAAAATAATGGAGAAAGGTAATAAGGATTAGCTGCCACCCTGTGGAATGAAAGCACATCTGCATTGACGAAACCTTTTGTATCATACTCTGGGGAGAAATGGAATTAAAACAATGGGTCCTTTGAAGTAGGAGAAAATAAGCGAGAGCAAAAGAGCAAGATAACAAAGAGGTAATACAATGGTTTTCTTTAATGATCTTCACAAAAAAAAAATGTAAAATATACCTAGAAAGAATCTGGGTAACAAAGCAAGCACAACACAAGACTAGGATGCCTTAGGGTTTCTACATTTAAGTCATTATACTGCAGCAAGTGACCAAACTTTTAACGACTCTACAAAAAACTAGTGAAAGAATTCAGTTTCCTCTCCTGAAACAAACCCAGTAATCCAGTCATTTAACATCACTATGTTTCAGAGCACGGGTAAAAAGGTGACAGCGTCAGGAAGAGGCTTTTCTAACGTGTGTGTTAATTCCAGACTGCCCACTGGTCATCAAACAGACTGAACAGTATCAGAGACAGGAGACTGGACTAGCTGAAGCAATTCAGTTTGGGCTGGCCTTTTCTGAGGCAATAGCCTTTCAGCACCACTGTAGCTCCGCTGATCAGTTACTGTATTCCTGTGGCAAATACAGAGTGGTCACAACGGCTGGCTTTTACAACAAATGGCTTTTAAATGCAGTTTAGATTCTATTTAATTCAAGACATTCATTACCCCAATTCAGCAAGTGATAGAAGCAATGCTGTAACTTCCATTCAGTTGCTAGACTCCCAAATAGGGCCTAGGAAAAAAGAGAAAGCTTGGAAAATTCTGTGATTTGGCTTTGGCTAAACTTATATCCAGTACTTTTCCTTAAAACTGACATTGACTGTTGCTAGTGGTTGTGGATGTTATCTACCTGGACTTTAGTAAGGCTTTTGACACTGTTTCCCACAGCATCCTCCTGGAGAAATTAGCTGATCATGGTTTGGATGGGTGTACACTTTGCTGGGTAAAAAACTGGCTGGATGGCCAAGCCCAGAGAGTGGTGGTGAACAGAGTTAAATCCAGTTGGCGGCTGGTCATGAGTGGTGTTCCCCAGGGCTCAGTTTTAGGGCCAGTCTTGTTTAGTACCTTTATCAATGATCTGGCTGAGGGGATTGAGTGCTCCCTCAATAACTTTGCAGATGACACCAAATAGGGCGGGAGTGTCGATCTGCTTGAGGGTAGGAAGGCTCTGCAGAGGGATCTGGACAGGCTGGACCGATGGGCCAAGGTCAATTGTAGGAGATTTAACAAAGCCAAGTGCCAGTTCCTGCACTTGGGTCACAACAACTCCATGCAACGCTACAGGCTTGGGGAAGAGTGGCTGGAGAGCTGCCCGGCAGAAAAGGACCTGGGGGTGTTGGTCGACAGCCAGCTGAACATGAGCCAGCAGTGTGCCCAGATGGCCAAGAAGGCCAACGGCACCCTGGCTTGTATCAGGAATAGTGTGGCCAGCAGGACTACAGAAGTGATCGCGCCCCTGTACTCGGCACTGGTGAGGCCGCACCTGGAGTACTGTGTTTGGTTTTGGGCCCCTCAGTACAAGAAGGACACTGAGGTGCTGGAGCGTGTCCAAAGAAGGGCAACGAAGCTGGTGAAGGGCCTGGAGAACAGGTCTTAGGAGGAGCGGCTGAGGGAACTGGGATTGTTTAGTCTGGAGAAGAGGAGGCTGAGGGGGAGACCTTATCGCTCTCTACAACTACCTGTAAGGCAGTTGTAGTGAGGCCGGTGTTGGTCTCTTCTCCCAAGTAACTAGGACGAGAGGCGATGGCCTCCAGTTGCATCAGGGAAGGTTTAGATTAGATATTAGGAAAAAATTCTTTACTGAAAGAGCTGTAAAGCATTGGAACAGACTGCCCCGGGAAGTGGTGGAGCCACCGTCCTGGAGGCATTTAAAAAACATGTAGACATGGCACTTTAGGACATGGTTTAGTAGGCATGGAAGTGATGGTTTGACAGTTGGACTTGATGATCTTAGATGTCTTCTCCAACCTTAATGATTCTATGATTCTAGTAGAGAGCCTGTACATTAGCTCTGTGCTGGCAGAGATAGCCATTCACTAAATATGAGGCTTAGTCATTCCTACCTCCCCCAATAATATATTAACCTATTGTAAATGTAACTCCTTAAATCACTAGTATTTCCTCTAATGCAGTACATGCTCTTGGGATCTCAACTACATCAGGGCAATCCACAACTTATAGCTGAAATTTAGCATCTGTCTGAAAGCACTACATTGTTTATTTAACTCTGACTTTATGGTGAAAAAATAGAACAGAAACCTAGCAATGCCTTTTTTTTTTTTTTTTTAACAAAGTCTGACAATAAAGAATCCCCAGCCCTATTCTCAATTCTATTTCGCTCTCCTACAGTAACCTCCTGGTATGTCCTGGATCTTTCTTCAGTCTGTAAGTCTCCATCTATGATGTTGCAGAAAAAAGACCTCCTCTTTCTCAACATCAGAAAGAATCTCACTGTCTCATGTTTCCATTAGGATTTCCATGTATTTTGAGATGCAAGATCAGATACTCTATACATGTACTCTTGCTCCTTCTCGCACAACATTCTGGCATATCAGCCACTCCTCTCAGTTTTGTGTTATCAGCAAACTTGCTGAGGGTACACTCTGCCCCATCATCCAGATCATTAATGAAGACATTAAACAGGACCAGAGCCAGCATTGAGCCCTGAGGTATGCTGCTAGCTGCTGGCCTCCAATTAGCCTTCTGGGACTGATCACCACACTCTGGGCCTGGCTGTTTAGCTTTTTTTTTTTATCCACTTCACTGTCTGCTCATCCAGCCCATAATACATCAGCTTTTCTATAAAAATCTTATGTCAGGCAATGTCAAAATCCCTTGTATCTATATGATCTTGTACGGTTAAGAAATCAAAATGTCAGTGGCTTTTCCTGAAATGCTCGCACCATTAGTTAGGGTGTCGATATAAAAAAAAAAAAAAAAAAAAAAAAAGAAAAAAAAAAAAAAAAAAAGGAAAAAAAAAAAA
>Ga0065711_1051641_pt1 | contig 10298 bp, 5 predicted proteins | sample Hoacrofraction12_FD_59098 | JGI IMG/M metagenome (GOLD analysis project Ga0065711, IMG submission 59098) | Hoatzin crop microbial communities from Cojedes, Venezuela - Epithelial fraction 12 v2 (version 2) | ecosystem: Host-associated > Birds > Digestive system > Esophagus > Crop | place...
CCCGCGCCGCCCCGCCCGCCGCTACGCGACTTCCGACGGGCGCCTCCGCGTCACCAAGGCAACGGGGGAGCCCCGCCCCGTTCCCGCCCGCCGCGCGTTCCCGCCAAGCGCGCGGGCGTCGCACGGCCGGGCTCTCCTCAGGAGCGGCCGTCGCGTCGCGCGGGTCACCGACCCGTAACGGCCTCCCCTCACGGCAACACCCTCCTCCTCCCTCAGCGAAGAAGGTCCAAAAGCACGACCCACAGCTTCTGGCTCAACCACCCTTTTTATTGCTGTGCTTCAAACGTAACAGTCCCGAGCGTACCACGGCGAAACAAAACACACAGTCATTTCGGAAACCAAAGCGTTGCAGTCCTCTCAAAAACGGCAGCAGGCTCGTCGCTCCCGCGGCCCAGGCTCTGACAGCATGGTCCTGCCTCACACCAAGGGAAGTGCAAGCTGGAGCTCCTTGCTCCCAAGGTGGCACCCGGCGTCCGAGTTCAGTACCGTACAGCTCAAAACACCTTAGTGACCCTTGCAGCCGGAGTCTGGGTTAACACCGGTGGCATTAAATCGATTCCAGCTACCCACGGGAAGGTGAGGAGGAGATCAAGTCCATGCCATCGCTTCTACTAGCGGTTTGTTGACGTCCTCATTTACAGGAGGTTTGTAGACATATATATGTACACAGGAACATTTTTGAAGTTGATCGTAAACATTAATCTGTAGCTTCTAATTTACTTATAATGTTATTACTTTTTAAAGTGTTCAATACATTATCGTAAGCCTTGGTATCTATGTACCTTAGCTCTTCCAGTAACTTAATAATAGATTGTTTCTCTCCCAGTGTGTTTTTCCAGGTGAGAAGCATCTGATAAGATTGTTCTTCTATATCATTAGGAAAGTTATAAGTAATGTTAACTATATCATTTTCCTGCAGATGAGTTCTCATAAGCCGCTTCCATTTTTTCAGTGGTACTTGATTTATAAAGGTCCAAAAGCTCTCTCTCAGTTCTGAAAGACAAAACACAACACACATCAACTTAGGTTTTAAAACACGGATTGTTTTCATAGCTAACACACACGTTTTCCCATTAATTTTCAGCCACTATGTGCACAGACCAAACAGCAGCATCCAGGCCAGGTTTGGCACCTAAGCAGCAGCAGAAGTACATTTCCTACTGAGTGATCTTGCAAGAAGCTAAAGGTACTGGTCCGCCTATCTCAAAAGTAGTGTCTTAAGACGAGACGCCATTCAGTAGAGGTGGTTTTGAGGAAGGTTTCATTGGCCTGCATGTTTTTGCTTAAGCTTGATAGGGCTACTCAACAGTAGGCTTTAATCACTTCACTATGCTACCAGTATAGGTTTGCCACACCAAGACCCGCACCAGCAAAACGCGTCACTTGGACATCCAGCACATCGATTTACTGGGTACAGGCAGATTATGGGGGTTCAATGCGGTCTTCCATGGGAGCAGACATTCGATAGAAAGATCTCCTGCTCTAACCTACACCTCACTCATTAAGGCAGAGTACGCTGCTGCAATGCAGACTTGTTTAATACATATTAAAACAATTCTACCATTCTTATTCTTAAAAGCATGACTGCACTAAGCTCCTGCACAGAGAAGCCATGCTTTAAAGTAGAACAATTCACCACAGGGATTACAACTACTCTCAATTGTAGTAATAATCCTGTTTCCGCATATTTTACAATAAACTAAGAGCTTTATAGCTCTTAAGCAATATTCATTAGCCTCCCTACACTATTACTTAAGTAGACTAAAGTCAACAGGAAAAAAACAAATTCGAAGTACTGCCAATTTATGGAATACTTACCTTTTTGAGAGAGATCTTTAACAGTTATTCGACACTTTGGTTCTCGTACCTGTAATACAAAGTTGGACTGTTACTCCAACGTATCAGAGCACTTTCACTCATGATTATTTCTGAGTTACTTGACAGCTTGCTTCCACAGCACACACACCAATAAGGGGGAGGGGGGCAGATTTCACAGCACAGCTGAAAGTGTTTCAGTAAAGAAAATTGCGTGCTGAAACAGCCATGCTACTAGCTCTGAAATGAAACAACACAGCAACACATTTGTTGCTATTGCAAAAGAATAGCTTCTGTGTAAATATTGAGCAGGGAGATGAGAGAGGCAGAGCAGATTAAATGAGGGACTGAAGTTTGCTTTCCCAAGATATCACTTCTTATACTTTCTATTACATCTTTAAGGCAAAGCCTCCTCTTCCTTATCGTCCTGCCTGAAAACAGCATCTACCACTCAAGGAACAGTTAAGAACCCAACTGAAATTATACCTGTATCAGAGAAAATATAATGATAATTTCATGCACACACACTTACCATGTGGTTTGCTGGCATCCTACCACCTGGTACTTCAGACAGGGCATTCTGATGAAAACCAGGATTCTGCCCAGCTTTTCCTGGTAGCGAGGACTCAATGATCCTCCTCCAGCCCCCGTGCAGTATGGTGCCCTGCTCAAGAAGTGCAACACCATTTTCCTCTGGTGATGTGTTTTTCATTTCCAAGTTAACATTGGTTTGCGCTTGGTCCTCTGGGGTCTCACCAGAGTTCTCACCCTCTGGGTTGGCTGTGTTATTGGCAGGTGTCTCCACTTCTGGTAAAATGAGGCTTTCAGTACTACCCTCAGACTCCTGCAAAGAATAAGAACACATTTTAAGAGGTGTTTCTTAGGTAGGCCTTCAAGGACAGTCTGGGGAAGAAAACCAGTTGAAGTCACCAGACGTCAGAGAAATAATAAGAGAGCTTCTAATTTGGCAAAGTTACAAACATACAGAAGTTACAGCCTTTATAGACTTGGACTTCAAATGGTTTCAGAGCCTAAACTCTCTGCTTCGCTGGCTGTTCCACTCCTGCTGGACTGTGGGGTAAGGCTCACAGGCTACCTCCACAACAGACACAAAAACTTTTCTGAACACTTTCACTGGCCAGTATTGCTGCTTGCTCCTCTCTGGGTATAGCAGGTATGCATCCCTCCCAAGGCAGGAGGAAGTTCAACTGCCTTGCTGCAGCTGAGCTGACTTAACAGCAACAGCAGCCTGAAGCCTATAGTTGTATCAAGGCTGATGCTCTCAGAGTTTCTGCCAAGCTGATAATAGCATATCAGCTCCATGTGAGTGCACTAGCTTGGGTTTTTTTTTGGCCAGATTAGTTTTTCTGGTAGATTCACAAACTAGAAGCAGTTGAAAGAAGCCAGTGAGCACCAGTGCACATTGCACAGCTTTTGTGAGGGGTCAAAGAGGTAAGCAAGTGAGCAGGGCTGCATCATCTTTAGCACAAGCCAGGGAGTATAGCTGCAGCTCAATAAGAGCAGTACAAATACAAAGCAGATCAGCATCTACCTAGCATATCAGCTAGTGCTAAAACTGGAGAGCTTTAGGATTTTTTTTTTTTTTTAAAGTGGAAAATGAGGTTAAGGAGTGACTGTTTTTCCAATGAGACTTGTGTTTGTCAAGGTACAGTTTCTTCAGGAGTGTAAGCCAGTGTGATTTCTGTTTGCACAAGGTCAGCGACCCACATGCGACACCACCATGTGACCAACACGTGTAAGCAGGGATGTGAGGGGAACCACCCCACACATGACACATGTAGTTGTACATCATCCTCATTGAATCCACTTTCTGTTTAAGGGTGCAAACAGGTTAAACAAGCTCATCCTATTTATACAGAACAGTTCTTAAATAGGTAACCAAGTGACTGAAGGTACATAGCATGGCTGACTAACGAATAGCCTGCATCAGTGTAACTCTCCTTGGGAAATGAGCTTTTTGTTACAGTAGCACGAACACTCCAAGTGCGCGGACATTGCAGCTCAAGTCTGTGACAACTCTCACATCAGAGCTAAGTGTCACTGTGCACCACTTTGTGAACACATTATTCTACTACCATTTTATTCAAATTAAAGAGATATTGTATTTGCCTATTCCTATGCTACGGTATTTTGACCAGGTTTTCTGTCATGTTTCTTCATCAGCTTCTACGAATACACGAAGCGCTGCGAATCTGGCCAGGGCGTGGGGGGAGACACAATCTCACAAAAAACCATGGTTGATTCACATATTTGAGCCACTTATGGACCTTAAAAAGAGAAGAGTTTAAGGTGATGTGTTTAACAGATCTTTCAATTCCGCTTCTCAGTCTTCAAGTATTTTTGACATAATCAAGATACATTTAATTGCTTGAAATGTCTAACTAGTAAGATTAGACAAGACCTCATGCACCAGGTGAGTAGTGTGTGCATTAGGCATGGGACAGGAAAGGCAGCAGGGAGAAGGTGCTGTACACATGCTATGAGAGTAATCTGGATGTTTTTCTTACATCCTCATCAAGACAAACATTGTTTTACAGCTTGGTGTTACACATTGTAACAATACTAGTGAAGACTGAACTTATTTTTGCCTTGCTGTGCTGTTAGGAGTGTAGCTTCTAAATAGAGAAGCTAGAGCTAGACTAGCTAAATACAAGCCAGCCTTTTATTTACCTTGCAAAATGCTACACTGGCAAAAATCTTTTTAGAGTGAAACAGTAAGGTTCTGAAATAGTGTTTGACTACAGGAAGACAGGGTGAACCTAGCTTTACAGTGGCACATAGGCCAGCTGCCAGCCGTAGCCTGGTAAACTCTTTTCAAGGATGTACTTCTGGTGTGCGCTGAGCCCTGAACCCCTCATCTTAGGGGACTGTCTAGGACCAAGAATATACACTGCCAGGCCCTGGTCTGTAGCTTGTGACATCAGCCCAAAGGCAGGACAACTCAGTCACTCTGCTGGATCAAGAGAAGTCAATCTTATGAACAAATAACGTTGTAGTCAAAACTCAAGGAAAGCTAGAACGCCACCATGCAGGGAAGCAATAGCTGGCATTGCCTGGGGAACACATGCATGAAGTGGCAAAGAACTACTTGGATCAAGGCATCACCTGGAGACAGTTTGAAGCAAAAGCTTGCGTTTAGCCTAACTTATTTTTCCACCTTAAAAACATCCTGGCCACAGGCTCTGGGATGTTTCCAAGAGAAGTACTGGAAAGGCCAACTGCAGTGGACACATGCAGCTAATGAATCCATCAGGCCCTTGCCAACATCTGGCCCTGTATGAATCACAACTTGTTGCATCACAGGAACACCTCCCACCAGAAGACTACAGCAAGACAAAAACAGAGCTGTGTGTCAGGTACAATTAAGCAGGGCACAAGTAAGTTCCACAAAACTGAGATGAAACACTTCATCTATCATCTACTTACCAGACCTTTCTCTATATCTTTATCAGTTGAAGCAGCTGGAAAACAAGATAAATGTCTAAGAAACTTTTAGGAATTGCAGCAACTTAAAATTAGCTAAATTCACACAAGATTTATATGCAGACACATTCATAACGCAAACCAAGAGCTCTAATGCAAGCCATTTAATTTCCTTGACTTGCATTTCATGAGTACTACTCTTCACTTCCACCAACAGCACACACACTGTGCCTTCATACAGGGGACAGAGTGTCCCGCCTAGTAAAATCCAGACCGCAAGATGCAGTTTGGCTTTTATGCCACTCTTTCAACCTCCCCCCCCAGCTTATGCTTCTTAGCATTTTTGTGGGCTACTGCAATACAAAATAGAAGGTAGAAATTGTCTTTTATGCCATACAATCAGTAAGACATGATTTGAACAAAGTCAACATTCAAAATTCAGAATAATTTTCAGCATTATTCCAACTAAACTAGTTGCAAAAACACTTTAATATGCAGTAGTGAAAAGAAAAGTTTCTCTGGAAAATATCTCCATTTTCACTTAAAAAAAGAAAATTAGTTCAAACTGAACTGATCAACCTAACATTCGTGTTCAAAGCATCAAGTGATGAAAGGGAAACAATTTGTAGAAAAAAATCTTCACAGCCACAGTGAATGCAAGTAGTTAATGATCTAATTAGTTGCTACTTCTTGCCCCATACATCTGACCTCACGCACAGATTTTTCTCACTCTGCCAACAAAATGCAACTAGATAGAAAAAGTCCTTTTAAGGACCTTACACTAATCTTGTTGAAGCAAAGGCATCTGTCAGCAAAGTAAGAAAGCTCTAGCTAAAGTTTATGCATTTTATTTACTGAACAAAACTAGTCTCCATTATACAGGAGTTACTTAACTGAATCACATACTAAATGAGATAGAGCTTAAATAGGTCCCCTAAAAGGGTAACGCAGAAAACAGGCATAGCCTTAGTGCATGCTTTGCCTAGTTCTGGGAAGTTTATGGATAGTAATCAGTTACCTTTATCACTCTTCAGCTTTCTAATTACAAAGAACAGCAACAAACCACCACCAACCAAAATAATCACAATAATCCAAACAAGAGCTGTGCTTCCTGCAAAGGAAAAAGAAATAAAATTAGTACTGAAGTAGTGTCCCCAAACAAGACTTTCCAACATGCAAGTCTGTCTTCCCTGCTGTCCTAGAGAACAACCTAAGCTCAGCACTAGCAGATCGTGACCCAGCTAGCTTGTCCTGGAAAAGGCACTGGGTCTACCAGCTGACCTGACCATGCAAGTACTCCTTCACACTGCACATCATTATCCCAAAGGCAGCGGGAGATTCTGTCCAGAGCTGCAACACAACTTCTGCAACGCTTTCTGAAGAGACACTTAAGAAAAGGAGGAAACAAGTCTGCAAAAGTTGACAGTGAGTTTCAGGCGCTGTAGCATTGGTAGCATCAGCTCCTTCTTTCTCTAGTCTGGCAGAAGCTACCTAGTAGCAGAAGAGAAAGCCACTCCATACGCAGCTTCTCAGACATACAAAATGTATAACTTCCAATAGTGTCACTGTTGCAACTTTGAAAACCCTGAAAATACACCTAGCGAAATTTAAGATGGGTTGTCACTCCAACTCCTTCAAGAACTTGTCTCTAGCAAGTAATTCCAAGACCAGAAGCTCTTAAACATGTTACAGTAGTTCAAACCACTGTTTTATGGACTGCTGTGGTGTTCTTAGCCTGGAGGCAACTACCCAGCAGACCCAGCCAAGAGGTATTTGTGTACCAGACCTTGATCAGGTAAGCCACATCCTAGGTCCATAGTAGCATTGCAGTTCTGCACAATTTCTTTCCCTTCTGGACACCTGAAGTGGATGGCAACACAAGGTCGTATCAACATTTCCAGAGCAATATGCAGCTCTGCTCAGGCCTAGTTTTTTTTCAGGCAGAGCTTAGAGACATGAGCAGAACATGCATAAACTGATAACTTGGTTAGAAACGCACCTTTAAACAACACAAGATAATACTACAAGATTAAACAGAAGCAAAGCAGATAAAGCTCATGTATGTTAGCTTCTAAGTGGTGTGGAAAAAACCCCACAGAGTAGATGCATTATTCGTGCACAGTTAGTTTGCTTTCACAGCCACTTCTACCTCCTGAAATTCTGGGCTGGCTGCTACAAAGCTCATTCAAGTGCGTACATGGGGAAATACTAATCTGAAGACATGAAAATCGTAAGCTTACAGCCATAAACAACAAGCACAACAATACCAAGAGCCGTATCGTTCTAGGTCTCAACCTCACGTCTTTTGACACCTAAAATTTAAATGCACGAATAATGCCATTTGGCTTCAGGGCAATTATTTACAGCCTAATAACATGTGTTAGGCTACAATAACATTGGCACAGGTTGGGCCACAGCTCTAACATTCTCTAGAATGAAAACTGTTGCTTATATTCCATTATTTAACTTACATTGTACTGCATTTCTGACATATTTCACAGCCCTCAGCAGGGCAGAAATACCCTTGTTTGCACTGGCATTCAGTATCCTGTGTCAGAGTACAGGGTCTCAAAGTTATCTGATCTAAAAATAAAATATAAGTTACAAAGTAAATAGAAAAGTAAATATAAAGTCTACAGCTGTGTAAAAATTATACTCAGGCCACAAAGACAATTTATTTCTTGAAGTTCAATACTCCCAATGACTGGAAGTGCAAAGAAACCCTGAAGCACCAGGCTTTCCACATAAAAAAAAAGGGGAAAAGGGTTAAGGTTTCACCAAAGTTGTGCTTGGTACCATCTTTGCACTGCCTGCAGGGCAAACATTCTTCCAAGCCGTTCTCGTGGGCGGTGTAACCCTCTCCTTCCATGCAAGGGTAGCATCTTCCTCTCAGATGCGGAGTGCTGCAGTGCTCAGCAACATAAGTACCTGTGGGTGAGGAGAACTGGCAGCAGTCTCAAGGGATCACTCAACAGGCAGAGGACTATGACAGGATGTCACAACACAAAGCGCTTTTGGTGAAAGTTCGTCCCCTCCTCGCAAGTAAGGGATGAGCCACGTGAGCCGAGCGGCAGGATCTCAGCCTGCTGCTCCGACAGGGAGCAGTGGCAAACAAGGTGTCCAGCCAGGCCTCGGCCGGGACACACCAGGGCCAAGGACAACCCTCTGCAGCAGCTCAGGGCCACCTACATGGCCAGGACCATCTCCGCCGAAGGGGCATGGTGGGCACAGGGACAACTGCTTGCAACAACCTCTCTTCCTCTTAGTCTGAATTATCTTTAAATGCAGCCGACAGCCCTCCGATACTATCCACAGGCAGCATGCTGCTTGGCACAAAGCTTGTTAACTCTGCACACATTGAGCAAGGAGGGGGAGAGCAAAGGCAAACCACAGTTTTACCTACAGACACAGAAATATCAGAATTCCCCTAGGCCCTTTCTCCGTGCTTTTTTTTTAAAAAAAAAAAAAAAAACCACCACAAAAAAAACACACCACCAGCCGACTTTGAAGACTTCATCCTCTGCAGCGGGCAGAGGTTTCCTGGCTTGCTGCCAAGGCACCTCTCCTGGCCATCACCTATTGCGCAAGGGGCTCTCGCTTCAAAATGGAGCCTGGCCTCCACAGCACCAAGAAGCCACCACAGCTCCGAGCAGGCCTATGCTTTCACTAGATGCAATGTATAGAACAATAGTGATTCAGTCATCTCCACGGGGGAAAAAAAAACATAGCTGTTCTCAGCCATAACTGCCTGAAGCCTTACCTGCTGGACACAACACGCAGCAGCGACCTTCGTGTAAGTACTCCCCCTCCTCGCAGTCCTCTGCTCCAGCTCTGGCCATGATCAGCAGTGCAACCTGCAGCAGAGACAAACCGGCCTTTAGGTGATTCATCCTCCAGGACACGATAACCATCTCGGGGAGATGCTCCTGTAAAGGCTTGAAAGCACATTCAGAAGTTCGTGGGAAGCCACAAAGGAAACCCAAACTAATTTCTGCTAAGCGTAGTAATTTCTGCTAAGGCTCACAGTGGTAATTACAATCACAAAGCTGGGGTTAGAGCAGCATCGTGCCATGGCTGATGGGTTTTAGGCAACTATTGCCCCAGATACCCGCCTCCATTTTAAACTTCCATTTTCTTTTCCCTGGTTCACTGCAATTGAACTTCAGAGGCCGAGGTTTCTGCCTCCTGCGGGGGATGCGCTTCTCCCTCCTCCCGTGTTTTAATCCGGGGGGGGTCAGCGCCGGTCTTCCTCCCGCAAAATGGAGGAAACGCCCCAGACACCTCATCCGACATTTCTCGCTGGCTCTGTAACCTTCATCACAAGGCAAATAATTGAGTCATTAACAAAAATAACTTACTGGGAGCATTAGGAACTTGTCTTTTTCTTCTGTTTTTTACGCAGCCTGCGGGCCGCGCCCCCCGGCAAGCCTCCGGCGGGAGGCTCGGCTGCCCCCAGCTCCGTAACCAGGTGCGAGGGGACCAGCCCCGACGCCGCGGGCTCCAGGCCACCGAGGTGCGGTCCTCGCTCGTAACACGCGAGAGAGCAAGCGGCGGAGGGAGGGCGGCGGAGCTCCCCGTCGCTGAGGGCCACCAGCGCACGTTCCTCAGCCGAAACCGAGCGCCGCCGCTCCCCGGCTCCCGCAGCTCCGCTCTCCCACCTCTCCCCCCGGGGGACAGACAGAACCGCTTGGCTCAGACAGACACCGACTGCGCAATTCGGTAAGGCGAGGACCGCCGAAGAGCTCACGCCCGACCTGGCGCCGGCCCTGTCCCCGCGGCAGCCGCGCTCCCCACCTGCCTCAGTTTCAGGCGAGCTGGCTCAACGCGGGATCCACGAAACTTCAAACAGCGCGAAAAAAAAGCCAAGGAAAGTTACTAAAGTCCCTTGAGGCAGGGGAGGGTACAAAACCCCTCAAGGCTCCTCCACGCCGGACAGGCAGGAGGGCTTTTTTTTCCTCTCAGAAGGAGAGCTCTGGGCCCGGCTGCGGCCAGGTGCCAGCCTCCACTCGCGGCGAGCCGGCGGCGGGCGCGCCCCGGCG
>Ga0065711_1013110_pt1 | contig 10297 bp, 6 predicted proteins | sample Hoacrofraction12_FD_59098 | JGI IMG/M metagenome (GOLD analysis project Ga0065711, IMG submission 59098) | Hoatzin crop microbial communities from Cojedes, Venezuela - Epithelial fraction 12 v2 (version 2) | ecosystem: Host-associated > Birds > Digestive system > Esophagus > Crop | place...
TGTAGAGGACCTTGTCCAGGCGGGTCTTGAATATCTCCAGAGAAGGAGACTCCACAACCTCCCTGGGCAGCCTGTTCCAGGGCTCCGTTTCCTCACACAGCCAGAGCCACTCCTGAGAGGCTGTAAGCATTACAAATCATGATGTAATTTAAATAAATAAAATTCACGATGTAAATTAAAAATCAGGGTCTAATTCTGATGCAGCAATCAAGGATTAGGTAGGAAGGCTGTTGACTCTTATAATGTTTTAACATAGGTCGTGCTACAGCAAAACTCAGGCATAACCAAGATTTGATCATTCTGCGTGTGCTCAAGCAGAGAGAAGAGTCTATTCGCTTTCGAGAAATTAGGTTCTGGTCGCAACACAGCATTACTCCCTTGCAAAGGACCTGAGCTCTTCACGCCATGATGAGGGCTTCAACGATACTCAGCATTTGTGAATCTGGCTCTTGTTCTTCTGTGCGGCGCTGAGGTGTTTGCACTAACCAGAGGATGTTCACGTGTCCCATATTATTCATAAGTTCGTCTGATTTTAACCAGCTTGTCCACTTTCATGGTAAAACCTGAGGTGATACAATTTTGGATGTGTGGTGAGGTGGTGCAGCTCTTAGTGAAGTTACATGACGTGCTGCTAACTTAACTCTTAGCGAAGTTACACGACCCACCCTGCTCACTGGGTCCTGTATTTGCATGCAAAAGCCTGACTTCATAATGCTGATTTATTTTTGGCTTTGTGCAAGCTGTTTCTGGTTGAATCAATAGTCAAACTGCTCCTTAAGGCAGATAAATATGTAATTAGTAGAAATAATGGAGCAGTAGTCAGTCAGCTGCAAAACTGGTGCTTCATCTAAATGTGTGGAAGGCACTTTATTTCGTTGGCATGTGGCTAACATCTATTAAGTTAAATTATGAGAAGTGTTTTGAGGCCTTTCACACAGAATGTGGAGCTTTTCATTCCTTATTTACATGTGTGAATATATACACATGGAGATTTCAACCCATGAATTAACTCCAGAGGAAAACAACCCACCAGATAAACACAAAGCCTGGGTTTGTGTTTGGGTTTATTATTTTTTTCCCTTTATAAAGCAAAGCAGCATCCTTACAGAATTTTCTGATTAATTTATTCAAAGAACTTAATTGATGTATCCCAACACAGCGCTATAATTTACATGGCATTAAAAAATGGAATTGCTTGGTTCTTTGCACTGACAGCAGCCAGCGGAGAGAGTAACGAGAAGTCAGTCTTTGATGGTCATTCCTGTGACTTTGAAACATGTGCTTTTATTTAAATCTCACCTCATGCTGTTGGGTTTTCTGAATAGCATTAACTGAGCAACGAAGCTGTGCCGGAAATACTACGCAGTGCTTTATTAACACCAGTTAACACTGGTAGCGCTGGATGGATAGACAGATAGTTAGACAGACAGACAGACAGGTAAATCGTTCCAGACCCTGTAGAAAGTCACCATACATTCTGGAGCAAATGCAAAACCTGTGCAAAGAAACCTCTGGACTGTATAATTAAACATTAGCAATCAGAAACCTGTTTGGTAGTTTGCTTCTGGGAGGCAGCTCTAGAAAAGATGAGTTTATAGAATCATAGAATCATTAAGGGTGGAAAAAACCTCTAAGATCATCAAGTCCAACCGTCACCCCAACACCACCAACCCTGCTAAACCACGTCCCCAAGTGCCACATCTACACGGTTTTTTGAACCCCTCCAGGGATGGGGACTCCACCGCTTCCCTGGGCAGCCTGTTCCGATGTCTGATCACTCTTGCAGTAAAGAAATTTTTCCAAATATCCAATCTAAACCTCCCCTGATGCAGCTCGAGGCCATTTATCACAGTATCAAAGAAGTGCAACAAGACACATGCATGTATGTAAGGGCTGAGTGTCCCCAGTGGAAGAGACATTTTTGACTTAGTCCTCTGGATCTTCAGGTTTTGGATCTGAGGAGTTCTACCCCTCTACAAGCAGGCTCAACGGCATAGCGTGGGGCACAGCCGAGACATGCCCAAGCCCCACAAAGTGTCATCTCTCAGAGGATGTCTCTGCTCGGCAGCCCAAGGTCCTGCTCTACCAGCTACTCTGCCAGGAACTGCGAGGGAGATGAGAGCTGAACGGAGTGTAGATGGGGAGGAGAGGACCTCCATGTGCAAGGATGTCTTACTAGTAGCAGAAGAAAATTACAGATCTTTGGATTTCCATCTCCCTACAAGCGCAGAGTACCTTGTCACACTGTCTCATAAAGACATTAAAGATGGTTTTAATAGTTGAAACTTCCTCCATCTTCAAAGAACAACAAGACTTCGAGACAGATATGTGGGAATTCACTTAGCCGAGTACTGCAATTTTAGTTCTTCTGCAGTGATCTGCAAACCACAGACTCTGAAATGAGCAAGGGGTTATGTGAATGTTCCATATTTATTTTTATTTTCTTTAGCAGAAGCTGTCAAATAAAAGTTTCTCCTGCCCTTCAGAGCTTTTGCAGTCTGTGCAGAGCTTCTGCAAGCCAGGGCTCTGCTTAGTACACTTAATTAGAGTTTGCTTATTATAACAGTGCAAAATACAAGCTGGTTTTACTCTGGGAATTAAATTTTGCTGCAATCTCTTCTTGGTTAGCATCAGTTGCTTGCTAGTATTGGCAAGGATGCTTACAAAATCTGGGCATGTCTGGTGCAGGCAAGGTTAGTAGATTTAACGAGGAGGCATTAAAAATTGATTTAATAGAGTAGTAGCCTGGACTTTAGTATGTAGCATCATTTCAGCATTGCTCAAGGGTAAGTATTCAATTTTGACTTTTTATTTTTTTCCTTGCAGACTAACTGAAACAGATGCCTCTCAACGCACTTCTTTTGTAAACATACTCTGAGAATCCTCCATCCAATTGTAAGTGATTATATGGCTAAAAACACCGTCTGTAATAGAGAAAACAGATGCAGTGATAATTATCCCGGTGCCCTGCATATCAAACATTAACCATTGGTGGTGGAAAAAAGGAGGCTGAAATCAAAACAAAGCGGGATTTGCTGCGCCAGATCGGGCTATCAGTTCAGGCTGCCTGACACTATCTTCAGATAGTTTATAGCTTGATAGTTTATAAAGATACCTTGATAGTTTATAAAGAAATCAGGAATGCTTCTTATAACATTGTGAAGAATATATAACGCTTCTTGGGTTCGCTCTCGGTTGTCTGCACATGATTCTTGCTAGTCAGGCATGGAACTCAGAGGGTCTTGGGGCTTCTAATTGTAATTATTTGAGTATTTTAAACCTACAACCTGAATTTTCCATGCAGTTTTACTGCCCCCAAAAGCAGTAGCTGGCTGTGCTCTGTCTTCAGTAGCACGGGAATGGAAATGCCTTGATAGGAAGTTTGAGGTTGGATCACTGAAAGAAGTTTTGCCTGTGGCTGTTGCGGAAAATTCCATGTGGAAGTGCAGGCTCATCGTCTGATCTTCCAAGATGCCGGCGAGCGTAGCTCTAGCCAGTGACCAGCGTGTACGCAAGACCTTAGCCCAGGCTGAAAGGTTTAGTCTTTCAGCTAAAATCAGTGCAGCTGTTTCTGATTGCCCTTGTTTTGCCATCACATAGCTGATGATGATTCAATTTTAAAATGTGTCTGATAAATACCTTGTGATATGGTCTAATCTCTTCAGCTATTTTTTTTTTTCTGATTCTTTTTAGAAAGGTTTTGATACTGAAAATGAGAAGCTCCTCTGTAAGCTGGCAGAGGCGTTTGGCCTGGATTCCTGCCGACTAACCGGAGGCATCTAACCTACGACGCCCAAGGGCGGGCGCCCAGCATCAGCTGTCCGAAAGCCGGGCTGCTGCAGCTCCAGACTCGCCGGCTGCCTTCCTTCTCTTGCCCATCAGGACGCAACGGGGACTTCCAGAGGGCAGATCAGCCTCTCCGAAAATAGGTGGGAAAATTGTCTCCCGCAGGTGCCTGGTTTGCCTCTGACTGTAAAGGGAGCTGAAAGTGCTGACACCAGCTAGAAACCTGATTTGGGGTGGCTTGGCTACCTGAGGTGAGTGTTACCGCAGTTAGCTTCGTTGTTCCCTTCGCTTCTGCTCAAGGTAGAGGAAAGACAGTCTCTTCAGAGGGTTATTCCGTTCACTTCAGACCNGAATCTGCCCTTGGGAAGTGCTGTTTTATCTTTAGCTCTCAGAAATGGGCAGCCCAGATGGTGTCAGGATGAAACTGGACTGTCTTCCTGCAGTCTTCTTCTGGAGGAGAGGGAGAGAGGACTTGTTGCAGAGCCCCAGAGCTCTGCCGGTTCGCTGGAAATCTCTCTCTAGGATCTGTTGCTCTTCCGAATAAGGAAGTCTGTAAGCGTTACCATCTATAGGACACAAATGCTTTACCAAAAGCTTTTGACTTCCCAGACTGGTTTTCTTCACTAAATGAAAATATATTCTATATTGATTGGAAAATAGTCTGCTGTGACATCTGAATATGGACACTCATGCCTGTAGACTTAACGAAGTGAGCTGCTTTTATTTTGAAAACTAAATATAATAATAAATTGTCACTTGCCAACACATTGCTCCATAAAAGTGGCCTTGCTCGTGTTAGTCCTAGTCACATTGACCTAAGTTAGAAGTATGTGCTACTGTCTTGTGATGTACAGATGAATATGTTCATCTTATTCAGTTGTCCTAAAAGGTTGGGCAAGAAGATCAAGCTGCGGAGCTAGGTCTGTTACTCCAGCTCCTCCTCAGCTGGTCCAGCTTTGGCCAGAAGCACACTCGTGGGATGGCCTTGCTGGTCTGGAGCAGAGAAGCGTGACCCGGTAACACAAGGTAGCCAGAGGCTGGTGGTTAAAACGGGAAACTAATGTAAACTGCTTATCATTGACAGGTAGGCAAACTTTAGAAGCTAGGTGAACTCACCTGTGTGAAATGCATGAGAAACAGGTCAAGGCCATGCTGTCTGTTTACCTGCTTTTAATCTCCACCAGGACACAGCCATTTATCATCTTTCCAAAGCGAAAGCCCTGCTCAGTACAGAGGAATGGGCTGAAGTTCTACGGCCCAGGACGCTCAGGACACACAGGTCAGAAAACTCCAATGTGCTTTCTGGGTTTGAAATACGCCCGTCTAGCTGCCGTTTGTGCTGGTTGTATTTGGCTGTCATTCTATAGATGCCAAATGTATTTACAGGATGGTCTCCTAAGGGATGTTGTGGGGGCAGAAGAGGTTTGCTTTTTTGAAAAACTCTCCTAAAGTTGCACAAAATGTTTAGAGTTATCCCATATGCGTACTCATCCAGGAGAAAGGTGTGATAAGTTAACATGAAAAGCCATGTGCCCTGCTCTTCTTATGGAGGGAAGACACTGGGGAGAGGGGCTCTTGGAAACTATGGGCAGCTCCCCAGGGCAGAGCCAAGACCAGGTCAGGCTGGACCTGAACACAAGACCCATCTCCACATTCTCCTGGACCACATGCTGAGCGGCAGCAGGACCAGCCACTGCTCTGGTTGGGCAGTGATCACCTTTCATTAGCGGCTGACACTAATTAATACGCCACGCGCTCTTTCAAGAGCACTAGAGAAGCACTCACAGCTTTTGCTAGGCAGATGGTGACTCTCATTACTTGACCAGATTTGTTCATCTCCTGTTAGAGGTCTCACCCGTTGCACAGCTCCGTGGCCGTACTGCATCAGGCTGCCGAGCCTTGCCAGCCACAAACAAGAAGGATCCTGTTTGATTTTGAAAGCCACGGCCTGGGTAAAATCCCACTGTTCTTTTCTGATACATCTCCTACTGACATCAACTTTTTCTTTGAATTTTGTCTGAACATGGAAGAACAAGCTGCAGGTTTAAGCTCACTGTGGGCAGCAAATTCCCTCCCTCATCTTAAAAGCCTTTTGCTTTGCTACAACTTTGTAGCACCTTTTAGGTCTCAGGATTGGGATTACAAGTCATAAATTTCTTTACGTGTCCTCCTTTCACACTCCTAGGAGTGAAAAATAAAATGCCGCCCAGCCAGGCCATCCCTCTGCCTCTGAATAAACATTTGTGTGAGGGCTCCCATTCTTGCCAAGGTGTTAGGATAACATTCTCATGCTGATTCCTCTGCCCTCCTTCAGCATCCCAGGGCTGGAGGTCCACTTCCGAGGCTTTGAAATGGCCTTGCTCTCACCTCATCTCATACACATGGAAATCAGATCACCAGAAGGAGCCGAGCTTGTAAATCCCACCGCGAAGCCAACAGGGCAGGTTAGGAAATTATGACCTTCAGTGTACCAGCGGTTGAGGGGAGAGCTTTGTGCAGCCAAGGGGCTGCAAAGAAAATGGAGGAGGCAGGGTTGGTAGGTGGGTGAGGGCACTGCTGAAGGGCTTGGGCCTGCGTCCTTCAAACCTCGGATACTGTGTGCACCTTGAGTGCTGTGTTCGGTTTTGGGTCCCTAACTCCAAGAAGGACATTGAGGGGCTGGAGCATGTCCAGAGAAGGGCAACAAGGCTCTTGAAGGGTCTGGAGAACAAAGCTGATGGGGAGCGGCTGAGGGAGCTGGGGCTGTTCAGTCTGGAGAAGAGGAGGCTGAGGGGAGACCTTATCACTCTCTACAGCTACCTGAAAGGAGGGTGTAGTGAGGTGGGGGTTGATATCTTCTCCCAAGTAACCAGCAGTAGGACGAGAGGCAATAGCCGCAAGCTTCATCAGGGGAGGTTTGCATATTAGGAAAAATTTCTTTATTGAAAGAGTTATGAAGCATTGGACCAGGCTGCCCAGGGCAGTGGGGGAGTCCCCATCCCTGGAGGGGTTCAAAAATCGTGTAGATGTGGCACTTGGGGACATGGTTTAGCAGGCCTAGTGGTCTTGGGTTGACGGTTGGACTTGATGATCTTAGAGGTCTTTTCCAACCTTAATGATTCTGTGATTCTACAATTCTATGATTCTAAACTCCACTGACCATTTTGCTGTTGTTTCAGCAAAAGCCAGAGCTGAGCATTTAAAGCTTTTAACTGTTGGCTCTAGTTTTATACACTGAGGACAAAGGATCTCTTATCATTGGCAACTGTTCGTGCAAGGGTTCAGAAACCACAGCTGATAGGGGAGCCGTGTTGTACCAGGCACCACACACACCCAGATGGTCCTTGCCACCCACTTGACAGATCAGAGATGAAGGGTCACAGCACACAAATAGCGTGGGCATTGCAGCAATGCATTTCTGGCAAGACAGGCCAGTGCCATCAGCCACAAGACCAACTTGTCTCCTTAGTAGTTGTGTCAGGCTCAGAGGGGGCTGACTGGTTGCACAAACATCTCCTGCTCGTGCTGCTTCTAATTAACCAGAGAAATACACTGCCACGTGGTGTCAGGGAGACAGATAGCTCCCGTGACTGCACAGCGAGGAGAACAAGGCTTTGTCCATGCTTCAGATGGCATCGTGGTGTAGTTATTCCCCAAACTGTGTTGGCAAGCCCTCCAGCTACCGTCCGTCACATCCTCTGTCCAGTACCGACCTGCTCGCTTTCTGAGCAGAATTAGCGATGAACCCTTCTGCTGGTTTAGATGTACCTAAACAAGGGCTTTTCCTGGCAAAACGATGGTGGTAAGGGAAGGAACATTCTCCAACTCCTGGCTGCTGTAGCTGGTCTGAGAGGAGTTTCCAGTGCAGATCTGGAAACAGGTCTGGGGCAGGAGAGTTAGGTCAGTCCTCAAGTTTCACAGTTTCCAGAAACAATTTTTCCTCTTCTTATCTAATTGCATAGGTAGCTTAATTTGTAGAGGGGATCTTTCTTTCTTTTGAGCTTCCTTCAGTTGTGTACTCCAGGGAAGCACCTAGGCTTTGGTTTGGTTGAACTGCCGGTGCCTCTGTTTTGTTTTCCGTAGGTGGGAAGCAGCTCAGAAGGAGCCTAGGTGTGAACAGATAAGCCTATCGCTGAGCCCACACCTCTGTGAGCCCAACTGAACTCTTCTGTTCACTCCTGACCTGTAAACCAGGCTGGATTTGAAGAGTCTCTCTGGTGACAGTAGATAAGGTCAGTGTTGCTTGCTTAGGGTAAGGCAAATTGGGTACGGTGAAAGGCCTGGAGGGAAGGAGGGGAAACTATTGTGAGAAAGAGAATGCATCCAGTATTGTTCTGTCCCTGTGAAAGAGAAAGGGGGCACTGACCAAAGCCCCGATCCAGATTAGATCCACGGGTCTTGTCGGGACTGCAATAAGATCATCTTCAAAGCTTAAGCTACTGACTTAACTACTTGGTTTCTGATCTTGGGTAGGAGCTGCTTTGAGGATATTGCTTCAGGCACATCTCACATACAGAACACCATGAAACTCATATTTATCATCAGTCAAAGAAACAGATACAAATAAGTCATTTGGGAGATGAGAACCTCAACCAACACTGTATGGATTACAGAAAAAAGCCAGGATTAGTCAAGTGGGGTATCTTAACATATTCTAACACAGTTAAATGCCTGTTAGCACGGGCCTTTAGAGCAAGTGTCTTTGGACACATTAGAAAGAATCAGCAAAAGAACAGTTCTCACAGCTCTCTGAAAAACTCTGTTTCTAAAAAAAAGCTGAAGTAAGAGTTGGATTCCTGCCTGAAGTCCTGTATTACAGACCGTGTCTCCCAGGTGAAACCCTGTGTTCAAACATGTGCACACCTTCGCTACACCCAAGCCCTTTACTGTCACGGGTTATTTCTTGTAGAGGTCCCTGAGGACTTTGAAGTAATTTTATTATCATCAGGGGGACACAGTGAAGCATGGGCAACAGCACCCGAAACGGGAATGTTCCTCATTCTGTATTAGCTGGCACTCTCCTTCCGAGGGGCGTCTGGTTTGAGCTGTAGGGTTTTTCTAGTTCGTGTTTGCAGAGCTGTCTTACATCAAAAGGGAACCAGAAGAAAAGGGAACAAAATCTTAAAACCGTTCTCTTTCCTCTGCCACCAGCGTGAAATATGCTCCCAGGAATGAGAGCAGGTCAAATTATTCAGCATTGATACATAAGTGCCTTGGGAAGGGTTACTAGGGCATTTCCATTATTTGCTGTGGCTGTTTGGTGGTTGTGACATTTAGAGGGTACTTTGAAGAAAATAGCCCGGCTGGTAAATGACAGCAGAGAAAGGGGAAGGAAAGCAAATGGAGAGGAGGGAAGTTCACAGAGATTTCCTGACAAGATGAAAGGGAGAAGAAAACCCAGTGAGTTCTTATTCAAAAAACATTTTGGTGGCCTCTGTTTGAACGAGAGAACCATTTCTTAGCGTGCTTAACACTCCTTGGTCCTGTCCAGGAGTACACTTCACCAAATGTCTGCTGTGTTTAACACCACGGTCAACTTTGTAACGTGTGATGGGACTTATTTTTACAGCTGAGCTTCTTAGGAGAGGCCCACATGTGGTGTGTAAATCCTGGTGGGTTTTAACACGCCTCAGTTGCACTACAGAGGGAGATGCTGATCCTCACCAGGATTAATAAGGTACACAAAAGTATTAGCATCTAGTGCTAATTAAACCAAATGAAAAGCATCCTGGGAACCTGAGGTCCTCTGCAGGGAACCCAGTGTGTGCCTGTGGGTGGACCGGGATGGTGACAGGAGTTTCCCTGCTGATTCTCAGCACAGTTTTGGTCATGTCGTCTTTCCCATATGTCCTCTAGTGTCACAACCTGCAGAGGAGCCAGTGTAGTGACCGCTACTCCAGACAGACGCCGTGAGAATTTAGTGTTTGTACGCAGCTTTAATGGCAGCTTCAGTAAGCCTCGGTGCTCCGATGTCAGGTGATGGCATAATTATTGCTGGGTGCTTGGCTAAAAACGAGGAGTTTGGAGATCAAGTATTAGTCTGGCACGAGAGGGAGTCTTGTGCGGGAGCACATTCCTATTTTGAGGGTGACCTTGGGAAAATTGCTTAACCTGTCCTCTGTGTCTTCATTGCCCAACTCTGAACCCATGTTGATACGTTACTGCCTTGTTTGCAGGAGCAAATTAATCAACCTCTGAAAGGCACTCAGATACTTCAGTGATATAAATAGAGCTGGCCAGGAAACCCATCTCAAACCCTTCAGCTTTATTGCATATCAAGATAAAACAATCTTTCAAAGGTTGTTTTAGTGGGTTGCTAATTGAAATAAATACATACGCAAAACAACCATCATTTTGGTGGTAAGCGTGCTCCTATGGGATGTGGATTCACATTCAAATCACCATGAACTCATTTCACAGAATCACAGAATCACAGAATCACAGAATGTTCAGGGTTGGAAGGGACCTCTGTGGGTCACCCAGTCCAACCCCCTGCCGAAGCAGGGTCACCTACAGCAGGCTGGGGCTTTCC
>Ga0065711_1051643_pt1 | contig 10297 bp, 5 predicted proteins | sample Hoacrofraction12_FD_59098 | JGI IMG/M metagenome (GOLD analysis project Ga0065711, IMG submission 59098) | Hoatzin crop microbial communities from Cojedes, Venezuela - Epithelial fraction 12 v2 (version 2) | ecosystem: Host-associated > Birds > Digestive system > Esophagus > Crop | place...
CCCCGTCAACCTGCATTACCAAGAGGGGGTAGTAATCAGAAGGCTGCACCAGACCAGGGAGTTTCTTCGCAACATCCCTAACCTGGGCCCCAGGGAGGCAGCAGACTTCCCTGTGGGATGGGTCCGGTCGGCAGATCGGGCCCTCTGTTCCCCTCAGAAAGGAAAGCTCCTTGAAGAGGCGAAAGTTAGCTCTCCTAATAATACAAATAAATAACCATAGTCACTGAATGTAGAAGGAGATAAGACACCTACATTACATATGGACACCTCTATTTAATCTGGTGCAGAATCCTTCCCCCCCATATATTTCATATGAACACATGTTAAGAGAAGACCACCTACAAAACTGAGTTTATTTCTCTGAAACTTTACTCCATGGCTGAAGTCTGAAATGCAATCCTGGCAGCTGGCCCAGCTCCTGTAACCTGAATGACCAAACCACCAGCTGACATAGGTTTGGGGTGGTAAAGTAGATCAAGGCTTCCTGCATGTGTTCTCTAATTGAATTCTGGTCATTGACTAGGGGAGAAAAATAAAGCCAGATAAAGATGTTTAGCAAATGTATAAATACAACACCCAAGAAAGAAATCCCTTGTGATGTTCCACTCTCCTGGTCTTACCTGTGCTGAATGTCTTTAGGAGGATCCCAGCATGATCACACAGAAAATTTAAAATAAACAATCAAATGGAAAACCTCTCTTTAGAATTATTTCAAGTCTTATAATTTTAACAAAACTCAAGACATGATGGGGGAGGGATTCCCTGAGAACTGGTAGAGTTAAAACAAAGACTGTATTCAACAGGTGCATCAATGAAGTCATTCTCTCTGTCTAATCCTGTAAAGTGATTATCCTCAGGTTACTTGATTATCTCTTATCCAGCTGTCATGTCACACACTTAGGAGTGAGCAGAAATCACAAACAGTGACTTCAAAGGCTTTGGTTATTTTTCTTTAAGAAAGTAGAAAATGGTTAAATTATTTCTCACCAGTCCATACACTGCTTACCTATGCCAGCATCCAGACAGATGAGACACCCTATCGCTTTTATTTAACAGACACAATATTACAGAAATTCACTTCAGCAGGCATAATTTTATTTCTGTTATAACTATACCTTTCCTATTGTTTTGTAGTGTCTTACACAGTATCCACACATAACTTCTCCACTCATTTACTCATGTGTTGTGTGATCTTTCTGAGCACCACGATGAAGAAACAATTACATCCGGATATTCAAAAATTTAAAGGCCAAGATTTTCTATGATTTCACCTGGACAAGATAACCCACCGTACAAAAGAAGGAAATGGACTTACTGCAAGAAGGGAGGAAGCTTTGGCATTATGTGCTATAGAGCCGCTGAGAACATCAATCATCAAAAAAATTGGCTTAAGTGTTAATGCTTCCTCATGAAGTCCTACCTCCTAAAGTCATAGGACTGCATAACAGAGAAAGCTTGTTTTTTTCTAAAGGCGGCATGTTTTCAGCTGTTTCAGAGAGAAAAGTACCACAAATAGAACTGATCTACAAGTGTAAGCCAGCAAAAATCTGCAAACTCTGTCTTGTTGTAGGAGGAAAGAGCGATTCCTTTATGCAGCCACTTAGATGCACCTGCAACTAGCCTTCCTTTAGGAGAATGATATTTACATTTTCTGCTCTCATGACTGCTGCAAAACCAAGAACTTTGTACATGCATATCCTCAGGAAAAGATAGTCCTTGCCTAGAGAACTGTATGGACAAGATGGACATAATAAAACAAATCAGAGAAAAAAAGAAAAGAATTGTACCTGTCTTTTTGTTTTGGGAACTTTGGCATAAGAAGCAATCTGATTTACTCAAGTGAGGTGGGAAGCCAGCAGGAGATCTGGGAGCTCTCCTTAAATGCAGTGAATGTCTTCATCCCATTTCCATTTCTGATTTTGTTACCCAAATAGCCTCAATGACATTTACCAGATACCAGTACAGAGAGAAGACTCACTTGAAATGACAGCAAGAATATTATCTTACAGAAAAATAAAAAGACAGAGAACTGAATCTCACCGGAACAGAGATCATACTATAAAAACCAAAAAATGCTCCTTAGAACAATTTGAAAAACTACACCAGGTGGTTCTTTTCAGGCTACATTGGTCCCCCATGATGTGTTGAGAAAATATCCTCCCAGGACTCACTCCCTTCCTTACAGTCCTGCAGATACACCCTATTAGTGAGCATATTACAGAATCACAGAATCACAGAATGGTAGGAGTTGGAAGGGACCTCTGTGGGTTATCTAGTCCAACCCTCCCTGTCGAAGCAGGATCACTGAGAGCAGGCTGCACAGGACCACCTCCAGGTGGGTTTTGAATATCTCCAGAGAAGGAGAAATCACAACCTCTCTGGGCAACCTGTTCCAGTGCTCCATCACCCTCAGAGTGAAGAAGTTCTTCCTCAGGTTCAGCTGGGACATCCTATGCTTCACTTTGGCCCCCTTGCCCCTTGTCCAGTTGCTGAGCACCACCGAAAAGAGTCTGGACCCATCCTCTGGACACCCACCCTGAAGATACTTATAGGCATTTCTAAGGTCCCCTCTCAGCCTTCTCTTCTTCAGGTTAAACAAGCCCATCTTCCTCAGCCTTTCCTCTTAAGAGAGATGCTCCTGTGGTCTTATCATCCTCCTAGCCCTCCGCTGAACTCTCACCAGTAGCTACTCATCTTTCTTGAACTGGGGAGCCCAGAACTGGACACAGTACTCCAGATGGGGCCTCACTAGGGCAGAGTAGAGGTGGAGCAGAATCTCCCTTGAACTGCTGGCCACTCTCTTCTTAATGCATCCCAGAATCCCACTGGCCTTTGTGACAACCAGGGCACACTGCCAGCTCATGGTTAACCTGTTGTGCACTAGGGCACCCAGGTCCCTCTCTGCAGAGCTGCTCTGCAGCAGGTCCGCCCTGACAATTATTCAGGGAAAAATTTTGGTTGATCTCTTTATGAAACTTTTTTACTCTGCAAAATTTTATCTGAGTCTGCAAAGAGAAGGTCTAAAGTGGAAGAATGCATACTATAACTTTCCAAGTTTTTTGTGGTTCTTGTGTCGGATCGGTCTCTGTAAAAACTCAAGATTTCTTTCAAATAAAAAGTGTTGGATAATGTATTGTTATTTATTCATATTTAAGTAACTGCTATCTCTGCTCATGTTGCCAAAATACAAAATCCAACCTTTCAGAGTGCCTCCTCTTTAATGTTTGTTATTCAATAAAGATAAGACTCCTTTCTCTGAACTCACTCCCCTTGCTTTTCAAAGCTGAAACTTGTCTTTGCCCACTTCCTTCATTCTCCTTTAGATTCCACTCGATGAAGGGATGCGACTTATCCCTACGGGACCCACGAGGATGGGAAATGGGGAGAAGAATCTGTGGTCCACCCAGTGCAACTTCACTCCAAGATCTGTTTTCCATTCTGAAGTCCACCTTTACAACATTGTCAAAAAATAAAAGATATTTTGGTCCCTCATTTAAGCTTCCTGAGTAAGACTATTTAAAATACCTGAACTTCTCAGAAGAGTATGTCAATGCAAAAATCATTAGATTACCATATTATGTTCTGTTGGTGAGATAACCAAGGTTAGAGCAACTACTTTTTACGCAGCACAGAGAGCAAAGTCATCTCAACTTTCTACTAACAAAACCCTAGCTGATCGCATTTTGAATAGTTTTGAAAAACAAATAACGCTGCTGAGGGCAAAACGAGTTTCCAAAACATGCATTGCAGAGTAGATAGGACAGCATGCAGAATGGTTTAAGCAAAGACCATTTGCCCATAAGACCCCTTTGAAATACCTTTAAGAGTGAAATGTCATCATAAATTTTACAAAATGATAAAGAAGTTCCACAGAACTTCCAGGGAAATGATCGTACACCACCAAAAAATATATGTCCCACATGTGGGTCTGTTTAAAAGCTGATAAAAAAATGTAATCTGGAAGACAAATTAAAAAGCAGTGACATTTCTTGGTAAGAAAATATATTTGGGGAACGTAATCAGATTCCCCCAGATGAAAATGATCAGTATGCAATACAGACAAATACTTTCTCAGTACTCAGGTGCCTGCGTACATCAAGTTTAGCCCTTGCTTGCTGTGTTAGTTTCCCACAGAAGCAGGCAGCAGAGCTAAAAGTGATTTTAGGAGCCAGGTAAGCTTTTACCTACCACAACTGTACTTAAATATTTTTTTGACAAAGGTTCATATAAGTAATTTTTAAAAACTTCCAGTAATGGAGGATTTATTGTCTATTTGTGCAGTGTATTCCCATCCTTAACAATCCTTATAGTTAGGAATTTTTCCCATATGTCCAACTTAAATCATGTTTAATATAATTTAAGCCCATTACTGCTTGCCCTAGCCCTAGAGGACAAGAAAAACACTTTATTCTTTTACTTTTTGCAGCCATTTTTAATATTTTTTACTATAATTATGTCTCTCCTCACTCTTCTCTCCTCTAGACTAAACAAATTCAATCAAGCTGAATATTCAAGACATCCACGGCTATTTACAAAGTGCTCATATATCAGGCTACAAAAGGGCTGGATCACTGTCGAAACTCCGTGGTAAGTAGTGCCTCTTCTCCACTGTTACAGGGGAAATGTTTAGGCTGAGAAAAAAAAGAATATGAACGAACCTGATGCATTTTAGGAACTAGTTCAGATACACGCTGTGTACTCATCCCAAAGATGTAAGTGGATAGTGTGGAACTAGCCAACCTCATCCACAAGCAGAAGAAAAGCAAGGAGAACCAAAGCGAGGTAGTAGCTTTGTAGGAAGGGATGGAAAGAACGTCTGGAGTCAGAAAGGAGTATTGCTGCTTCTATGGAGCCTGCTTGAGAAGTCAAGAGCTGAAGAATACTGATGTGCATCCTGGAACCTTCACCCTCCATCTAGAGCACAAGATGATCCAACTGTGCAAGCTCTCTTGAGGATATGAAAGTCATCTGAAGGTCATGAGGTGCCCCTGCAAATGAAGGACTAGCAGAAAAATAAGTGGAGGAGATGCTGTGTTTTGTCAACATCAGACTGAATACCAGGAGAGATACAAAATTCACAGAGTGCTAAAGGTTTTACCACTCACCTCTCTCTTCTTTGTGCCAAGTGTAAAGTCCCTTTATTTCCTCATCTTTTAATGCCTTGGCTAACAAAGACACATGACGTTTGGCATACTTGAAGAAGAGAAAATCCACAGGCAATTTTTCCCTCCTGTGGAGAGAGTGAGCCACACTTGACAGATGCGAATTATATCACTTAGAGTTATACTAGAAGGTGCTCAGATATCGAAGAGATGGGAATGGATATCTAAATACAGTAAGACTTAGATCTCAGTATGCAGTAACTCTGGATTTGAATAAAACCTAGACTGACTGTCAATGATGCTGTTGTAAATGAGTGGTGTGAAAACAGGGAAAGATATAGTGTTTCTTTTCCACATCCAACCTTTGCAAGCATTATTCTAGACAGATAATTCTGATAGATTTATAGGGAATTTGTCTTAATTCTGCACTGTCTTTCGCCTCTTTCGAAACTCAGCACCTGAATGTTTTCCAGAAATATTAAGCAAGGTGACTAAGCATCTGTCAGGTGTTTGCTCTCTCATCTTCCCAAGGGCAGAAGTATGAGTGTGTGTATAAGCAGAAGCGGATGGCAGAGTAAGCATATTCTGTATACAAGGATGTAGTAAATGCAGTAATATTGTTTAAATACCAAATCCACAATAGCTTTACTTTAAATAGCAGCATGTCAAGCTAGGGGGACGAAAGTTATGGAAAGTTTTGGGGGAAAAGGCTGTGTAGGAGAGTGGGTGAAGGCCATTTCAGACAGCTGTACAGCCCAGGATTATTTTGCAGTGCTGAAACCAAAAAGGCACCACTAGATTAATTCTCTAATCTGCAAATAAACAATTGATTAGGTGAATTAGAAGGCATAAAATAGAACTTCAGCATAGTTTGGTTGCTTTCGTAGAACTAATAGGCACAGCCTGCCAGCTGAAGCTGGAAAGAAATGTGTCCAGAGTGACGTAGAACGGAGATGAAAGCCCAGGAAAGGGGGATGCTCTGTCGGATCTAAGAATGAGACAGTGGGAGCTAAAAGAAAGGGACTGCTGACAAGCCTTGCAACATGGATGCTTTATACTTGTTCTTTTTGTCATATTTTATGGCACTACTTTGGGAGACAAAGCCCACCAGTTCAGCTGCCCTTAACACTGCAAAGCAGAAACAGCTGAAGAACAGGGGCAGCTTTGAGGCCAGCAGGATAAACACGAGTGGCTATGAGAGTTCCAGGTGGGTGAGTGATCAAAACCTGACGGCTCTGCTGCTTGGCAGGGTAGAGAACAGAGACCTGTGTGCTGACAGCTCCAGTTGAGTCTTGCTACAGGAGGCAGAAAACAACCAGCATCCCTGGAAGTTGCTTTGCCATGATAAGGGAACTTTAAATAGCTATTGTTATTCATGAAAGCAGCAAGTAGGTCATTGTATGTTATCCAGTTTCCTCCCTTGTTTTGTTTTCTTTTCTCCCTTCAGGAAAACACGCTTCCTTACACACTTGATTACTTGTTTGCAAATGGTAAGTGCATTTTATTGAGCACCCTGATGGTATAACATGATCATCTTTAATGACCAAACATGAGCAGTTTGGATGGAGGCTCAAGCCAGTACTTATTAATGAACCTGTAAAAAAAAAAAATGAAACCTCACCAATCCAAGCCTAGGAAAAGTTTACAAATATATCCCACTTCTCTTTTTCCTTTGTGAGTCCTTGTGTCATTACACATGACCTGACTTCCCTTCTGATGTTGTAAATGTCAGGTGTTGGTTGGTATGCTGTGGGAGAGACATAAAGTATCTTGACAGCGTATAAAGGTATTATGAAAATTTGTTTTTCTTCTCTGGATTTCTATTCTTTACTTTTTTGGGGGGGGGGAGATAGTGAAGTGCTTTTGATCACAAAAGACAGACCAGGTCTAGATGATTTTTATACTTCTTAAGTGAGAAATACCACCTTTCCCTTGACTAGTCCTAGGAAAGCTAGTACAGGAGCCTGCAGGGAGGAAGGCGAGAAGAGTAAGAAATTTCAGGACAATATTAACAACTGGAGAAACGGGAAAAAAAACAGTTTGAAAAGATTCAATTAAGATAAAGGAATGCTAATTCACTAGGGAAATATTAATACTCGGCAAACATACAAAGGAGGAAAGTACAGAAATGACAAAGGCTCTAGAACTAAGAAAGGAAGAAAAAGAACAGATGATCAAGTCATATTCAGTGTGAGGAGAAAGATACAAATTTTTGTTCATGTATAAATGTCTCTGACAGAAGCAAAGTGTTTGTGGGGCAGTATTTTTAAAAAACTATTTTTCCCCCTTTGTGAATAATCCAGAAGTCATGCGTCTGTATAATCACTCTAACATAGAGTACTAGGAGCTCATATCTATTCCATTAGGGTTATGTATATTATTTTCCATAACAAAATTACCTATGTCTGTTACATCAAAGGGGTCTAATTCTTCAAGGGATGATGAAAAATTACACAGTAACACCACCTGTAAAATTCAGCCCTGTTCCTCCTGTACTAAAGATTATAGAATACCAAGCATTCATGAAAGACCTATCATATCCCCAGCTTTTTTGGTCTAGCATTTAAATCTGTTCTCATGTATGCAAAACCACAACTAGGACTGCTGCTAGAGAAATATGTCAAACTGCACACAAATGAAACACACACATCCTCAATTGAAAACGTCAGTGCAGGCAAAACAAAGGTAAGTTGAAGACAAATTTTGGTTTTATTGTACCCTCTCAATGTCAAATTTGCAGTGGGACCCTAAATGAGCCCCTTTTAGGAAGGAAGGAAATTTAGTGATATCCATATGATCTTAAAGTGACATCATATAAACCACAGTCCAGTGAGATATTTAAGCATACATCTAATTTCTATGGGACTGTCTGAATGCCTAAAGCACAGAGGATCTGCATTTTAAATCAAAGTGTCTGCTCCCCAGAATAGAGGTGGACACTTATGTAAGTGTCTCGCCGAATCAGAGCCAAGCCTTAGAATGAACCCTACAATCCCTCTGGCTCATTTTAAAAGTGATCTTAGAAAATTCATCATATGTAAATAAGCTCCACTATTTTAATTGTTGTTTATTCTCTCTTTTCCTCCTCTGGCTAGATGTCCTCTCCAGGGCTCCATGACCATCTTGCCTAAACACCCACAGCGATCGCCCTTCCTGCAGGTTTGCTCCACAAGGTGGCAAAATGCAATAAAGCATATCCCAGTGCTTCTGCCCTACAGTTCACCTTAAATAAAAAAAAAAATCCAAACTAGATTTGATTCCCCCACCAATGGTGGCTTAAATCAGAGGAGAAACAGGGACTGCTCTGAATATTTTTTATGTGCTTGTTGTTGCCAGGGAAACCATTCCCCTGGTATCACAGTGCTGAGCATATCTTGCACTTCTAGCATTTTGGTTCTCAGAAAACTAAGACAGTATCATGCTATCATGGCGTGGAGAAACTATTAGGAAATGAGGACAAACACTGCTTAAAATAACAGACCCAACTTAAAAAATAAAATATTTATTGAGATCAGATTTCAATTGTTCTGTATATTTGGGGTTTTTTTAGGATTTAGCCTCGTGCAAAAATAGGTTAATCTGCAAGGACGGACCTTGATTCATCCTGAATATGCAGAAAAGAGTGCTGGTGTTTAGCAGTTATTTTCTCCACAATATAATACAAAATTAGCTGTATGGTCTGTGGCAGACAAAAAGGACTGAATAGCTGTGATTTCTTGTAACATGCCATAATAAAAGTGATGATGGTACACAGTTTTCATGTGTGGGTAAACATATTAGGACAAATTTATCCCTGATGTGACTCTATTGATTTTGCTGGATCATCCAGCGACATATTTACCTTGGTGCTTCATGTCCACACCTTTGATCCTCTAGAAGTTATTTATGAGGCACAGAGCAAATAGAGTTTTCCAGGGGGACCCTGACATACGATCAAATATCAGATGAAAAACCCATAATTTGTGTTCACACAGGCTGAAAATCATTTTTGTATCGTGTCCGAAGTAACAGTGGTAACATCAGTGTGCTGAAATATTGTCTTCAATTTAAGAAAAATTATTCATAATTAGGAACTCATCAGTAAATGTTTTAGTCTGATACAAATATATTTGTCCAATAGTCCTTTACTGTCCTAGACATCATCTATTATAAGACCAATCAAGAAAATAAATCATTTCACTTTGCCCTACGCATCATTGTGTCCAAACCTTCACTTACTAGGATAATTTAAAGTGGAGTATGGAAGGCACTAGCAAGAATATAAGCAATGGAGCAGTTCCCGTGAGTGAATAAGAATCTATCTTCTACGTCTTCAAAGGAATCTTTTTTTCACAAGTCCTGGGAAACAGGACTGCCAAGTACTGCCTATAAGAGCAATGCTGGTCCTACTTGTGTCAGAAGATCATCCTGTGCTACCAGAAGATAAGGTCTCTGCTTGAATATAGTTGTCATTGTCCAGGCTAGAACTCAAAGTTTCAAAGGAACACATTCATGAAAACCTTTTCATCCATATATACTGAGTATAAACTTACTTTTTAAAATGAGCAATAAGAAGAAGGAACAGATGAAAATATGAGACAGTTTAGACACCTAGGCTCCTTCCTTAAGAATAATTTATTGATTCTTGGGTACTACTGCTGAAGAAGAAAAATGCTTTCCCTTTTTTAAATGGTGAGGAGTAACCTGGAATGCTGTATGATTTTTACTGAATGTCTTTATTACTATATTGCCAGGTACCCTGTAGAAACATGGGGAGTCTTGGAGACATTAAATCACTAATTAGCAATTACAAGGACAGCCTATGAGGGTGGGATTTTGTTGGCTAAGGAACATGTCCTCAGAGAAGATCACACTGATCCTCATCCTGCAGCCGTTCTGAATACAGTGCATATCCACACATTTTCCATAGGATTTTCCACATAATGCCTGTGTTATAAACAAATACATGCACAAATATGTGCTACAATACAGAGACATGACCTTCTGTCCTTGATCTGGACTCTTCTGCACAGACTTGCATTCTTTGTTGCTAAGAGTTCCTCTTTCTTTCTGTCTGCTTGCACCTTCCTTTGGTCGGTGAAGTGGATAGAGAACTGGCTGAATGGCAGAACTCAGAGGGTTGTCATCAGCGGCGCTGAGTCTAGTTGGAGGCTGGTGACAAGTGGTGTCCCTCAGGGGTCAGTACTGGGCCCAGT
>Ga0065711_1051644_pt1 | contig 10297 bp, 2 predicted proteins | sample Hoacrofraction12_FD_59098 | JGI IMG/M metagenome (GOLD analysis project Ga0065711, IMG submission 59098) | Hoatzin crop microbial communities from Cojedes, Venezuela - Epithelial fraction 12 v2 (version 2) | ecosystem: Host-associated > Birds > Digestive system > Esophagus > Crop | place...
GGGGGGGAAGGGCGGGAGCGGCCGCGGGCCCGCAGGGGGCGCGCGGATCCGTGGCCGGGGGTCACTCCCGCCGAGGCCGGCGCGAACAGCCCCGCCGTGGGGCTGGGCCGGCGACGTCCCTGGAAACGAGCCTGTTTGTGCTGAACGAAAACCCCCGCCGTGGCCCGGTGTTCCTCGGTTGTCCGGGCGCTCCGCGGTGCGATGGGGAGTGCAGTCAGTGGAAAAGAGAGCCGCTCGCACAACAGCTTGCTGCCATCCTGAGCAAAGGTCCTGTTTTTCCCGGCGCTTTTACACCCTCCCTTGCGCTGAATGCAGTGTTCCCGAGGTCGCTCAGCTCACTGACTTCGCTGAAAACCACGTTTTTGTTGGTTTTCTGTCGGACTGGGAGCTGGAATTGGCTCAGGGCAGAGCCCGGTACGAGGAAGGAGGCAGAAGCAGATGGCCAAGAGCCGGAGGGAGAAGATGGCCGACCCAGCTCGCCTCATGGAAGCACACCGTGAGGCTGCAGGGCTGATGGGGGCCGTTGTGAGAGGAAGGGTACGAGACGCAAATGGAGAAAGGAAAGACAGCACTTTGCTTGTGTCCTGCACCTGCGCTGCGGGGAGAGTAACAGGCAGCTCAGGGCTAGCGAAGAGAGCAGCAGAGGTCTTTGTGGTGTTTATTCTGGTTTCTAGCGTCAATCTGAACGATAATAATTCTCATGGTGTGGCTCTGCATAAACTGACCCTTGATGAGAAGGATTCAGCTCGGAGCATTGTGTCCTTCGAGTCTTAGGAAAAAAATACCAAAGCGAAATGGCAGCAGCAAAACAGACGCTCAGAAAAAAAGTGGAATAATCACAAGTAAAAAAGGGAGGTAAAAGCAAAGAAGCAAGAAATAAGGTGGAGAATGTCAGTAAAATTTTAAGTGCCAAGAGAGCTTGTCTCTGCAACAAAAATGACTGTGACCTGAATTCCCTCCTCCTGAACTTTTAAGTGTGTAACCAGGATACATAGGTATAGGCTTTCTGTAACTTCTGTGGAGAAAAAGGCCCCTTCCAAGGGGAACAGCGCTTCAAGCTGGGTATCAGCAGCTGTCTGTCTGCTTCAGGCTGCTGAGTCTTGCTCTTATGTGCCTGGGGTATGCCGACCTTTGCCTATTGCAAGACACGCTTGCCATGGAAATTATTGGAGACAGATACTTGGACTGCGTCGTGTGGGAGGTCAGCCCATGTGATCATCATTGTCTCTTTGGTCTTGAAAAGGCTGGCTTCAGTTTCAACCTTTGGCAAGATGTCCTGCAATCTATTTTGAACTGAAACAGGAGGACGAGCAGAAAATCATGAAGCTGTGATAGCTTCCCTGCTTATCTTGGCTGCCTTCTCCCGAGGAGCTGTGCTGAACAGCAGTTTGGTGCAGCGAAGAAGCTTGACCAGTATTTCTAAACAAACATGGGTTTCTCAGTGCATTTTTTCTTATCTGCATCTTTTTTTTTTTTAATACTTTAATCTCTTTGAGGCAATGGCAATCTTTATCTGTGATGGCTCTAAGACCGTAATCAGTGTTTAACAGTAAAGCATAACAAAAATTAGCTCAAACTGAGCTGGAAACCAGCATCATTGTAGGCACTTTAGCTTGAAAAGTCAAGTTGCTACTTAGATTATAGTTCATTTTCTTTGTAATATCTGCATGTAAATGCCATGAGAAGGTGAGAAACATGTGCTAAGCACAACTTCATATTTTCATCATGTTTCACTTTCTAATTTACAGAAAAGAGCAGTACATGAAGAGCTACAATGTAAAGAAGTAACGTGGCAATTGATTTGTTGCTTAAGCTGAGCCAGGAAAGTCACAAGAACACTTTAACGATATTACTCATCACGAGCAATGTCCCAGTTCATTTTAAGAGCCCAGCTTAGACCTAGTAACTGGACCTAGTAATTTTGGTAGTTCTGTGTACTTCAGATAGACGCCATTGTCCAGCTTAGCTATAAATACGTTTCAGTCAGCTAAGGTAACAAGTGCAAGTTATTAAATAACTTGGTGTTTAATAAAAAAAGCATATACTTCTTTGTGCAAAAAAAATAGCAGGAGAATTCACTTTCCTCTTAAATTCAAAGAATATTGACCAGGACTAAGACTCTAATAAGAAGCAGAACTTTTTATCAGAGGACTACAGTGTGGCATGAAACCCTGTATTTAAAGTCCCTGGCAAGGCAAGTGCACTGTTTCGGTGGCCACACTAGAGTGACTACACGTACTTAATTCTGGAGGGAATATCTGGCATTTCGGAAGTGTATGCGTGTTCAGGCTGTGGCAGCCAGGACTGCCAGGACTCGCAGGGCCCTGCGCCTTCCCTGTGCGAGGCTCTCTGGGCCTTTTTGCCTTTCTCATTTGGAGCAGTGGTAGCAAGACAGAGCGGGGCTGGCTGGAAATTTCTGTCAGAAAATTTCTCCATTGGGAAAAACCCCCAAACTACAATTGACAGCTTTCTGAGCAGCACATTGGCTCTGACGGAAGCCAGGCGGGATGCCTGCAGGGTTACTTCCCCTGCAGGCTTACTTGGCTTTCTCTGTCAGCAGTTTGCGTGCTTTCTGGGCTTCTTGACAGCTCACCAGGGAAGCTACCATGGGTCAGGGAGCCTGTGAACCTGAGAGGTGGGGCCAGGATCAAGCCCACATTTCCATCGTAATCCCACTTTGGACAGATAGTCTTTTCCAGAAATGTGGTAGAGAAGTTCTGGTTCTCCAGGGGTCCAGTGAAGGAAAGAGAGTTGGTCTCCTATTCCAGAGACACCTCAGGCAATGCCAACAGCAGAAAGAGCATCCATCCTTCTCCAACCCAGAAGCAGCAGTGGGGGATAAGGTGCTCTAAGGAAAAAGCAGCATCCTCTCTTCCCTGTTTGAGACACAGCAGCAGAGGGGACCCATCGACTTTTAATCACTCCATCAGGTATATGGGCTGTCACTGCTGTGCTTTTCCATTGCTGGCACGTAACACTGCCATGGGGATAGAGTTAATGGACATTTAACCTAGACCAGTGAGCAAGGGGAGGAAACACAGAGGGCGATTCAGAGTTCTCAGTTACTGCTCTGAGGCTGAGCAAGGCACCAGCACACCCTGGCTGCTGCCTCAGCGATGCGTAGGTCCTGCTTGAAACTCTGCTTTAGAACTATTGGGCGTCTACAGTTTTTAAGCAAGCAGTGAAATGCTCAACAACCCATTTGGCATGAATATTTTTTGTCTCTCTACCTGTTAGCAGCCATTCTTCAATATATCTTTGAGCACGTATATTTCCTTTTTAATAAATGCAACATAGTAGATTAGCCAGACATCGCATGGTGATTCTGCTTCTCTTCAGTGTAGGTTAGAAACTGTTCTACAGTGATTTTAACAGAAGCTCAGAATGCCCTGTGTTCACTTCAGAACAGTTCACATCCTGAAATCTTTATTCAGGCCCTGATTAAACAAACTGCGCAAGCATAAATCTAACTAATGTCATGGCTTGCTGAATTTAAGTTCCAAGTCTTGCTCAAGCAAACTATTCAGAGAAGTTCAAACTAGGCTGCAGCTTTTAATCTGTCGTTTCAAGTCAGAATCCTTACACCTGTGAATAAAGCCTATTATCACTTTTTCTTATCATACTTGTTAGTTCTCTTCAGTTTTTCACAGTCATCTGTAATTTATTTTCCCAGTTAGAGGTATCTGTGGAAGAAAATAGAGCAGGACAGCCTTGTAAGACATCTGGTCAACAGGCAGAATAAAGTTTGTCACATCTAAGTGATTTGCTATAAAATAGTGACAAATATTTTAATCTTTCACTGGTTCCATTTTAGGTTGTGAGAAGAAAGGTTATTTTTTTTTTTTTTAAATGTGTCTTCTGTACACAATACCAGAAGGTTGAACATGTATTTTCTTCTTTGTGAGCAAGTCCAAGCTTCTGGCTACAGTCCAGCAGACGTTTTTCTTTGTCCATTAAGGCAATCTCCTACACAGTTTACCAGGGGAGGATGAAATTCCTCAAGCTGTGTTATAAACATTCATCAGTGAAATCACACTCTTAATAACAAGAACAGTCGACAAAATTTAAGACAGCTCTGCAGGATGTGCTTTACAGATGGAGACTATGTAATCAGGAGTGAACCAGTAAAGCCAAATACCAAATAAGCCACTATGAAAAGATTAAACAAGACAATTTTCCATCACTAAGAGTTTTGAGGCTCAGTGAAAGTAGGAAAAACCCAGTTCTGTCACTCAAACATGACAAAGTAATACTTAGATGTCAAATGAAAGAATCTGAGAAAGATCTTTTTTTCTCTTTTTGAAAAGTCTTGGTTCTTCCCTGTAGCAGAACTTGACAGAAACAACCTGCAAGCAGTTCAAAGCCACGTAGTCTGTGTTTTCTTTCCTGGACAACACTTTTAAGAGCTCTAAAGAATCCTCCTGTTGTTCCTCCCTCTTTCTCTTGCTCAAGTTCATTCCTCTTGAGTAAGGAGACAACAGTTGAAATCAGTGTCCTATTGAGACTGTGGCACTCGATGGGCAGCACTGATTTTACCTTGGCCTGCAGTTCACCTTGGGACTGAAAATGGGCAGCATTGACAGCCGTGCCCTCAGGCTTCTGCTCAGGGAGACTCTCTTTATCAGCTCACCTTCCTGTTTTCATTTTCAGCTGCAACTTACTCCCTTCTCTGCCAGTCTCCCTAATTAGCGCAGAGGATTTGTTTGTGTATAGCCCTAATAAATCATAATCACCTTAGATGCAGTGCTTCCCCAGGCCCAGACCTTTTGCTCTCCAGCCACAACCTGTGCCCAGTACTGGGTGGGAGGATTGGGCAAGGATTTCCTATGCACTGCCATCACCAGCAACGAGGAACTCAGACTTCCCTGCTTCATTTAGGCCTGTGCTGAGGGCTGCCGCCATTAGTGAATTATTTCCTTTATGAAAGCATTTCACAAAATTCAACAGGGAGAAGGCCAGAAAGTGATCAAAAACCTGAACAAATTACTATAGAACTTCTAAAGCATTTTGAAAGGAAATGAAAACTTCTTAAGAGTCTGTGTTTTTGTGACAAAAGCTATCAACTCCATGAAAGGCATATTCTTCTAGAAATATAACAATTCATAGGAGACTCCAGAAAGGTCTCTTAAAACGCTGACAGCAAGAGGCTGATGGGGGGGATTATCTGGAAATACTGTGAGTGTATGAACACCAGCCTCTGCGCTGCTGCCGGCTGTATCTGGTTTTGAGAGTTACATTTTCTGCAGCATTGCTGGCGGGTTTCTGGTGTGTGAATCTAGTGAATTTGGGAGCCCCATCGGGCTGTAAGTTATGCAGAAGGCTGCACTGAGTCCTGGCAAGTCCAGTCCTCCATAATTTAACGGTGCGATAGAAGGAAACTTGCCAAACCATCTACCTGAACTACTATTCCCTCAACACATTCCTCTGTGGTGTTTCTTGGCTGGCTGTTCAATCCCTCAGCTCTAGAACTGAAAAACCCCCCAGTGCTTGAAGTTGTATTTCTCACAATCCTTTACATAGCATATGTGGCAAAAATACCCCAGAATACTATGAAAGTTCAATTTTCCAATCCCAGACAAAACCTGAGAAAGAACTGTCTTTTCCTAATATCATTATGTTGGTGTATTTTTAGTTAATCCTCAAGAGTAGCACATGGGTGCTCATGAATATACTTACAACTATGTGAAAATCAGAAGCACATCTTCAGACATTTAGGTTTTAATTTTTTGTTTTGAGTAAGATACTGCAAAACTAAGACTTTGAACAGTTTGCCTTTTGAAGCAGTCTTAATTAGAAAAGGGGTTTTATTCTAATACTACAGATCTAAAACCACATATTTATCCTGTTTTGTCATAACCACTTGCAGTACTTTCTTCACTGTGGATGATTTGGTCAAAATCCCGTCAACTGCAATAGTCCCCTCTTCTCCCCAGTGGATCTCTATTTATGTGGCTGTTTAAAGCAGATGGTACACAGCTAGCATGAAATTGTGGTCCTACAGAAACAGTGGAGCTTAGCACAGGAAAAGATCCAACATACAACTCGCAAAGTATTATGGAGGTTATTTAATTTGTGTTTTTGTAGTTTAAGTATGTGGATGATTACAATCTCTGCCACAGAAAATAGAGAGATTTCCGTGTTTCCCTGCCTGCTGTGTCACAAGAGAAGAGTCTGGGTTAGCTGGGTCATTAAAGTCAGTCGTGTCAGTCAATGGGAAAATGCAGGATAGATTTCCTGGAAATGATGGAACTGACATTTTTGTAGATTGTGGAGTATTCACATTCCAAGTGTATGGAATTGTTGTGTATTTGTAAACCTTCTAGTGACTATCATAAACGTTGAAGGTTGTTTCCAACAGAAATAGTGTTTAGCGAGAGCATTTCTTAGTGATAGGCTAGCTATGTACTGAGCAGCAAGCTTTGACAGGGTAGCAGCCACAGCACAGTGACTGATATGCACAACATGCTGCTGTATCTATTGCATATACTGTATAAGCATCAGCTCAGCAAGGAGAGACAGGACTTTGGAAGTAATTTTGCCCTATATATTTGTGGGCTCTTGCCATGTGTCTTGACCAGACAAACTAAAGCAAGGAATCCTACTACTGTTCAACTAATGATTGCCACTGGAAACTTCTACTATCCCACAGATTTATGCCAAGATAGTCTCACATATATAAAATCCCAGCTCTGTGTTCTTCTTGTCCATATAGTAGATAATCCAAGTGTCCTGTGTCCAAGTGACTGTAATACGTCATAAAATTTGAGTCACAGTTCCCTGTATTTCATGGTGCTGTTGGATGTGGCAAAGTCCTTAGACTCCTGTTGGAGTGAAAGGATTCCTTTCACTTTCTTCAACAAGCCTTGGGTCAGACTCTGGCTTGCTTGGCACATTATTTTGGGAAGTTAGTGACTCTCCTAGACTTCACCCTCTCTTCCTTTTGGAAAGCTAATTAATTTATAGGCCTTTAGAATCTCAACTATTGTCTTAGGAGAGATTAGGGGGGGGGATTGTTTGTTTGTTTTAAATCTTGGCATTGCAACATGGGTTGTTCATAGACTAAGAAGACCCTCATGTTTATAGGGCTCTTGAGAGAACTGAATCACAAGTCTTCAATAAAATATAATCAGCATTTTAAATTACTCACTGATATAAGAGTTTAACCAAACACAGAAAATACCCTGGTGTTCCACCCCACAGGGTCTTATCGCGGTCAGCTTGGCTTCTATACTACAAAAACATCCTCAGTTCTTCAAATATGCCAATAAACTTCCCCTGAGAGGCAGACTTCGGCAAATAAAGCCCTCCACTTACGCTACATCACCACTGTTTGCTTGTTAGAGTTTGGGTGAAAGCCAAAAATTTCTGCACTGAACCAACAAGCTGCTGGAGGAGCTCAAACTGCTGGAAGCATGGGAAAGCAGAGCAGTGGAAGCCATAAAGATAGGATTTGGGACTAGGTGATGTCACAGCCTAGCATCCAACATTTTTAGTGCACAAACAGGAAAACACTCAAACTCTGGAACCCTTCCAGCAGCCAAGCAGTTCTGCTGTAACATGGAGGTCACAGGGGAGGTTTTAATAGACTTGCTAGACTGAGCCAGGCTGAGATCTTTAGAGAGTTAGGGGAGAAGGGGAACATGCACATCTGGGAAATAAACCAAGCCAATACTGACACTTCAATCGTACAAGGCTTTCACTTGCTATCACATCTGAAGGAGGCTGTACATTGTTTTAACTCTTTTTTAAAAGTTGACATTGATTCTTCAGACAACTGTATGATATACAGATATATACAGAATAAAAAGCTTAATTGGTGGATATCACAGGATAGCATCAATAACTAGAACAAAAGAAATTTTGTCCCTAAAGTAATATATTATTTCTCTTTGAATAAGAATAGGCTAGAGAAAGCAGTATGTTACTAGCCCCTCCTTCTGAGGTGATAAAAAGGTGGTTGAGTACATCCACAGTGTAATGATGTTCAGGTGGGATACTGGGAAACAGAACTGGTCGGGAATGATCAATTAGTTCAAAGACAGGAAACAGAAAAGTGAGGTGAGAAACATAGAGATTTTAAAAACTGTATTTGTTTTCTATAAAAAAAAATCTTGAGAAAATAATATTTTCTTTTTTAAAGCAATTTATTTGGAATTGGCTAATACAGCAATAGTTCAGTCTAAGGACAGCAGCTATTAAATTTCCAACAAAGGTATAACAGCAAATGCATATCTGCTATTAGATGCTAAGAAAAATAAATATATGACATTAACAACAATCTAATTAATGTTTCTGGGGAAGGAGAGCTCTGCGAGCCCCCTCGAGACTCAGAGAACTTCCGAGGCAGAGATATGCTGTGCCCAGCGCTCTTTCCTTTCCACTTGCACCCTGTGCTCGCCCTGACACAAGTGACATTCTGTCACTATTCCTTGTTTATAAATCATCCAAAAAACTATTTGAAAATTACATCAATTTAACTTTTGGTTTAGAACTGTAGATATGTTTGCTACTTATCTCCAGAGATGATTTGAGGGTTTCATAAGCATATAGCTTATGGCATTTGGCTTTCAATTGTGAATCCTTTTACTCATGATTCGAAGTTGGACTAGATGGTCTTTGAAGGTGCTAACCAACCTAAGTCTTTCTATAATTCTATGAAAATTTCTAATTATAAATAGAATTTGAGGAACATCTGTAGAACTTATAAACGGTCATTACATTTACAAAGCTGTTGAATTATGGAAGACCTCAGGATTTGCGCTGTTCTGCATTTGTTAGTAGGGCGTGTGCCGTGTCCCTGGACTTGCTGAATCTGTTTGTACCCAAACCCAAGCATTGCACCTTCATGTGGTCTCCTGCCTACTTCAGCCTAGGGCTGACTGCATAGTCTGGAGTGGACCGTGGCCCATGCAGCTGCATTTGCCTGGAAACCCAGACCGTCTGCATCAGTTCCAGCCACCAGGCATATCTGTGCCCCTCAGACATCACGCAAAAATACTCAGGCAGCAAATTTTAGTGGTAACTTCTTCAGGTTGAAGCAGGTTTAGACAAGCATTTAACAGAACTCTTTCCGACTTGCCACTTTGCAAGGGGCTGGTGTTGGCAGAAGGAAAAAACAAAATAACAAATTCAGAACAAAAAAACCTAATACATGTTTTCTTCTTGTGCTAGGTTTTACAAACCAGAGCCAAAGACTGCCACAGTGATGAGAAAACTGGAGCAGGAAAACACATGTAGAATTGGGTATTTGGGGGGCTAGTTAAAGTCTGAACATGCTCCACGCTGCTGCGTAAGCACTTGGGGAGCTCCTGCGCACTTGAGTGCAGCAGCAGAGCTGAATAAAGCTGCCTCTAAAGGTTGTGCTGGGAGACTGCTGCCTGGGCCTGTGATAAAGTCTGCCTGGCAGAAGTCAAAAAGACTTGTAACAGTGGGTTGTTTTCATTTACTGCACAATTTCTCTTTCACTCATGCAGGAAAATTTCAGTTCCCTACTCCTTATTTCGGAAACCATGAGAGGATCAGTCCCCAAAGGGGCTGAGGCCCCCACCTGCCTCTTCAGCTACCTGAATTCAGCCCTCGAGCCCCCACGCAGCTTTTCCAGTGCACCTGCCCAGGGAGGCACTGGAGTTGTCTGCCTGCCTAAATTACTGCCCTGCAGCGTGTTGTGACTGCTGAGGTGCTGATACAGCCATGCTGTTACATGTTTAAGCCCTTCTTAAACAAGTTTTTAGCAGATCTACATTGCCTGCAGGTCTGCTTCTCCAGGCAGTTTCTGTTCGTGCTCTCACAGGGTCTGACACAGTGTTCCCGGCAAAGGTGTTTCCTCATGATTCATCTCACTAGTGCAACCTCCGGAAGATAGAAGAGTCTACCCCACAAAAAAAGAGACCTTCAGGGTATGTAGAATAACCAACACCCTTCTCGTAAAGGGAAAAATACAGACAGTACCCTCTTCTCGTGAAAAGGGGCTGACTCGCTTTTGGTACGCGCGCTGAGGAAGAGGCATGTGGTGATGAATGTTGAGATGTAAATGCATCCAGCCAGCGTGGAGTTAGGTCCCCAGCTGCCCCAGAGCCTTGCCCTGCCCCTCAGAACCTTCCACTGGCTTCGCAGTCAGCGATTTGACTTCCAGGTGACTCCTAGGACTCCTTAGACAGTGTCTGACAAGGTATCCAGGTACTTCATTGGGAGCAGAGGATCGCCTCCATGCTGTTAGCTGTTAGTGTGGGACATGAGAGGAAATGTGGGCAAAGAGTGCTGGGGGGGGGGGGCAGAGCACCCCTCCCAGCCCGTTTGA
>Ga0065711_1051645_pt1 | contig 10296 bp, 5 predicted proteins | sample Hoacrofraction12_FD_59098 | JGI IMG/M metagenome (GOLD analysis project Ga0065711, IMG submission 59098) | Hoatzin crop microbial communities from Cojedes, Venezuela - Epithelial fraction 12 v2 (version 2) | ecosystem: Host-associated > Birds > Digestive system > Esophagus > Crop | place...
CCCCCCTGCCGAAGCAGGGTCACCCAGAGCAGGCTGCACAGGACCTTGTCCAGGCGGGGCTTGAATATCTCCAGAGAAGGAGACTCCACAGCCTCCCTGGGCAGCCTGTTGACTCACTAGCACTCACCTCCTTTGTTACTGGGCTTAAATTTTTATCTCCTCAGCTGCTTGTAAAGTTCCATGCTGTATCTCTTCAGAAGCAGAGCCTGTTCTAATACGAAAGAACAAACAAAGTGGGAAGTGCAACTCAGAATTCAAGTTTTCAAAAGCACTAATGTGAAATTCCGGCTGAGCTAATACGCACGTACGCACAGAGGCATTTGCACGCATAAATCATAGCTTGCTTACATCTGGTACGCACAAAGAGCACACTGCTTGGCACACTGTTTAAATGTGCTTCAACTACTGGACTGCATTCAGGTCTGCAGATACTTCTGAAAAAGCTGCTTTGTAGTCAGGTGACACAAAACCTTACTCACTAGTTTGCTGATATTCTTGTCTGTCAAAGATGCTCACAGTTGCCTGCCATTTCCTGATGAAGCTTCTGCAGCCTTGCATCCGTGGGACTATCAAAACAGGTGCTTTTCCTTCTAGGGAAATAGAAAAGCTATCTCTATATCCCAGGCGTTATTTGTTTACCCTGCACAAGTTAAAAGCAGTACTTGGAAGCAATCACAGTTCCTAAGCTCACTGCAAAGCTTGACCAATCCCCGGTTTCAGGTAAAGCAACTATCTAAAGCACCAAGTAGTTCTACCACCTTCTTCAGATTGAGTAGTTTATCGCAGTCTCACAGAAGTTGCTCGCCATTTTGCTTGCATATTCAGGCCCAGCTATAGAAGATACAGCCAGAGAAGTCCAAGGTATAAATATCAAGCTGGTGCCACACCTAGATTGCTCTTACCACCTAGTACCAGATTAAGTGCACATCAAGTGAATTTTCCAGAGCGGTTTGTGAAAACCCTTTAGTCAGTACAGCATCGATCTCAGCTCTTTATACTGTGCTCGTTTTCCCCTGCAAGTGGGTCAGATTCCTTCCGGGTCCTAAATTATAGCTTTTGGGAAAGGAGCATTTCTTTTACTCTTAGTTTGGAAATTTACAATCTGCTCAGAACTGCTTTCAAGTTATGCAAGTCCAGATCTGTACTTCTTTCATAATTGTCTACCATGGCAACAAATAGGGCAGTCTGGTCCCTCAAGCTCTGTACTTGTGCCAAAGATAACCAGTTATACTGGCATAATTAATTTTGATGCATTAATAACACAACAGTTTTTGTCTTTACCAGCCAGCATATTTACCAGTGAGATCTGGCAAACATAATTTAGCAAAGTCCTTTCCTCTGCTAAGCGGGAGAACAATCTGAGTTTAAAGAACAGGGGAGGAATCCTCATTTAGAGATTAATCATCACTTTATAACTTCTGCAAAGTTCACACTCCAGGCTTCGATTTAGTTCTGCACAATAACTGTGGCTTGTTAATTAGGAACAACATGGGTATTAGCCTTTCTTCTTTTAGGTTCTTACATTGCTGATACAAAAGTTCTCTCTGTGCCAGAAGCATTTCTAAGCATCTGGAGAGTGAAACAGCAAGGGCATTTGCATCTCCAGCCAAACCCGCAGAGGCTGGAAGGAGAGGCACGGTTTACATTCAATACTTCAACCTATAACCTGGAGGACATCTGGAACTCAACACCAACCTCCACTCTATAAAAGAGGGACTCCTCTCCTGTGGGTGCAAAGAAGATTCACCTTTTGACTCTATTTGTTGTCACTGTGGAGGCTTTAGCTTGAAATTATCCGTTCCCTCCTATGACTTGTATATGAGACAAAGCAGGAAGTGCTCCAGAGACATGTGAAGCTGACACTTCTAAAGGCTTTCTGAACTCATTCGAAACCTGGTCTTGGTCTTTCACTGGAGTACTTAACAGGTGCCCTGCTTTTCCACTCATGCAGGTTTTCTCAAAGATCCCGAGACACTCTTTATTTATTGTGAGCTGAGGTGAAAAGAAAATGGTTTCTTCATCTCACTTAAGAAAGAAAGAAAAAAATTACTTCATCTTTGAATTCTGAAGTAGATTTCAATGAGTCTTACTTACTTATCAGTCCCAATAAGGCTACTCTTATAGTAGAAAGAAGATAAATTACAAGGTTCAGTCCACCGCACCTGCTGGCTACTTGTCCGGTCCCTTACAAGTGGAGTTTGATAGTGCTTCTGAATGGCTGGGGTCATGGGATGATAGCTCATCTTAGCTTAATTAAGACATTTCTTCTGATCATGTATTATTAAGAAAGGTGTGACGAATTTTGACTTCAGTAATCTGTAGAAACTTTATTTTCCTATTTTGTTTGAGCCTGAACTGGATTTGACAGTTTAGAATTTGAAATTTGATGCCGACTTTGATTCAGTTGCATCAGTAACTTTTACCCCAACTTTCACTTTGTTCACTCTTTTATGCTACCAAGACTTGGTAATCCCTTTGTAGCTGCAGAATTTTTTTCTAAAAAAAAAAAGAAAAAAAATTAAAAACACATAAGATCACTTGCTGTACCAAACCAAAGCTTTCAAGAATACATGGCAGCATGGAAGAAGTGCGGAGATGTGAGCAAGAGGAGATGGATGACAACCCTGGAGGCAGTGGCAGAATGCAGCATGTGCACAGGAGCACAGCAGCAGTAGGGGCAGGCCTGGAGGTGGCCATTAGGCAAATTAGGCACATGCCACCATGTTCCCATCATGAGGGTTCCACAGGGAACCACATGACCCTTTTCCCATTGACTTTGATGAAGAGATTCTGGGGGTAGATAGTTAAATAATTTCAGCTGAGACATCTTCAATACACAGCAAACATTCACACTGGAACGGTCTAATTTTTATTTCTCCTCAGTGTCAAGATGCAATAGCACATTGACTGAAGACTTGTTCTAAAGCTGACTGTGGTACGTAGAGGTGATGGGGTGGAAAATGGTGATGGGCCAGAATCTCCCTTACTACTCAGGGATGTCCAAACACATCTGTGAGGCATGCGCATTGAGTAGCCCCACGCTGTAGTAGCAGAAATGGTTTGGGGGCTCTTTGGAACGGAAAAAAGCAAATAGAATGAAAACCATTTGTACTGGGCACAACTATTAGATTTCATTATGGTCTTTCTTTCTGTGGGATGCTGGCTTCCCAAAGGAAAAGAATTGCCAGGAAGGTCCTTTCTGTGTACTTTCCAGGTAGCTGCAATAATTTCTTTCATATGGAGTTGTCATTTCTACAACGCAGTGATTTCTCAGCCAGTTCAAGGATACATTCCAGAGAGTACAGATTTACAAGCCGTCCAGAAACACTAGGTAGCCCAAATGAGGCTGCTAGTTCATATAGCTGTCAGATATATAGCTGTTGTAAGAAGTGCTTTCTCTGTTTTCCTCTCCATTTCTAGATATTCTCCAAGGGATTAAATGCAGTTTTAAAAGCACTTATGATCTGTTTGAAGGAGTGGCTATCTTACCCTAGCTGTAGCTGGAAAAGCTCAGACCCTCTGCAGTGATTTTGCTAACATTCCAGTGACCTGACTGTTCAGAGACAGGGTATTTTTGATAGCAAGCCCTTAATTCTTCATCCTGTAGACCCAGCTGGTCCACAGAGGCTGACATCATTTGACCACAAAATAGAAGATACTAACCCCTTGAGCTTTTGCCAGAGTACAGTTTGATAGCTGAGCACCGCTTATAATTTCTTTTGGAATCAGTGTCCACTATATATGCCATGACTCACCAGTGGCATGCATTCAATGTCACTATGCAATTGGCCAGTAGTTTTTTTTTTTCTATGGATATATTTGCCAAGATGAAAAACCAGAAAAAATTTATACCATTTCCAATGTGTTTCCAACTGCTGAACTATGTTTTCTGAACCACATTGTTGAGTCATGATCTAAATTAATGACTATTCTCCTGGGCAGCTGCTATTCAAACAGCGATTCTTCATTTTCTTTTTCAATGATGATTTGTAAATCATTGAACATCAACATTATAAAATAGGGCTATGCATATGCACAATCTGGGTACAGTATAAAGCAAGTCATGATGGGCAGTTACTTCTTCCTCTTTCCAGGTTTAAAAATCTAGCCTGGAATGATTTTATAGTCTTCTCTGAAATGAAGAATAGTCTTGAGATAAAAAATGTCCATCTTTCAAAATATATGCTGGTGTTGCTGTTGCCAGTTTGACAACTGTGACATGCACATTTCACAGGAAAGTTTTGGGGTTCCCACCCCCGCAGCTCAGTGTTCTGAGAGAGGTGATGATGAATTATTGAACAAGCATTGTTAGCATTCACTGGGAGTAATATAACAGCTTAGCTATAAGTTCTAGTCAGAAGAAAATAATGATATGGAATCAATTTCCACTGGAAAAAAAAAGACAGACAGTTCTGACAAATTTTTTTGAAACTGTGTTGACAGAACCAAAATTTGTAAAAGTTTTCCGCCTAAATGTTTCAGAATGAAACATTTCATCTTTTCCCTTTGAAATAGCTCTTTATTTTGGATTTGTCCTAGTATTTCATGTTATAAAACCTTTAAAATATCATTGGATTAGTTAAAACATTTTCTCTCAGCCTGATACAGATATTTCTTTCCTTTTGACTTTTCTTTCCCAGACAATTTTGAAACACTTAGCGCCATCCTGCCAGATCAGAACAAAATAAACTGAATGTAACCAAGTAATCAGTGCACGTTACGCACTCTCCTCTGGATCCGAGCCACACAAGAGCTGGATCAGTTACGGCTTTCTGCTGCAAAGCTTGGCTCTTCACCTCAGGCTGCAGGGACTCACACGCTCAGCTTTGGATGGTCTCTAGTTAAGAGTTCAGCGTCAAAGCGTTGGCTGTCACAACAGTATCTACACTCGCTGGATTCGCTAATCCTATTGCTGTAAAACCCACTGAGTGTGTGGTCTTAGCAAACACAGAGCAAATTCCAAACTCTGTAGCAAAATATCTTGAACAAACACTTTGTAATTATAACACACTGATTAATAAAATGGGAGAGTTTAGATTTTATGAGACTGCTGCGTGGAGAACTGAGATTTTCTGCATAAAACGTTTCCCCTTCTTGATCTGGGAAACAGAGGGAGAACTGAAAGCAGTCAGTTATCTACCATGTAATTATTGATTACATATACCTATTGGTTGAGATGCAAGTTTTCTCCAGCTGAATACAACAATCTTCACCCTACAAGAAACTGAACGCTGGCTGCTAGAGCATGTAATTGAGGTTGTTACAGGTAAACCCTGGAAAGAGTCGAACCTTCACCAGCCAAAACCAGCTACTGCTCACGCTGTTCCGGCATATACTGAGAATCAACCGCTTTCTAATCTGTTCTCAAAAGGTTAAGCCACTCATGTGTTGCTTCATATGGCTTTAGGGTGGAAGAGTGAAGCAGAGGATTGTTTTGGCTCAGGATTTGACTCAGAGAGTGGCCATGTCTCTGGCTGCTGTCTTTTTGCATTACTTCCAGATATGCAGATATCTCTGTAGACGTTTGTAAGCTACAGTTTGGCAGGGCAGGCTCAGCTGCAGCACAGCAGCCAGCTGGACTTTGTGTGCCAAAATCTGCCCTCCAAAGGAAGATGACACACGTACCTGTATGCCATAGACTTCTCGGTAGTTATTCAGATCTTCATAATTCATCACCATTTTCAATTTATGAAGAAATTATTATGCTCATGGACCCACACATATGACATCCCTCTGGTGCTCGTGGTTATTCACCTGCCTGAAAGATGCTGCAGAAGGTCATGCAATGCTGAGGGCAAGAGCTGGACATGACACCGCCTTCAGGTGCTGTTCCACAGGGGTGTTCTGTAGAAGTAACCGTTACAGGGAAAGACAAAAGAGGAAGATCCTTCAGGTGGTTCAATACCCATCCAGCTTGTCGCACAACCGCAGTAGTGTTAGTACAGTTCCACAGCCTTTTCAAGGGATGTAAATCTATGTAAACCTTGCATAATCCTACTGACCAACCATTTACAATTTTGGGTTTTCATTAAAGCCAGGTGAATCAATTCAATAACAGAAACTTTTGATGTCAGGACATAATCAGATCCAAATGATACACTGCCCTCACTGTATATTTAACTCTGCAATTTACTGTCTTTTCAAGTCACGCTAGATTATCTGTAGAGAGGAAAGTAATAACAGACACAGATATATGGGAGAGATTTTAGAATGTGTATTATTCTCTGGCTGGAAGCTAAAAAAAAGCAGAGAATTCACTTCAGAGAAAATACAGCTTCCTTAAAGCAATGTACTTTATCATCATCACAAGGCAAGGTCCTTACAAGCACCCTTGGTTTTGGAATCTCTTGAACTTACACTTTTCGGTATGAATACCCTGCTCCCACAGAGCTGTTCAAACACAAATATTACACAGGTTACTTGATTAAACTGAAGAATTGACGAAGTCTAACTTTATCTACAGTGTAATAGATTGATAGAATAACTGCTGTATCAGCACCAAAGCCGACTCAAGTTTCCCAGTGTAGGGCAATGCATTTCAAAAGTGTCAGAAGAGTAACAGATACTCATGAGTCCTTGGGGATCACCAAATTATTCAGTGTCACCTCCTGTGTAAGGCTGATGCTGCATCACCTCGCTGCTTCTGTACTCAATCCAGTAACTGGGATTTGACTGGAGCATATTTGGTGTCGCACCTTGATTTGAAGCTTTTGAGAGATGGAGAATCTATCCCCCTCTCTTGGCAATTATCTCACTGTCTCTGTTTCTAATTTAAACTTACCTTGATTCAGCTTCCTCTTATAGGGGCGTTTATATGCTTTCTCCAGCAATAATACAAAGTTGGTTTAGTAGCAGCTAGACTCCGTGCTATGTATGAAGTCTGAATCAAGTCTTGTTTTAAGCAGAACAGCTGGATCTCTTTCAGTTTCCCACTGGAAGGCTTTTTTCAATATTTTCATAATTGGTATGGCTCTTTTCCTCTGCACTCTCCAGATTTTATGGGTTTCTCAGCTCTGACATTAAACTAATGAATCTCATGAACGCAGCCTTGCTCTGTCATCACTGCAGAACTGCCACATCCCACAGCAAGCTCACGTTCAGCTCTATTTCTATCAGGACCCTTATATCCATTTCTGAGTCACTGCCTTCCAGTTGTATGGTTCTTAATGCTCATAAGCTGTGCTTCACTTCTATTGTACCTAGTGATTAATAAAAAGACTAGATATGAAATTGATTACAGTTACCTTTATCTATTATTTCATTCCAAATCAATACAAACTAGCCTGACAATACTACCTGGCATATGACCATGTTGATTAGAATAAAGTTACCCACTTTGATGCAACTGAGGCTGGATTCACTTTGACACACAAAGTTAAATGGTGTCCTCTTGCCTTTCTTATCTCCATCAACAAAAATGAATAGATTTTTGTTAAAAAATATGTCTTACATGCTCCCTTACCCCTATTTGTTGCCTCATGGCTCACCCGCCTTCCATCACACGCTACCTCTCCCATATTCTATTCTCCAAGCTTGCAAGGGTCTTTTATAAAATTTATTTTAAGCTAGCTTTGGGCACAAGAAATGACACAGATAAAACTACTGAACTGTCTCAGCAACAGTCAACGTGTTGATCCTAGTTTGGATGGTTCCAGCTCTAGCACTCAACGTCTGTGCCAAATCCAGTGATAGCACCAACTAATTCCAGCCACCAGAGTACGTCACTGGAGCTGACAAAGGGCTGTGAAGGGCCATATATCTGGCAGGGTATCAGGTAACACCAAGGATATTTTCAAATAATATTTTCTGAAAAAAAAAAAAAATGCCAAAAAATCCAAATCTCACTTTATACAGGGCACAATATGGTATATTTCCTTTCTTCCTCTACTAGTTGAATCCCATCTCAAGCTTTTCTCAGTATTTGCCTTCTACTGTCAAACAAGCTGGGCCAGGATTATCCAGGCCATCTTGCTTTGCCTTTCTTCTCGTTAACTCTCCTCCACATTCAAAAGTTTCCTTATTGCTCAAAGACTTACTACAAGTGAGCGAGAGAAGGCTACGCATCTCATACAACTCCCTTGCTTATCTGGTGCTACCTAGGCATGTTGAGTTTTATTTTTTAGTTCTCTGTGGTTGCTGTTTATCGTCTTTCATTGTTACGTGGGAGGTTTGGAAGGTACTTCTGCATTCCCATGATGCATGATTACATCATCCTGCTTCTTTCTAAACACAAAAGAGAACTATTGAGTATTTCTGCCTTTCCTGAATCATGAAGACTTTCACCACCTTCTGCTAGCGAGTGAACTATACCATCGTTAGGAACTGTTCTCTTGCTCTTATCCATTAAAATGCCTTACTGTCCTTAGGCTGCAAAGTAGGGGTTTCTTTTGCTCCCTCTGAAGTCTTTCCCCTCTTTACATTTCCACAGTCTCTAATTTACATAATTGCTGCCTCCTTCCTCTTTCTTCTCCTCTTTATTTGATATATTTTTAATAGCTGCCTTTACTTCCCCACTTAATTAGGAGGTGCTGCTAACTGAAGATGTCCTTATTCACAATTATGAAATTGTGGGGTTTAGTCATCTAGTAAACTTTCCTAGAAGAATTTCCAGTCTACATTCACATTTTCCTGTCTGAATCTCACTACTTCTGTCCAAGTTTCTCTTCCCAATCACTTTCATTCATTGTTTTCCTGGTTGCTTGTGAAATAAGCCATTTGTGAGCACCAAATACATGACGAGACAGAGATACAGCAAACAGGATAGAAAGTAAGTCTTGTGTCTTTGCTTGAGCAGGCTAGAAGCAAGATGGAAAGCTCTTGGTTTAATATCCTAACAAGAAGAAAGGTGATTATTTTCAATGTAGCTTCAGAATATGCTGGACTAGGGTTCAGCTCCTCTTCTAATTTAGTCTAATTACTTAGTCTTTAGCAGGAGTTACTAGGCTTGCCCTGGCAGTCTCTTTTCTAGGAATTAACCAGCTCTACTCAGCTTGCAAATTATTGGAAAACTGTTAAGCACTATTGCCAAAGAAGTGAGAGGCTATTGGGAAAGTTAGGTCAAAAATGTTAAAAGTTCAAAGCAGCACTAAAACACTGAGTACGTACTTACTCGCTCCTGTTCAATCCTTCAGAAGCCTGTGCTGTATTAACAGTAATGATGATGAGATGTGCTGTTAGTGAGCTGTGTTGGACTGGGGAGTCCTGGGGGAAAACACTAAGTCATAGCATTAGCTTGCCAGCCTTTTTGGAGTACCTTGGCGAAGGATGCAAGATGGGTGAAGCGCACCCAAAAAACTAAGAACTGGTGAATGAAGTTGTCTAGTTGATGTTTTTCCTTCCTGTTAAACGCTGCTGTTTGAGAATTGTAGGGAAGCAAAGAGCAAATGTTCCTGATGATACAGAGGTTTACTGGAACTGAAAGGGCTTATGAGATTAGAGTCTTGATTACAATTGAGCGTCGATTTAGCAAAGATGTGCTATGAATATAAACTAAATTCTTGGTAGGCTTTTTGTTTATTTGAGGATAAGTATGATAATATACAAGAGGAGCATCTAACCATGTATAAACACAACTCCTAAAGAGCTTTTCTGTTGCTTTTTTCTTAAATCAGATCAACTGAATAGCTAGAGGGAAGGGGAAAAAAAAGAAAAAAGTTTGGGAAAATACTCTTCCTAATAAAGATTATATAAACTTTGCTACAACATTATCACTATTTACTTGATTTTAGTACTGCTATTTGTGAGGAAAATATAATAGTCATAGCAGAAAACAGGTAAAAATGGCTGATAGCAGGGAAAGCTTAAGAATATAGCAGACAGAACTCAGGGCTTTGGGGTATGCAGAAGCCAGGGGTCTGTCAGAAGGAAAATCACAATTGGTAACTTGAAGAAGAGACTGATTCTTCCCAGGCATGCCTGCAGTTAGACCTTTACTTGAGGCAATATAATTGATGCAAGGGCTGTGTTTTGTGTTTTATATATACAGGGGAAGTAATTCCAGTAGAGGAATAAAACAGTAGATTTTTTTCCCCCACCAAATTGGCCTCCTTGTAGTAGCTTATTTTTTAAGCTTAAAATCTTGGAGAAGAAGAGGTTCAGAAATTTCTCGCTTTACTGGCTTCCTTAGCTGGTAAAAATTAACATAAAGGATTAGTCTCAACTTTCCAGACTAAAATAAAACCCATAGTGTTCTGTCTCCACTGGAGTTCAATTTAGTTATCCTGAAAACACGATGATGAAATAATACTGCAACTATTTCTCAGTTACGGTGAAACCAAGAAAGTTTGATGGGGGGGG
>Ga0065711_1051646_pt1 | contig 10296 bp, 3 predicted proteins | sample Hoacrofraction12_FD_59098 | JGI IMG/M metagenome (GOLD analysis project Ga0065711, IMG submission 59098) | Hoatzin crop microbial communities from Cojedes, Venezuela - Epithelial fraction 12 v2 (version 2) | ecosystem: Host-associated > Birds > Digestive system > Esophagus > Crop | place...
CCCCCCCCCCCCCCCGCTTTTTTATGGTAAGAACAAGAAACTCAACAATGTGCTAGCAATTGCCAGACAGGAGCAGAACACATGAACCATGCTCTGTATGCAACCAAAGTAGTAAGAGCCTTTGGCTTATTTCTTGCAAATCTCTGTTTATCATCCAGGAGACAGAAGTCTTTCATTGTCATCTCCCTCTCAGAAGGCATCCCTTTGTAAATATACTTCCAACTAGACCAAACACCATATTGTTATTATTTATGTAGCAGATATTGATGCTTTTTTATACTTCATCTTCCACCTCTTTAAATTTTTAATTTTAAATCAAGCACTACTTGCTCTTCTTACACAAATCTCAATACCACAGTACATCTCAATTTACAAGAATAGTTATAGCATTAATTGTCTTAAAAAACACAGTATTCAAAAAAACTTACCTCTGTTAACCCTATATGAGGTTTTTTAATTAGGTTCTGTAAACAACTACTTAAAGTTCTTGTAAGCAACAAATTTGTAGATTTTCTGAGCATATCATCTATTTCTGTTGAGCTGAAAAAAAATGTTTATTTTTATAACTATACTGTAAATTACAATACTTCGACAGTAATACTTAATACTTTTCTTTTTTTCCCTGCATAAGGAACTTTTCATGTTAAGAATTTCTTTTGTGCATTTCATTTCTGGTTGCTCCAAGTCTTCTGTGATCTAACACACAGAACACCTCTTTCATTGACCAAATTATCCATTAACTGAATTGCAACACTGAAGTAAAATCTGTTATTTTTAGATCTTGGACATGTTTATTGACACAGCAGTTCGGAAAGAGTAATTTGTGGGTTTTAATGAGTTACTAAGGAGGTCAGCATGCACTCATTAGTATGTGTAAATTGTAAACAGTATCAATTAAGAATGTGTGAAAGCAAGTCATTTACATCTTTAACAGTGCAGAAGTGGGTGACCAGCCACGAATACCTTCCAGATTTCAGATCTATGAATGTTATTTTATGTAATTAAAACTAAGCTTTAGAAGGCCACAAAAGGAAAGGAAATGGGAGAATTGTGATTTTTTTCCAACACAAAAAGGTGGGATCAAAGAGAGAATGAGCAGGCAGCAGCATGCTTTATTGCAAGAGAAATCATTGCTAAGGAAACTCAAAGCACTGAGAAGGGAAAAACTCTTCGAGGTAATCAGGGATGCTACACAATTATTGCTGAAGTGGTCAGTATCAGAATATATTTTCAAATCTTACATGCTTTGTTAAATAAATAAAATCTCTAGATTATTCAAATGAGTCAAATACTGTTTAAAACACCCAGCAGTGTTTTAGACTGTTCATCATGCCAAGCTAGCTTCACCCACACAGACACACACATATTGTATACAATATATATCCACATATAGGAAATATATGCTATAGCATTGGGAATCACAGCTTAAATATATCAAATTATAAATTTAAATTATATGTAAATTTTGAAACAAAGTTAGCAAGTACACAAGAAAATATATTTTCAATTTAATATATAGTTTTAGGTCACCTGGAATTTATAGGTTACCTTAAAGTCACATTGCTGATGTTTTAAGCTTACCTGCGGTGAAGTGACTCTGAAAACTTAAGGCTTGCATAAATAAATTCCTTAACTTGGATATAAATCTGAGGCACTGACTGAGACATTGGAAGCTTCTTTGGAAAGGATTGCTGTGAAAATAAAAGATAATGCTATCTTACACTTGAAATTGACTCTAAGGAGAAGCTGGTATTAAATGCAACAAATAGAAAGCCACTTAACACTATCAATATTTTAATCTACCTTTAGCTTTTCTGTTTTTCATCAAATGCAAACAGTGGTATGTGCTGGACTGACTTCTACATCTGTTTAAACAGCTTATAAGCAAAATAGAACTTTATCACTTCTCTAAATTACAATAAAGTTTGGAGATGTTCTGTAATTTAAGAACCCTCTGCAGAAAGCAATTTACAAACACACGTAAAAACCAGGTCTCAAACCCCTTTTAGTCTGAATGAACAAGACAGACATAAGCTCCAAAAATGCAAACTTTTTTTTTTTTTTGCCAGAGAAAGCAGGGGGGAAAAAAAAAGGGGGGGGTTTAGAAGTTGAGCACATCTGGGATTTTCAAAGCATCTTAGCATCTTGAGAATGTTTTGGCATGTATATTTACTATCATATATTTACTTTCTCGCGATAGTTCACAAAACCAAAGCAGTCTGAATTATTTTTGACAATTTGGATTAACGTAGGAAATACTAGCAATCTGTAAGAATAAAATCTTGCTTCTTACTTTAGTTTTAAAGCTGATATTGTATTTGGAAGGACAAAAAGAAATAAATTCATTTAAATCTACACATGCCAAATAGATATTTCTGCATTGAATACATAATTTTTAAAATCCACAAAACAATTAATTTTCTGTTTACTCTATGACAAATGAATGAGAAAAATAATTAACAACTGATATCATCCCCACAGAATTCCATTTCTCAAAAAAAAAAAAAGCATTAATCAACAGCTCAACATTTGTGTTTTAAAAAATGAAGACAAAACAGATCACCTTGAGATTGTCCTAACCATACCTCTTATTTAAGATAAGGTGGTGTGACTAGTACATGGTGTAAGTGTCAGGCTTTCTTGTCACTCAACAGTGATAGCAAACATTTATTTAACGATAAAATTTACTTTGAATATGGGCTCATCTGATTTCAGCAATTAATTTTTACAGATAAAACAAGTGCTATTACATACAACTATTTCAGATCATCACAATATTCTGTCAGCAGGATTTGAGTCTCAGCCTTCACATATTCAACTATCTAAGAGAAGTAGTTCTTTATCCTCTACTGTGTCTGGCCAATACAGCAGGACACAACACTTTCTGTCTGATTATTAGAGTAAGCAGCAAGAAAAAAAACAACGCTAACCAGACACACAAGCCAATTGTTTCACTTCTGAATACAGAAAGAGAGTAAAACTAGATGATATAATCAAAACATGATAGTTTGGCACATTCAATCTAAATAGCAGACTGGGGACAAGACTCTCTTCTGTCCAGTCAGACTGGATCTGCTATGTTAAATATCTAGTAGGTTCAGGTCATAATTCTGCCTTGTGTGCCGAAAGCAACTCTTCTGATAAACTTGCCTGTAAAATGTGAGGGTGATTCATCCTAACCTACAGCTAAAAATGAGACACTCGCATTCATCTCTTTTTATACTAAATGGAGAGAAACACACATTTTCAAAGGTGAAATTTCCCTTAATCTGTAAAAGGCATCAGTGTTACATCAAATGGAATTAGCCCCCTGGGGTGTCTATTCCTGTCTATCAACTACACAGGCTCCTTCAGGGACTAGCCTGAACTTACACACCTATTTTTAGGTTTTAGGGTTTTTTTCTTTAAACATTGAAATGTTGATTAAATTAACCCACCCAACGGGACCTCCCAGTGCCTTATAGCCTGAGGCAACAACAGAGAGGTGAAGTGGATGGGATTATAAACAGCAACCAACAGAAGTGATGTTGGAGCATTTATAAAGTTTCCCCTCCATGAGGATTCCCTGCTATTTAGTAACCCATAAGGTAACACTGTACTCTTTCTTTCTACAAGGATACTTAATGATTCTTTCCCCTCTATCCCACTGCCTAGTTGACAAAACTTTCAGGAACGTTACCTTCGAGACTTACGTCCCTTTGCTAAATTTGCTTGAAGTCAACTAAACGGCTTCAAAAATTGCTAGGACATGATAAAAACCTCAGACTGCCTTATTTTGAATGCTGCCCTTCTGCTTTACATACAGGCTCTTTTCAGAGCTATATAAAAAATGTTATTCCTGCTTTACAGATGAATGAACATGGACAGAGAGATGTGAAGTGAGTTACCAGCACCATGCAGCTGGACAATGATAGAGTTGGGAACAGAATCCAGCCTGATTCCCAGCTTTACTTTCAAGCTCACCAGCCCAAAAACTAAGCATCAGTGAGATTCTGCCCATAAAAATACATAGAAAAAGTGCTGCTCACTATGAAATAGAAATCCCTCTCTGCGTCATAAACCAAAATGAAAATTGTTGGGTACAGAGAATCCATTTTCCTGCTGCTGAACTAAGAGCCACAGCTTTGTGTTAATCATATATACATGTAACTGCACATGCCTACACAAGTAACCTCCACACACGCGTGCTGATACATCAGACAGAGTGGGAGGGGCTATCAGATAAAATTATTTAGTGCAAGTTAAAAAATCTCTGCAATTTCTTAGCAAAATATGTCATGATAAATAGTGTCTGGGGTGTGGTATACTTCCAACACTGTAAGGGATTTCCATTCTGTTTATCTTATTTTAGTATTATAATCGCTAAGTAAATGAATTTGATGGAGCATAGCATCCGGCAAGCACTCTGGAGTCTTATTCAAAAGTCAGCCTAAAACCCACCTTTAGTTTTTCATCTTCACTGCAATACTGTATTAACGACATGCAGTTGTTACATTTGCCTGGTAAATCCCTGCTGAATCATAGAATTAAGAGTATCTTTTTACTTCTCCAGATATCTGTAGTGATAAACCAGCTTCCCTCTACAACAGTTACTCCCACTGTCATGTGGTTCTTTGATTTAGTTCCCCTCTGCAGACTCCATCATGGGCCTGTTGTTTCTTCATTGGTATTACCAAGACCATATTTGACCAGCAGAATACACTAACCACCTTTCTGCCACACTAGTCTGTAGTGAAAGAATGGCTGAGGCTATGAAAGATTATCCTATTGGAGTGCTAGTACGGCAGAATTATTTACAGTCCCTTCATGTTTATATTGCTGTACATGGTCAAACACAAATAATTAATTTTAAAAGCAAAATGCAAAAGTTGTTGTCTCTAACATATCCCTGTTTTACACATATATTTCCAATACTACAGCATACAATATACTGTGAATTATTAAACCAAATGAGTTGCAACAAAATTTAACTAAAGACAGACTGTATTATAATTACATAAAGACTGTATCAATTAAAGTGTATTATTAATTTGTTTACAGAACAATGGGTTTCATTATTCAGTCAAACATGAGAGCACATGACTAAAGCTTTAATTTCCATATTTATTTATGACTGGATAATTACACACAAAGAAGGCGATTTAGCCTCTTAATCTACCTAGCTTTTCAAATTTTAATTACTTTTAAATTATAAAAATCATGACTATGCCAAGTGTCCTTAACTGGATCTTGACAAACTTCAATAAATAATTTTTTTCCTTACCTTATCAAGTTCTGGATCTTGAAAAGGAAATTTGCTTATAACTATTTTGTATTCATCCTCATTTGCTACTGGAATAGGGCTGTAGTTGTCCACTTCAAAAATATCCCTGGTGAATTAGTAAAGTGGAAAAAATGTAGGACATGTAATTTCTTTACAGCATTGTCCAGTGTTAAAACATGTAAATGAATATAAATTTTACTACCACACTTAGGCATGCAGCTTCAAAAAGTTATAAGCTGCAATCGTTATAATTTCAGACACCCAAACTATTTTAGACGAATTTGAAAGTACCTTGTATATGCTAACTCTTTACACTGCATCTAATCACAAAGAAAAAAATAGCTGAAAGCATTTTAATATGTGTGACTCAAAACATAATAAACCATAATAAAGCAAAAGAGCTTTAGATCAACTACTGTGCTCCAGGGCAAATCATAATGAGATACTTGTTAATTATGGTAGCTTACACTTTGCCTACACTAAAGCAGATATTCAGACTGTCTCACTTAGGTACCACAGCTACATATAGTCAATGGAGATGATTCAGAGAACTTCAACTCAGCATGTGGCCACAGCTTTATTGAAGTACCCTCTGGACTTCCTTACTAGTCCATTGACTATACCAGGAGTCTAGAGAGCATAAGAACCATAGACACTAGACTTAGCTGGTGAATTTAATTTTAAGGTTTTCCATAAAACAATGTAACTTTTTTTCTTTTATGGTAAACAACATCAGCACATTTAGATACCACAGTCTATCTGCACACAGGCTTTGGAGTACAGTCCCAAGCTGACCTGTTTTTGGGTTTACAATTTACTCAATCAAATGATTCCAAGGAAGGTGGAAACCAACCTGCATTAAAAAACCAGGAAGATGTACTGGCAATGTCAGTAGTCTGTCAGGGAGATACACATATCAGCTAACTGTAAACATTAAGACAACCTAAATTAGGAATCTAATGCCCTATTGCAATAGCCTAGAGTGATTAGGTTCCTAATGAAGAAAAACAGTGTTTCTCTCCTAGATATTTCTCCAATCATCTCCCTTTGGCGGAATTCCTTCTCCCTATTAACTACAAAAGCAGTCCTCAATGGCTCTTCTCCTGAATATTAGTTACATGTGATGAATGCTTTAGTCCTACCCAATCTGAAATTCATATATAATACTGAGTTAATAAATTCTTCCAGAATTACAGCTCGATCAAAAAAAGTTTTAAGTAAGAAAAAACCCAATAGATACAATACAAATACAATTATTTTTAAATACTAACCTGAACAATCCAGACCACTTTTTAAGAAGTGTTTCATTGTATTGGTCTCTGATCTCAAACAAAAGATCAAACAGTCGATTCACAGGAAAACCATAACCCTAAGGTATAAAAATCAAGAGTGGATAATTCAAGAACACACTCAATTCCTACCACAACACTTTAGGACTCTGAGACAAGACTTGTTATTCAATCTTGTCACTTCTATAAAACAAATTATAGTACTTTAAACACACCAATACAATTAGAAGATCACATATCTTCTTCTCAACTACTTAATGCTATGCTTTCTTTCGGTTTTCAAGCAGAAATTTGTCTTATTTCTTTATAACATTTTAAGATGTTATTTGCACATACATCTAATCTTTTTTATCAGTCTGTTAAACATTGCAAGAATACTTGCCAATGATGCTCATTTGGTCTTCCAGCTAGAGGGCTAATGATAACTGGAATGTTATTCTTGCTTAAGACTCGAAGTAAAACATTTACAAAAGACAAAAACGTACACAAATTACAAAGCTAACATTAATTTTGCATAGATACAGGTAACTGGATGCTAGCCGGATAGCCCAGAACACGTACATTAAGTTGGTAATACTGAAAAAGAGGAATCAAGGCAAGAAATACATATATTTTAAAAATATTATTGTGTAATTTTGTTCTTGATTCACATACATGACATCAGGGACATCCAAAGCATTGCACTTACCCACCTAAAGGAAAAAATTGATTCTAGGAGTTCCATTTAAATTACTAATATAATTACATACCTGCAAAGTATCAGCAAACACTACAATGAGATTCTTCAGTTCCAGAACAAGGTCGGGATCACTGCAATACGACTGAAAGTGAGAAGTTCTGGTTTTGTTTAAAAGACTTAATATATGGGACATGTGTTTCTAAAGAATATTAGCACAGAAGGTTAAACTCTCCAGCCTTATCCCTTTACCTAACTGACTGCCTTAGTAAAAAACAACTTAGACTCACTTGCCTTCATTTAATCCAGCTACATGAAAATATTTTTTTAAATTTTTACATGAACTATCCGTAGTATAAAAGCTTAGAAAAAGTAAACTAAAATACGAGATTCAGTAGATATCAGTATGTTGTACTGAGAGTCAAAATCAGCAAATTACATTTATTTCAGTGGAACATAAGCACACATCAAAATGCTTTCCTAAATCAACACTAGAGAGGCTTCCATAGTACGTGCTTTTGAACGCTAAGCCTGGGTCTAACTAGTGCTAACTGTGCCACCTCCAACAGTTTCCCAGCGGTATGGGGAAAACACTACCAAAAAAAAAAAAAAAAAGAAAAAAGTCACGACTTTAAGCTATTCAATCTACTAAAAAGAAAAAAGTCACGACTTTAAGCTATTCAATCTACTAAATGACTGAAATTTGATTATCAGAGGTGTGGAGTCCTATAACTAAGGCTTTCACCTCAGTTTCACTATTTGCAGTACTGGATAAACTAACAAATATTTATATTAAAATAATTTAAAGCACTATGAAAAGATAGTATTGGTTAGAGACTATATACGCCTGTTTCACCTTTAATTTTTGTTTTAGCACACTTCATTAAAAGTAAGGGTTTGGTTTACAGTACCTCATAAGACAACACACACTTGCCTAAACATTATTCTGTACTAGGATAATGTTAGCAAGAGATTGTGATAGACTTGGTTTTGATGGGAGTTATGCATTTTGAGAAGAAACAGTGATAAACTACATGACAAGACATTGAAGAGTTCTTTGGAGATTCCATCACTTTTATTCCTTACTGCATTCTTACATAGGTGTATAAATCGATACATAGCCAATTAACTTGCAAAGTATTCAGCTTAATAAAATGCTGAATATCTCTCAATTTATCCCAATCGTCTAAAACAAATTAAAAAGTATGAGAACATCTCATGTACTACCGATCAGTAAAGGTCCTATGATAAAACTATAGTTGCAATCTGAACTTTTCCCCCCACTTTTCCTCAGTATATATGAAGTGTAAAATATTCCTTGAAGATCAATTGTAATAAAAGTAAAAATAACATTGCATAACGGAACTGCTTCTAGCAAACATTAAAAAGAGAAAGATAAAATTCTTCTATTTTTTCCAATAGTAAAAGTTATACCACTAGTAAACTCTGAAGCAATTTACTGTCAGTCAGTCTGAGTAAACAATGGTATTCCATTGATTTTCACAGAGGAATAAAAAATAGCATGCAGCTACTCAGCATCATTGGAGGTAAGGTAGAAATATAACTTTAGGAGACATACTTCAAATATACAGAAATGCTCAGCTGATAGAGAATTACATTCTAACATCTGTGAAGATTTTTCTAATGCCTTTACTTCAACATAAGCATATTACTACTATAGCATTGAACAGACAGCTCCAAAGGTTTTGCTGGTGAAGTTTATTTTGGAAACACAGCATTTGGAATGATAATTAGGAACTATTTCCTGGTGGTGCCTTCAGTGCTGAACTATTCAATCTGATCTAACGAAGAGGTCAGTTGAGACTAATGAGGAAGGATTGCAATAATAACAGCAGATTAACTCTGCATATTCTAAACTGTTGGACTAAGAGAAGGTTTGGAAGACCCAGTGAGTTGTAAATCAGTGGAGGATTATGCAAATAGCCCATGGCTGGGGATCACAGCCTGATACTGTCAGGGAAAAACAAAAGCTTGGCAGGCTCCTTCCCAAATTTGAGCAATTTTTAATCACAAGGAAAAGAAAACATGAGAGGGGTGTAATTTTTCACTTTGTTACTATCCAAGATTTAAATATACAGAGCTCTGAAGTAATAGGATTTAAACTGCAATATTGATAAGACTTCTCACTTACTGAATGTGTTCTAAGAACAGCAACAATCTTGGAAAGGGCCATGTTCCAGAGTTCATCAGTGTATGTTCTAGTTACCAATCCTTGGGTTACATGTAAAATGTGGTCTTCTACTACAAAGAAACTAAAACAAAATGATGTTTAAATTACTAATTTGTTTTCTAATATCAGAGCAAATTCTACTCTTTCACACACAAGCACAGCCAAACCCTTCCCCACTCGAGCAGTGACACTTTGGTAGGTTTGGTATTCTCCTTTGCTCAGCATGAAGCCAAAATGTGAAAAGTTTGTTTCACGCCAGCTGGAGCCCAGGCTGCTGGAGAGCCCTTGTGGGGCACTGTACTGGTAGGATCTGGATGCTCTTCCCCGCTCAGATCCAGCAATAACCACCCACATGATTTGTGTGGAAACCGGATGTTGCAGAAGAAAGTTTTTGGACAGTGGAAGCACAGAGGGTGAAATAAGAATCAATATAGTAAAACTGAAATAAATCTCCATTTAGAAAACTTACCCTACAATTTGACTGAAGTATCTTCTATAGCCTTCTACTGTTTCATGCTTTTAGTGAAAAAGAAAACAAGTTTAGGAATAAAAATATCACCATGTATTAAGTACAACCCAAGACAATACAAAAAACAAAATACTGGTTACCATGCTTGACTGCGGCTGCAGAACTAATCTTGCTTGTTTCCTTCTTTGTTTTCTGTAGTAATTTTCAAACACTTCTCCATCACCCTAGCACAAGACAAAAGTAGTTAAAGAACATTATCTCAGTATGAAAATAACACTTCTTAAATTAAGGGTACAATTCTCTTAAACTAAGCCACGTATTTTACACTTGTTCCACATATAGCCTTCCAGCTGACAACAGCAAAGTTTTGCATGCATGAGATGCAGAATTTTTTTTTTTTTTTTTTTT
>Ga0065711_1010887_pt1 | contig 10294 bp, 14 predicted proteins | sample Hoacrofraction12_FD_59098 | JGI IMG/M metagenome (GOLD analysis project Ga0065711, IMG submission 59098) | Hoatzin crop microbial communities from Cojedes, Venezuela - Epithelial fraction 12 v2 (version 2) | ecosystem: Host-associated > Birds > Digestive system > Esophagus > Crop | place...
CGCCGCCCGCGCGCCGCCTGCCCCGCCGCCCAGGCCCGCACGCGAGCCTCCACCGCCTCCGCCTCCCCGCCGCCCTCCGCCATGCCTCGCCCCGCCCCTTCCGCCGGAAGTGGCAGTGTTTCCCACCCCCTTCGCCCCGCCCCTTACCGGAAGCGTCGCCTCGGCAACGCGGCGGGGACGCTGGAGGGGCCGCGGCGGTGCGAGCTGTGCGGGGCGGCGGGGCGGGTGCGCTGCGGCTGCTGCCGCCTCACCTACTACTGGTGAGGGCCGGGGCAGGCCCGGGAGAGGCTCAGGAGGCAGGGGAGGGCCCGGGGCAGGGAGAAAGCCCGGGATAAGGCTCAGGGAGAAGGCCCAGGAGGCAGGAGCAGGCCCAGGGCGAGGGCCGGGGTCAGGAGCAGGCCCGGGACAGGGCTCAGCACACGGAGGAGGCCCAGGATGAGGCGCAGGAGGCCGGAACAGGCCCAGGAGAAGGCTCAGGGCACAAGGAAGAGGCCCAGGGGGCAGGGACAGGCCTGGGACAGGGCAAGTGGCAGGGACAGGCCCCAGGAGAAGGCTCAGGGAACACGGAGGAGGCCCAGGATGAGGCGCAGCAGGTTGTAACATGTCCAGGATGAGGTGCAGAAGGCAGAAAGAGGCCCAGGAGAAGGCTCAGGGCACAGGGAGGAGGCCCAGGGGGCAGGGACGGGCCCCAGGAAAAGGCTCAGGGAACACAGAACAGGCCCAGGATGAGGCGCAGGAGGCCGGAACAGGCCCAGGAGAAGGCTCAGTGCACAGGGAGGAGGCACAGAGGGCAGGAACAGGCCTGGGACAGGGCAAGTGGCAGGGACAGGCCCCAGGAGAACATTCAGGGTGCACGGAGGAGGCCCAGGATGAGGTGCAGGAGGCCAGAACAGGCCCAGGAGAAGGCTCAGGGCACAGGGAGGAGGCCCAGGACAAGGCCCAGGAGGCAGTCCCATGCCTAGGACACAGGGACAGGCCCAGGGCAAGGGCTGAGAGATGAGGACAAAACCCGAGGTGCAGCTCGGGATGCAGGGACAGGGCAGGACACAGGGACAAGTCCCAGGTCAAGGCTCAGGGCACAGGGATGAGGCCTGGGATGGAGCTAGGGAGCCAGGGCCAAGGCCCAGGACGAAGTTCAGCAGCCAGGGTAGCAGGAACTGGGGTGGGCACGCTCAGCAATCGCTCTGCCGGGGCATTCCTCCTCGCTTCCAAGGGTGCCCACATCAAATAGAGCCGCACAATGAGCTTTTTGGCTGTTTGCACAAATATCTTCGCTTACATGGGGACCTCGGTGAAGTCGCGCGTTAACTATGTGCTTCATTGGTTTCACAATGACTTGGGGTTTGTTTGGCTTTGGGGTTTTTTGGGTACCGCAGTGCTGAAAGCCAGGCATTTGCTCAAACCTAACTGTATCAGGAGGTTTGAGAGTGATTGAAGTAAGGTTTTGACATACAGAATCGTGGTGGCTTGGCAGGACAGCACTGTGTTCCCATTCGGGAATATTGAGTATGTGTTCGGGACTGTGTGAGCAGGCTAAGGGCTGGTGGCTGCTGTGGGTGATTCTTGAGGTGAAAGCCCGGAATCGTCATTCCCAAGCAAACAAAAGTACCGTTCTTCCCTTATTTTGTTAGTGACGTAGATCATCAAAAAGCTGACTGGGTTAGCATCCATGAGCGAATATGCCAGCTGCTGATTCCAATCCGTACGCCTCTCCCTTTTCTCCTTTCCGAAAAAGAAAGAAAACATGGCATGGAACAGCTGGTGAAGAGGCAGGTATGTACGAGGAAAATGAATACGACTTCAGAGCGCTGCCAGTGGTGTTTAATCAGATCTCTTCTTCCTATGTTGTGACGCGGTGTTGGGAGGGCACCGCGCTGGTTGATTGGTCCTTAGTTGCAGAGCTTTAATTCTTTTTTTCAAACAGAAGCTCTATGGTGAGGGAAGTGGGAGCGTCCTCTCTACCACTCTATGAGCCTCGTGCCTTTTTCGCAGTCCTTAGTCCAAGTCCTGAGCCTTCTCAGGCGGCGGCAAGCCTGGATCTCCCGCCGTGTTAGTCCATCTCCCCAGTTAGTCCAGGATCCAGCTGAGCTTTGCTTCTTACAGGCTGTCCTCATCCTTCTCTGCGGAGAGGGATTCCCCTTTCTCAAAGCAGGGGGGCAAAGAAATAAAGTCCCTTCCCTTTGTTTACCTGGCCAACTTTAAACGCCCTTTCCCACTAAGTACAGTCTTTTATCTCTGCTTTTTGGCCTCGTGGGCGGTGCAGATGTGCAGCTCCTTTCCAGTGGTTTTCAACTCTTTTTTTGTGTTTGTTTATGGGGTGGCAGAATCTGCTTTTCCGCAATGTTGATAAAATAAAATAACCCACCCAAATACATCTGCTACTTAAAAAGGTCTTGCCTGTAAAAATAAATTATCCTTCTGTCGTTGCATAACTCCTAATCGCAGAATAATAGGACAACAGAACAGCTGAAAGGGAGCTGGTAACAATCAGACGGTGCCGCTGAGAAGAGCGTCATTAATCTTCTGGATTTTACATCCCATATTATTTTTACGGTTGCTTCTGGCCAGGCGCTGGTACGCTGGTGACCGGCTCGTTGCTGCGGTCTTTCTTGGGAACATCCAGAAAGAGAAAGTCTAAAAGGGGTGAGACCTTGCGTAGGCAAAAGTCCCTCTTGGTGAAGACTTGCGACAGGCTTTAGGCGGGAGATTCCTTTAGCCTTTGTAGGAATTGCGCACTGACAACCCAGCTTGGTTTTGAAAACCCCATCTGTTCGAAAATCACAAGCAAGATTGTTGACCAAAGTCCGAAGAAGGTGTGTGAGAGCAGCATGGCCCAGCAGCACCAGGAAAACACAAAAACTCCTTTGTTCCAGGTTACGTTTAAGTTGCTCTTTTATAAAGTCTGCAGAGACAAAAAAAAGTGGAAATTGGTCTTACTGGGGGTGGTGGCAGGGATTTGCGCCCTTAACTGCTTCGAGCTTTTCCAAGAAACTTCCCCTACATGTTGAACACTGAAGTTGGAATCAGCTGTTATTGCATCATTGATTTAGTAGCACATGCATTACAGCGGACCACGTAACCACCGGGTCAAGGAAGTTCTCCTCGATTAGCTGGAAGCTAATAATCTGGTTTTATTGGGTGCCAGGGGAAGACAGCAGGAAGACGGGGCTGGCGGAGGAGGGAGAGTCGCTCCTCTTGGTCGGAGTGCACACCCGGGTTAGCACACGGCAGCTGCCAGCCTGCAGCTCGAGGCTTGGGATGACTTCATGGGAAAAGCCAGAGCGAGCAGACTCCGATACAGAGTATTTTACAAGAGCTTGAACAGCCCTGTTACATTTGTTCTTTGACCTTTGTCTCCAGACTATTTAAATATGAAACAGGTTCTGGGAACGGTATGTGCAGGGACACTTTGTCTTTCTTCTCTCCAAAGAAAAGAGTGAAAGAGCAGAAACACTTTGTTACCGGCTTGCTTTCAGAGCAGGACTGCAGCTCCTGGCCCACAAAAGAAGTCTGCCTTTATGGACAGCAAGGTGTGGGGTGGACAATGTTGGACCGAGACTGGCTGGCAGGCGTTGGAAGAGCGGTGTGGAGAGGGTGGGATTATTTACTGCCCTGTCTCAGCGGCTTCATCGCGTTCATATTCACAGAGCCAAGAAAAATGCTTTAAAAAAGGCCTTTGGAGCTCGAGGAAAAGCTGCGTAGTCTTCTGACGATCAGAGAAAAAAGCCCTCTGCTCAAAGCCTGCCCACAGGTTCATTATTTTTTGGACACTTCTGCTGTACTTCACAAACTCCTGCACGGTGTTTGTTTAGAAAACACGCAGCTCGAGCCTCAGTCAGGACACGGGAAAGCTTGCGCTCATCAAAATGCCCCGTGGCCCAAGGGAAGGTGTGCGGAGCGGGGAGCCAGGTTTGGAGTCTCATACCTCGTCTGTACTCCAAAGCTTTGTTGATAGAAATCTGCTTTTGTCAACATAGCCGGGGGGTTGCCCGCAGACGGTACCTCCAACCTGACAAAACTCCAAGTTTCTGTTTGTGGAATAGCTTCACCTGCCTGCCTGATGTCAGCTCACCGCAGCCTCTGGCTACGGGAAAAGATCCATGCCGCAGCCAGCTGCAGCAGTCCTCCAGCGCTGACGCCAGCCGCACCGACTGCAGGTTTCAGCTCAGACTGACTGGAGGCCTGCCTTCCTCTTGAAATCCTCGTTTCTTCCAGCACACCGTCGGTTTTGGTGCCTGTGAGTCAGTAAATGAATGTGGAACCGAACCCCAAGTGTGTTCCCCACCCCCTGCTCCCACCTGGAGCAGAGCTGGGGTCCTCAGCCACCTCAGACCCCGATGGGGCGGGGAAAACTGCGTGGGGGCATCTTCAGAGAGAGCTCTGTAATTGCAGCACACATGAAAAGAGCCCAAAGTGCGCAGCTCCGGGGGCGTGGGGCTACAGGCAAGATGAAAATCAACACAGGGCCAAAGCTGACTATCCCCCCAAGGCTTGTAAGGGCGCAGTCTGAAATATTCAGTGCTTCAGGGGTTCTGTTGTCTCCTGCCCTTTCTTCTCCTCCTGGGAGCTGTGCGAGAGTCCAACCCTCAGCTTCTCCTGCCTGCAGATGTTTGAAGATCGCTTACATCATGGGGAAGCAGCGATGACCCTGTTGGTGAGGAGTAAAAAAGGAATGATGCTGATCTCGGGCACCTCCGCAGATGACGATCTGCTTGATACCCACACACCAAAGCCAGTGCCGCTTGCAACAGAGAACGAGTGGCACGGACAGAAAAGGCAGCCGGATAAATCGCACCTCTTGCTGCTCCTTGCCCTGAGCGTGTGCTGACTCTCTCCTGGGCACCACATGCTCTCCCAGCACGGCGTGGCTGTGGTGGGGGCTTTGCTCACTCTCCACGTGCTGGTAGATCAGGGGCTAGCGAGGGGCCAACCGTTGGGTTCTCTAGCTCCTGGCTCTCCTTGCTGTAGCAGGGTGCTGTCGCTCTGGGCTGTGTTCTTCAGAGCTCTCCTTTATCCGGAAAGGATGTCACCTGCTCTCAGCCAGGATCTCCAGGCAACACTTGCAGGCTGTCCTTGAGGTTCTCTGAGCTGTCACCCGTGGCGTGACTCACTCTGCCTCTCTCTAAGCACTTAAAGCTCAGCAAAATGCCAAAGCCTGCCCTCCAAAAGCACTGGGATGTGTTTTTTCTGCCCTCTTCTCAGCCACAGCTGGAAAACAGAAGGTAATAAAGAGGTGAAATGATATTTTCTGCGGGCGCTCGCTGCACAGGCCTGCCCGTGCCTCCTAACGAGAGAGGAGCGAGTGCCTTGCTGCCTTTCCGTGGCAGCACTGCTAGGCACACCAGCAACGAGATTTCCTTCCAGGCAGCTTTCCCGCTGCACCAACTTGTGTGAAAAGCCGACGCAGAGGCGCGGGGAGTTGGCAACAGTCACGCTGAAAGCAAAGAGAAATAGGTGAATAAGCATCCTGGCGCTTTTTCACTGGCATCCCTCAGCGCGTTGTAAGGGCAGAGCAGCTGGAGTTGCTGCAGAGCTCGTGGCAGTGTGCCGGCGTTCGAGCGGTGACACGTTTGTGGAGCTGGTGAATAGATCAGGTGCTGCAAAGGGTGGAAAGATCGAACGTGGCGTGAACTTGCTAGAAGCAGCGAAAGGCAGGGAGCAGCTACATGTATGGGATAGATTATGGATTCTAACAATAAACAGAAATCCCTCAGAAGCCGCTTGACCACCAAACCCAGCTAGGGCGACGGAGACGCAGTGCTGGGGGTGCTGGTTTTGACCGGCTTTCCAGACTCTGCGCCCAAAACGCCAGGCCCGGAACAGGCCGAGAGAGGGTGGGAGGAAGCTGCGGCGCGGGGTGAGGAGCCCTCTCCTCGCTTCCAGGCGACGTCTCCTGCAGCTGGAGCTGTGCCGTGCTGGCACCCGCTTGGCAAACCGTACGCTCCGCTGCCTGCTGTGAGTCACCATCATTACCGTCAGCAAAACCCTGCCGTAGCCCCTTTGTCTAATCTTTTTCTGCGGTCTTGTGATGATCATTTTCTGTGCTTCGCAGCTTTTATTGCTGCAGCCTTGTTAAGCCCTTTTTTGTAGGCTTCAGGGCGTCTTCATCTCGTAAGACACCACATGACCTGAGAGGATGTCCAAAGGTGTTCCTGCTGGAAGCAGGAGTGAAAGCCAGGCCCCAATAATGTGACACCTGTAATTTCCGCCTGTTAATTCCAGCCATGAACAACGTCACAGTCCCTGGTGTAGAGTTTGCACACTTGAGTGTAAAAAGAGACCGTGCGTATTACTTCTCCATCTCCTTCGCTCGCTCTGTCCCATTGCTGTGTTTCCCCGCAGAAATACATCATCGATCTCGCCCACAGCGCAGCCCGGGAGTTTGTTTCGGGCGGGAAGCACAAAGAAGCTCTGCCTGCAGCTCTGCACGCCCTGCGCTTCAGCACCGAGGTGTACGGCTCCGATTCTGTGCAACTGGTGCCTGCTTATCTGCTCTTGGCCGAGGCCTCCATGGGTGAGCATTGTCTAAATAGTAACACTGGCAAGGGCAAGACCTCCCTGGGGTCAGGTTTCTGGTTTCCTTTCGCCATTTATGGGGGAAGGACCAGCTCTGTGTTTCAGCATTGTGCCGTGTCCGTACCCTGCCTCAAGGGCATTTCAGAGAGATTTGAGAAGGGACACACATCCTCCCCTTTTCTCTGTGGGTGAGGAGAGGTCAATGGACACAAATGAAACATTTTCTCTATCTCTACCGACTCCCACAGGAGAAGCGGTGTGAAAATCTCTGCTGTGCCTCTGTGGCTCCGTATGACTCTCAGAAGCATTAAATTCCCGAGGGTGGTTGGTTGCGCTCTTATCTCGGGGAAGCAGCAAACATTTTGGAGGGCGTTGCAGCAGAGGAATGCCTCAGTTCATTCACAAAAGCGCGCTCTGCCTGAGCTTTTGCTCCTCAACTGTAGGCTTTATAAAAAACGTCGAATTAGGACCCTGCATGCGGAGAACCGCCCTCCTCAGCTGCGGACGTAAAGCACCGAGAAAGCGCTGTAAATCATTGCCGCAGCCGGAGCGCACACAATGCTCTGCTGGCAGGATTGAGCTGTCTCAGGGATTGTCGTAAATGGCGTGGCGAGAGCAGGGAAAAAAAAAATCCCATGAGTAATTCTAGCGTGATAGTGCACGAGTCATCACTGGCTGCCCGTAGGTAACCTGTTCTGAACATGTGTTTGAGAGATATCGAATGCAATGCACAGTTTCTGGCTTCTCGCGTTGCTCCGGACGCTCAGCCTGTCTGTAAATTAGATTTTAAACACCTGCTCGACCAAGGAGCGCTTGGGAGCGCAGTGAGGAATCCACAAACCGGGTCTCCGTACCAAACTAGTGCGAAGGGATAGCGGGCAGCCTTCCCTCCATTCCTAAATTAAAAAATGCTCGTTATCCCGCTTATTTCTGTGTCTCGTTTCAGGTGTTGGCCAGCTTCTGCAGGCGTCAAAGTACCTCTCCCAAGCCGAGTGGATTGTCCTCAGAACCCCAGACTGCAGCCTGGCTGTGCAGCATAAATTACATCGTAGTCTGGGGCTCTGCTGTGCTGCCAAAGGAAACTTTGAGCAGGCTTTATATCACCTGGCAAACGACGTAAGCCGGCTCAAATACAGAAACGCTTCGATTTTGTTTCCTTTCTAACCCTTCCAGATCGATAGGAAAACCCCAGCAGACAGTTTTGTCACCCCGATTTCAGGTGCCGAGAGGACGCACGCTGTGACCGCTGGATCTGAGGCGCCTGTGTGTCCGTGCGTTAGCCACAGCTGCGGTTCGCCAGTTGTCCGCGCTCCCCGGAGGTGACAGACACCTCGCCTTTACCGCATCTGCTTATAAATTTATCTGTCAGCTTGGCCACGGCCGTGAGGTGAACCGACATGCCTGTCCCCAGTTGGTAGAGTTGCCTTTTGTTCGACAGAGGAGTGACTTCAGCTGTCATTTTCCTCGATGCTGTTCTGTTGGAGAACAGTTCTCTGCCGGCCGTTACCTACCAGATGCCTTATTTAACTATTTAAATGCCTGGTTCAGTGGCATTTTTCCAGATTCGATCTGAGCTGCGAGGGCGGTTTGTCAGATTGGAAGTGGTTGTTGCCCGCTGTGTTCCTGAGGATGCTTTCCCTGTCATTTGATCCCCCAAAGGCAGACGAGCTCCCTGACATTCCTATTTCTGTCCCGCGCAGACTAAATTTATCCAGTGCAGAGTGATGCATACGCGCTACTGTTGAATTTGATCGTAGCTTTGTGTGGGAGTAAATGATGGTATAGGGCTGAGGAGGATTAGATCCTTTTTGTTACAATAGATACAACCCCGTCTTTGCTTGTTCCGTAAACCTTTCCGGAGGGATTCCCCGCCGTGCCGCTGGTTTTTCAGGTGCTCCGGATCTGCTGCCTGAAACGGCGGCAGGTAACGTGTTTTTTATTTGCTGTTAGCAAGTCGCTGCTCCACAGAGCAGCCCAGGACCTGCCTGAACTTTGGCTGCGTGTCTGCGATCTGCTGAGAGTCACACGCCGGCTCGGAATAGCTGGAACGCGCCCCTGCCTTCCCGCTCCCCCGGCTGCGCTGGGCCTCTCGGGGGGAGAAGCGGGGGCCGTCGGCGGGACGGGAGAGCCGGGCAGCGGCGGCAGGTTGCGTGTCCGGAGACGGGAGGCACGCGGGTTGCGCGGGGAGAGGGCGAGGTGTGGGAGACCTGCCCCGTGCTTCCACGGGGTGATACGCTGCCGTGAGGGCCCCTCCGCCCCACAGAGCGGGGGACTTGGGGGCATTTCTCTGCTTTGTATAAAACCCAAAATACAGCTTTTTTAGGACCACATTTTACACTCGTAATCAGGGATAACTAACACTGAAGTGACACAGAAAAAAAAAAATAGAATGTTTACAATATTATTAATCCATAGTGAAAGATTTCCCAGGTTTGATGAAAATGTTAAATTTCTGCGCTTTTTTTATTTTTAATGTTGCTTTCAGGTTTACCTTGCTAGTTCTGCATTTGGACTAAAATCTATTGAGACCTCTGGCGGGTATTTCCACATGGCCAGTGTTTTCTTTCGCCAGAACAAAATGGATGTAGCAAACTCACTCTACACTGAGGTTGGTAAAACCAAAGGTTGTCCTCTACATATTTCTCCGTTTTTTTCCTGTGCCCTTTCCAATGTTTTTCCTGCCTTTAATATAATGGTGACCATCTCAAGTGCTGGCCTTGCCTTCTAGGATCAATCTCAGAAACGTTTCTCATCCTTAAATATTTCTCTGGGTTAAAAGCAGGAGAGGTTAATTCTGTACTCGGTAAGAAGTTGTCGTGCAAGTTGGCTTCAATTCAGGCAGCCAAACCTTGTTAAAAAATAATTTTGCTACCAAACACCCCGCGCCAGAGGTCAGAGAGAGTCCCACATCAGAGAGCATCGCCGAGGGGTTTCTGTGGCCGGGGAAGCGTCGCTGTGCAGCAGCGGGACACCAACGAGCCACGTCAAATTTACATGGAGAATCAGGGAAGAGTCACACTGAGGAAAGATTGTCAGGACGGAGTGATCAGGCAAGGGAAGTGACAATTAGCAAATCACTCTAATAACTGGAAAAAGAAGAGCTTTCCTGTGTTTATGCTGATTTTCTGTGGAAATGAGGCTTTGGCCGCCACGCAGTCTGCCTCCGTTGCCCTCACAAACTTCGACCAAATTTGCTTTAGGCTAACAATTTCGTTAGATTTGTTCAAGTTTAACGGAAATCGGTCGTCAGGTGGAGAAGCGAGCTTCTCGCTCAGGCTGCCGCTGGGAGGAGAGCGGTTGGATCGCTCCCTGAAGCATCCCGCCCGGCGGCAGCCAGCCCGCTGAGCAGCGGGCACGGCAGGGGCGTGCGTTGCGGGAGACCTTGTTTACAGAGCAGCGCGTTGCTAAATACCCTGTATTCACACCAGTGAAATCACTCATTTGCTTCCTGATAGGTAACCGACATCTGGCATGCCTTTCTCCTGAGGTCAGTTCAAGCGCAGGAGCAAGTTCTCCAGTCACGACCGGAAACGTCTCCATTCACCGAGGACAAGGAAGTCAGCAAAGACAGTATGAGTAAGCACCGCTATCACGCAGAGCCCTTTGGAAGATGGGGTTTAGAGACTCCGTACATAGAATCATAGAATCATAGAATGGGTTGGGTGGGAAGGGACCTTAAAGATCATCTGGTTCCAACCCCCCTGCCATGAGCAGGGACATCTTCCACCAGACCAGGGTGCTCAGAGCTCCATCCAACCTGGCCTTGAACCCTGCCAGG
>Ga0065711_1051647_pt1 | contig 10294 bp, 6 predicted proteins | sample Hoacrofraction12_FD_59098 | JGI IMG/M metagenome (GOLD analysis project Ga0065711, IMG submission 59098) | Hoatzin crop microbial communities from Cojedes, Venezuela - Epithelial fraction 12 v2 (version 2) | ecosystem: Host-associated > Birds > Digestive system > Esophagus > Crop | place...
AGCTCCAGCTGAAGATGAGGAAGAACTTCTTCCCTCTGAGGGTGACGGAGCCCTGGCCCAGGCTGCCCAGGGAGGCTGTGGAGTCTCCTTCTCTGGAGATATTCAAGCCCCGCCTGGACATGGTCCTGTTCAGCCTGCTGTAGGTGACCCTGCTTCTGCAGGGGATTGGGCTGGGTGACCCACAGAGGTCCCTTCCAACCCCAACCATGCTGTGATTCTGTGTTACGTATTATTCCAATGGGGTTAATTTATTGCAAGCTCTTGTTTTCTTTCTAAAACCTTGTAAATGTGGAATACCAACTCTTAATTCTGCAGTCACGTGGCATCTCCTATTTCATGATGTCTGGCTTGCTTTAAGAAAAATGAGTGTGGGTGTTTGCGGACTCCGGCAAGTGTTGCCAGCGATAAGGTCTCCCTGCAGCTGGCAGTATGGGGTCTGTGCGTTTTGGTATTCGAGCATCGGCATCCGATTATTACGATTTACCTTCCCTACTATTACTTAACGTTTGGCCAACTCTCTTATCCAACCATCTCCTTGGAGAAGCCCAAAACACTTCCGAAGGGCAAAAAAACCCCATCAGCGAGCAATGCGTCTTCTCCAAGTTGAGGGCTAATCAGCTCATCACCCCCTGGAAAAATATCATATTCCAAGAGAGAGGTATTTTGTGCGTCAGCCCTGATGAGAAGCTGAAATTTTGGGGCCGCAGCACGAAATCCCAGCAAGTTCATCAGCAGCGAGCATGGTACCTGTATTGAGCCTCCAGCTCTAAGGGCAGCAGGGCTATTTATCTGCCCGGCAGTCACTTCTTGCCTTTATCGGCTGTTTATTCAAAAAACAAAAAGAGACAATGATTGGTAAAATCTAAGGGGGCTTTTACATGGAAAACAGTGTTGCAACTGGCAATGTAAATAACACGCTGTGTTTCTGGAAATTCAGGTACAAACTGCTTGCATGGAGCTGCCAAATGATGTGTGGAGCCTCCTTGTTTCAAGAAATCCAGAGGAAGGAAGAATATTTTTGGTTTATTGGAAGAAAAAAAAAATTAAATTGTGATAGAAGAGGTTGCAAAAAAGTCCAGCTCTATTTTCTTTAAAAGTGAGGCATTTTATATGTGTTAAGTACAGAAGTGGAGTTGCATTCACAACTTTTTTAGGATAGAAATACCCTCTGCGTCTCCTCGTGGAGGTGACGGATCTGTTGGCAGTGACTTTATGAGCAGGTTCGGAAATTTGGAGAGAGCTTTCCAAACTGTGCAGACTGCTGTAGGTGACCCTGCTTCAGCAGGGGGGGTTGGACTGGGTGACCCACAGAGGTCCCTTCCAACGCCCACCATTCTGTGATTCTGTGATTCCTCCCAAAAGCTTTTTAATTCTTAAGTAAGTAGCATGATATCTTTTTTTTTTTTTTAACTGGGATTCATTTACTCAGGGCGAGGTTTTTTGAATGGTTTCTGAAATCTGATTAGTTCTGCTGATGGTAGAAGAAGTGGCTTTCAAGAAATAATGGAATAATTTAAAGAATTTAAAAAGAAAAAGAAGTTAAATACTGTTCTCAACTCACTTCTTGGAAGACAGGGAGAATTATTTTTGATTAAAATAATGCAGATACAACCTATTTGATGCTGTGATCCCAGGAAATGTCCAGGCTTGTGTGTTTTGAGTGAGGGTTTTGCATACAGCAAGCGTAGCTTCTGCCGAGACGGGAAGCACCGGGGAGTATCGAACGCGGATAAACAGGAACACACGAAGGGAAAAAGAAGTTGGTCCTTTTCCATAGGTGCTCCAGCAGGAAATCTGCAGGTTTCTTGGCATCGCTGCCATCCAGTGCTTGTCCCTGTGGTTCGGCTTCCTCCAGTGTCTCAGCTACCATGAGGTGCGGAGCGCAACGCTGATGGGAAAGGGAGAACCTTGTGTGGCTTGGACCGGTGCTAGTGGGAGAGGAGCGATGAAGTCTGAGGTGGTACTAAGAAATTCGATTTTAGATTGGGAGGGAGGATATAGGAAAACTGAGCTCTGCTGACTGAGACCCAAGGGAGGGTGAGTTGAGCCCAAGAGCAAGAAGCCAAGCAACTGGGCATGTGGCCTTCTGGAGTAGGAGCTCTTGGAGATGATAGGGACAGTGACCAACAAAGAGGAGAGAAGGAAAATGCCTCGGATTGTTAGAAGCGAAGTGGAGAAGCAATGACTGTTTTTCAGTATCGAGTGCCCTTGCTAGGAGCGTCACAAGTGTTAGTCTGCAATGGAGAAATCTCCAGCAGCCCCAGCGAGTGAGGGGGAGCGGAGCTGGGAGACGCTGAATGCGAAAATGGGGTGTGGAGCCTTTCGTTCATGTGTTGCAGGGGTGCGGCACATGAGCAAAAAAGCCTGAGTCAGCAACTTTATCACAGGGACTTTTTCATAACACCACGATGAAGAAGAGCCTGGCAGTGGAGTCTAGAATAAGCGCAAGAACGCTGAGCTGATCCCAGATGCCTTGTGCTTAGGTGTGTGTCCCCAGAGCTGCATTTTCATGTGAAGGAAACGATTAGAGAGTTACAGCCAGAGGGAAATGATATAAAGACCCATAGCAAAATGAAAACTGAAATCACAGATAAATAGGGAGTTAGTGTGAGTGCCAATCTCTGAAGCTCAGTCTGGAAACCGAGAGTCATTCTGGGCTCTTTCCCGTTCGCTCATTAACCATCCCACGGATGGGTCTTGATTGCTGCTTCCGGCGAGGTGTGAACCTCACAGGCCCGTGAATAACACAGGAATGAAAATTAGCGCCGATTCCTCCTCGCAGGCACCGTTACGCATTGCAGTTGTATCTTTGAAGTAAGAAGTTGCTGTTTGTACCGAGACATCTTTCTCTAATTCTATCCAAATTTTAGCACATGGGCTTGCTCTAACATCGGGGCAGAGCTGAACCTCATTAGTTTCAGCAAGTGCTTAGAGACAGCCGAAACCAGGGCTGCATTCATGGCTTTCTTGGTTCTGGATCCGGATCTAAAGTGGTTCCTTCTTGCTGTCTCTAACCCACCCCGTACAGTGTGCATCAGAGTCTTTGAGATAGACTCTATTCATGCAGGAAAGTAGGGAAGAAGTATGTAAATATGTATGTAACCTAGGAAATATTATGTAAAAATACCCAAACTGGGAGAACCTCATGGCTAGCTGAGGCCAGCCCCCATGTGTGGTGGGCTGGAGTCTCATATACCTGTGTTGATGGACCTAGCCAGCTGCCTGCTAGCAGTAGTTACAGGCTAACTCTTGCTGGATCTACTGACCACTCTTAAGATACGCTTGGTCTTGCCAAAGCCTTCTGAGGGCTTGGTGGTATCGCGGGATGGCAGGGTATGTGAAGTAAGCCCAGGCATGGGCTGCGACTTGCACCCATCGTACCTTAGACCAGCTGAACCTGCTCACACAACCCTCCTGCCCGGGGCCGGTCGGTGGCCGGCGGAGACACATTCCCACATAAGGCAGCGCTGGAGCGTTGTTACTGCGATGGAGGAGCTCCAGGCTACGTCAGGGATCGGTGGCCGAAAATACCGAGGTTACTTTCTGGGTGACAGCTGATTTCCTAGTATAAATTTAGGGATTGAGGTCACTGCAGAAAACGAGTCGATTTTTTAGGTTTTTTTTTTAATGCAGCTGCAGGGAAAGAGGCTGTGCTCTGTACTTTCCCTAGAGAACTTTACTTTGCAGAGGTGTTTTTAAATAATGTGGGGTTTATTCTGGAGTCCGCCGAAACTGTTAGTTCTTCAGGTGTTAATGAGTGTTGATAAGATAAGGAATCCCAAGGGTGAGATCAGTCAGCGCTCTCTGACTACGAGCTTTCTGCGACTCACTTGCCATCAATCGATACCTTCCAGTTCGTGAGCATTGCAGCTCAGGGAGCTGAGGGAGAAGCTCTGCCCGGGGATGCTGTGCAGCCTCCATCCTCAGAGACTTTTCTGACTCAGCTGGACAAAGCCCTGAGCAACCTGGTGCGACTTCATAGCTGACCTTGCTTTGGGCAGGGGTTTGGGCTGGAGACCTCCTGAGGCCCATTCCAAGCTGAATCAGCCTATGAGCCTGATGTTGAGGTTGCTACACAAGCTTGATAATTAGCTCTGAGTCTGTCCCCTGGTGAACAGCTGCTCATTTCAAATTTGTGTGGGTTGGAAACCAGCTTTCTGTTCCTTGTATGTTATCCAAAAGGGAGGAAGAACCCACGTTCCTGTGAGCATTGCAGCTAGGAAACCTGATTCCTTCGTGTCTTGAGGTTGATTGACTTTGGCGTTTAGGAAATTGTGAACTCTGAAAGCTGTCTGATGGTCAAGGCATTTTAATGGGTCTCTGGTGTGTCTATTTCTCCTGTATTTAGTAGGATATGGACCCATAGATTGATTCTTACTCTGAGCAGAGATGCTTACAGGGTCTTTCTCTCTCTGTTCTCTCCGTTCTCCCCAGCCTCATAGAAACCTCATTGAGAAACCTCGTAGAAAAGGTAATTCTTTGAGATCACTCCTTCTTTGCCTAATCTGCTTAAAGACTTGCCGACCTGAGGCATGGTGAAGGGAGAGGGATGCTAAACTGCTCGCCTACATTCACGCGGAGTGCAAAGCTGCAGGCAAACCCTAGATCTTTTGAGCCCTCCGATGACTTCAGTTTAGGAGATCGTAGACACCAACCTCTTTGAAAATGTGACCCTTATTCAGGTTTGTACATGAGAGCTGATATCTGCAAATATCTGGTGTTGTATTTCTTTCGGTCAAGAAAACAAGTCAAAATATGGCCTGTGACTGTACAAAAGTGGGATGGACCTTCTTGATCAAGGACCAGATCAAAAAGACAGCAAAGTGCTTTGTATGAGGCTCGGGGTGCCCTTTAGCCTCTGATCCTCCTCCCGCTCTGTCTCCTCCACTTCCTTCTTTCTTTCCTTTGCTTTCTTTGTTGTCTTTTAGAACAAAATCCCACCCTGGTTTTCCTTTTGGTGGCTCAACTCAACTGCTTTCTGCCATGGGATAGTGTTGCAATAGACTCTTAGTCACTAAAACAGCATGGCGTGAAAGCCTGTGATCTGTCTTGGAGGTCCCTTCGGGCGCGTATGAAGGATTTCTGTGTCCCTCAGTCCAACCTTGATTTTTGTTTTTATTGATTAGGTTGACCAAAACATGGGACAAGTCCTGAGCTTCAAAGTGATAGTCCTGCAAATGGGGGTCTGAATTCCCTGCTCTGTGAAGCCCCAGCATGAACCTGAGAGTAGCAGTCAGTGTCTGGAAGAAGTATTTTACAATTCATAGGGAAGATATGGTAGATGAGGCTTCTCTGACCCTTTTCTCCCATCTCCGATGCCAGGAGGTATCTAACTGTCAGCATAGTGCCCCAAAGTGTGATGAGATAATGAAGTCCCATGAGTAGTGCTACCTTAGAATCACAAAGGTTGGAGAAGACCTCTAAAATCACTGAGTCCAACCGTCAACCCAGCACCACCATACCTGCTAAACCGTGTCCCCAAGTGCCACATCTACACGTTTTTTGAATGCCTCAAGGGATGGGGACTCCACCACTGCCCTGGGCAGCCTGTTACCTGCTTGTGAAGGTTTCCAGTCCCTTGACAACTAGCGTCACCACACTGTGTAAAGTTAACGGACAACAAGGGCAAGGAGCAAGAAGGTCTGTCGGGGTCTGGAGGTACTGCCAGCTCGCTCTGAGGGGTGTTGTGCCATGTTCAAGATCCCAAAGCTGGCTGAGTGACAGTAATCCGGCAGCAAGAAGAGAAGGCATGAAAACCCTGGACCTCCTAGAGAGGATAAAGGGCATTCTTGCCCTGCAAAGTATCGCGTGTCTGATTGCTTTATTTTAGGCAGTCGGCTTTCTCTGCTGGGAGGGCTGGGATGGAGGAATGCAGCTTGCGTTTCACACAGAAACATGGGCTTGGTTACGCTCTGGCTTCTGCCACTCAAGGAAGGTCCATACCTGCTGATGGGTGTAAGAGTCTGAACAGTAACCTGCCCCATTTACATATATTAAAATAAGGATTTTAACAAAGGACGCTGTGTTCTGGCTAATTCTCCATACAGTGCCCTGGTCAGCTCTGAAATGCCATCAAGGAGAAGATCGGCCTTGCCAGGGAGAGGTCACGACTACAAAGACGCAGAGGCACGGGAGAAGGAGCAAGTGCCATGGGCTTTTTCCGAGTGCTGTAGATCAATGGGTTGGTCCCTCCGAGCTTCCCACGCTCTTTGTGCTGCATTCCCAAAAGAAATATGGTGCGGGAGGGTGGTGTGAGCCGAGCGACGTGGCCTGAAGCAGCAGTGCTGTGAGCAGGACTCCTGTGGCTTGGCTTCACCTCCCGCAAACCAGCAGAGAAAGCCCTCAGCGGACCAGAGAAAGCCACATTTAATAAGGGGAATTGTTATAATTACATTGCGGTGGTAGCTGGGTCTCACAAATGGTGTTAGTTTCGGAGGCCTCAAAGCACTGCTAGGTAAGTGCTGCCGGGCTCCTGTAGCAGGTAGGGAAACTGAGACACGCAGCTTTGGTCCTCACTTGAAGTGAGGAAATGGCTCAGTGCTAGACATAGAGACAGATTTTGCTGCTTTTGTGCTGATCAGCCCTAGGAAGAAGCCCAGGTGCTGAGAGAGCCACAGCAGTGGTCCCACTCTGGAGTGTGACCCACCACAAAGCTCAGGTGCCTAAGATGGGATTTAGGTGAAGTTCAGACCTGAACTTTAAAATTTTAAAACCCCCTGAACCCGCTGCCTAGCGCTGTCTGCTGGGTCCTTGCCGTCCATCCCACCTCACTCCAAGCAGGGGCCCTGCCCAAGTGTACGGGGATTCCTGGAACCCCTTCAGACGTGTTCCAAATCCAGGCCATGACAAAGCTCTGTCTCCAGACTGGCTTTGCAGGAAGCTTTCTGTGCCTGGCAGCAAGCCAGGGCTGAGATCTGAGTGCCTCCGAGCTAAGCCCGGTGTAACTTGTGCTTCTTCCTGGGCTGAACTCGTACTCAAGCTGGATTTTTTCCCTTGGTTTTATGGGCTTGCTCGAATTTTATTGGGAACGTAATGACTGGAAAGTGGCAGACACCAAAGTCTCTTGGAGCACATAGGGGCCACACCTGCAGAGCAAATACACATATGGGTGGCAGAACAAGGTGATGGGGGAGATAAAAGCGCCCATTTGGCATCTCCTACCTGGGGTGGGTTTGGCCCTTCCAGCCTGAATCCCATCCAAGTTTGTGAAGGTTTCTCCAAGGAAAACGGATGACCGGTCTGAGTCAACAGGGAGACCTGAGGCCAGACGGCGCGGGTCCTGGAGCCTCTGAGCTGGAAGATCTGTACCTGCTGCTGTCCTGACAAAGAAACCATCTGTCCATCTGGCTGCTAGCTCCATCGCTGCTTCTAAATTTGATCCCGGTGCATGGAAAAACTCGTCATCTCATAAAGCAGCCGGCTGGAGAAGCTAGTTGGCAGGCTGCAGCGGGGAGCGGTGTCCAGCGCGCGTTGTGTTTTGGCATGTCCGTCTCTTTCTAGCCGCCTTGGAAGATTTCCCAAGATATTAGCTCTTTATGAAAAAAAAAACCAAAATACCCCAGTGCCTCTATCGCAGCACGTTGCTCCCTAACCATCTCCCTGCAGTTAACTGGAGTGGGGAGCCGGAGAGGCAAACAGCTGCACCTCGTGGTAACACAGCCTGCTCGCTCTGGATTTCATCCAGTGATGATTATCCCTCTCTGTCTCCTGTGAACAGCCTGAAATAGGGATGATCTGACAACAAAATTACTGGAGCAAGGCTTCTAGGAACGTCTGCCACGCACGCTGCCTTGGGGAGCCCTGGAGGCTTGCAGGACAGGCATCCTCGAGCGCTGGAAAGCCTGACCTCAACCAAGGTCTCGATGTGCTTCAGGTTTTCCAAAAAGCATATAGCGACGTGTTTTTCTACCCTATAGCTGATGCAGCTCATTGAGCAGTTTATCTCGCAGGTGAATTACAGCAAATCAAAGCCACGACATGATTCAGTGAAACCAGATGTTGGTGCTGGCAGTCACTGATTAACTTTGGGATTTTTGGAGGCTTGTGTGGCAGCTGGAGGCTGGGGACTTGTTGTCAGGTTGGCTTTGCACCGATTTTGCTCTTGTATCGGCTTCTAAGAAAGGAGATGGCGAGTTTCAGGAGCTGCCCCGCTGCATGTCCCGCATGACGGCCACTGGGGGACATCGGCTGGGGTTCAAGGCGCTGAAACGTGTGATGGACGCGGCATGGTGATGTCTCCCAGCGTTGCCCAACCGCACGCCGATGACTGCAGTCACAACAATTTGTAGGCAGGTTTGATTGCTGTAAGGTCGGGTGACAAAGAGCTTGTCAGGAGATCGAGACTGACCTCAGTGCCACGATGACCAAAATGTTTGTTTCTATTTAAGGCTGAGGTTTTTCTGGTCCTTTAATGGATGAGTTCCGCTAATCTGTGGTGAATAAGGATTTTTCTCTAGTTCGTGAGTACACTGGGAAAATATCCGTGTGCATATTATTTAGCTCCGCTGACATCTCAAATAATTTAATGTGTTTCTTAATGCTGTTTGTTGAATCAAGCGGGTGTTTGCAGAAGATGTCAACACTGGGTTGGAGTCTGCCAACGCTGACGTGGTCACAGCTCACTGGGAAGCCGAATATATTGTGTAAATGGAAAAAATGGTGATGTGAGTCACCTTTCCTATGTGATAGGAAGTCTATAATGTCCTGCGAGTGGGCTGTCGTGTCCAAAGCAGATAGCTGGAGAGGAGATGTCCTTTCATTCTCCATCCATCCATCGTTGGGACTTTCCACTCCTCTTTGACCCCTACTACCAACTTCCTTGCAGAGAATGGAGGGGAAAATAGTAAAGATGGTTGTTCTGGGAAAAAATATTTTGGTAACAAGTAATCAGCATGATGCAGCAGGGTACTGAAGGGTTTTGAGAAGCGTGTAAGACAAAAATTGTGCTTTTACAGGAAGATTTTAGCATGCTTCAGGGTACAACAGTGCTTGTAATTCAGCTTTCTGGTATGTCTGGAATAAATTGGGTGCAGGGGGGTAAGGGAAGAAGTGTCTATCAGAAAAAGGAGGTTTACCGAATATAATCTACCATAGTCTTATTTAGGGAACACCCTGGGGATGTGTAACTGGAAGGTAAAATAGCTGTGTGTATAATGTCATGGTAGGCTGTCAGCAAGTGGCTGTGTTCCACGCAGACATCCAAGATGTCGTCTTTAATGCGCGAGCCAATGCTCCGTCTGGGGAGGACACGCCGTGGTGAGGTTAGCATTTTATTATGTCCCGTTCCTGCAGAGAAACCAGCACCTTGGAGAAGCAGTTTCTGAATGCGTTTACTTCTTGCTTGCCTGCTTCGCTCTGAATTTACTAAATAAGGCAGTTTAACTGGTGTCAATGTGTCACTGAAATGAGTTGGTCCGGATTTGGGGGCTGATCTCTGCTCCGCTGGGAGGGTGACCTGGGAGGTTACCTGAGGAGCAGCCCTGGTCCTGGCGGGAGACGCTCCATGCAGCGCTACGAACACAGATGTACAAAGACACACGGAGAAAGGAGATCCCCCTCTAGGTTCACATACGTGGGGCACCTGAAAAGCAGATGCTCGTTAAGGAGGTCAAATCTATACGTCTCTGTATGCCCCCCCTCCGTGAATAGTTTCTTCTCCAGCAGCTGAGCCCATCACCCATGTTCAGGACTTGGGTTGGACACCTCTGCCGAGTTTGACAGTTCCTGGCTCTCTTTGACCAGGAAATGTCTCCTTACTTTTTTTTCTGGGCTAGGAGAGAGATGTAATGATATACTTGAGCCTTTAAGCCCCTCCTGCCTGTGAGCCTGACCTGGGATCGTCTGTCCGTCTGCGGCTCTGGGAGAGGCAGGAGAGCAGGACCTCGGGAGAACTTTGTACAGTGCAGCAATTCCAGGAGTTTTAATATTTCAGGAACCTCAGCTCATCTTAAATCGTCAGGGCTGAACCGTATAGCATCCATCTGTATCACAGAATGACAGAATGGTCGGGGTTAGAAGGGACCTCTGTGGGTCATCTGGTCCAACCCCCCTGCTGAAGCAGGGTCACCTACAGCTGGGCTTGTTCAGCCTGGAGAAGAGAAGGCTGCGAGGGCACCTTACAAATGTCTATAAATATCTGCAGGGTGGGTGTCAGGAGGACGGGGCCAGACTCTTCTCAGTGGTGACCAGCGACAGGACAAGGGGCAACGGGCACAAACTGAAGCAGAGGAAGCTCCAGCTGAACACGAGGAAGAACTTCTTCCCTCTGAGGGTGACGGAGCCCTGGCCCAGGCTG
>Ga0065711_1013000_pt1 | contig 10293 bp, 17 predicted proteins | sample Hoacrofraction12_FD_59098 | JGI IMG/M metagenome (GOLD analysis project Ga0065711, IMG submission 59098) | Hoatzin crop microbial communities from Cojedes, Venezuela - Epithelial fraction 12 v2 (version 2) | ecosystem: Host-associated > Birds > Digestive system > Esophagus > Crop | place...
CCGGCCCTGCGGCGGCGCGGCCCCGGGCTCAGGGCCGCGGGAGCTGCCCGCAGTGGGCCTGCGGCGTCAGCGCTGCCCGCGGGAGCACGGGCTCCTGTGGAAGGGGGATTGCCCCCACGGGCCCGGGGCTTGGTTTCGGCTCCGTTCTTCAGCCCTGGCTCGGAACCTGGTGGAGCAGGTCCTGGCGGAGCCCTCAGGCAGCTCCTTCCCCCTGCACGCTGTCCCCTCTGCCGCTGCTGCCCTCGTAACCCACCCGGGTCCCTCCAGCCCTCAGCTGTACGCCGGGTCCGTCTGCCTCGCTGTGCCCGTTACCCTGGGCGCTGCCGCTCCTGGACTGCGGCAGCTGGCCCAGCGTCAGTGGAGGAGGACGGGTTCGGTGCCACGGCGCTTCTCCAGACAGCACCTTGGGGCCCGCCTTCCGGCTGCGTGGGGCGCTGGGGGCACAGGGCTCTCCGCTGTGCTGCGGGGCTGGCGGGGTCTCTGCCGTGAGCTCGGGGTGTTTCCTGGTACTGCAGGCTGGGAGGTGAGGAGGCGGGCAGGGTGTCTGCAGAGCCTGGCTCTCCCCTTGCAGGGATCTGAGGAGCAGAGCGAAGCCTGGGCTGGATCTAGCGCTGGCGAGAGGGCGATGCAGAGCGTGGGGTATGGCTGGGCTGTTCGCTGCCACTCTGCCTGCTCGTGGGGATCTCTGAGGGGCTGGGCCTGGCGCGTCTCTGCCTGGGGTACCTGTGCCCATCCAGATATTTGCACTCAAAGACTGTGGTCTCCGAACAAGTTCAGCCATGAGAATAAGTCACAGTCACTGGACATCGCCCTGTTTGCACCAGTAAATCAGCTTGACTGGGGGGTGAGAGGAGAACCTCTGGGAAGGGGCAATGCTGGTGTCAGCAAGGACCCAGAGAGCTGTAAGGGGTACCTGCATCCCAGTCAGTGTCTCTGAGCCCCAGCTTTAAGCCCTGGTTTTGCCAGAGTCGCACAGCCGTGAGCACTGCTGGGCCTCGTGCTGCTGGAGGTAATCTGCCCTGGCAGCACGTGTGGCCTGCCGGGGAGGCATGGAAGCTCTTGCTGCCAAGGCAGCAGTGGGAAGCGAGGAGCCGATTCTTCCCAGCTGTACATCTCGCCCAGGGCTGGACCAGCCCTTGCGGCCCCGCTGGGGCTCCCCTCGTGGGATGTGCCACAGCAGGAGGAGGGGAGCAGGATGGGACCAGTGCAGGACCAGGGCCGCCGCAGCACTGGGCTCTGGGTGCCACTGGTGCGTGGGGCCAGCGAGCCATCTCGCTAGGTGTCCTCCGATCCCTGCTCTGGTGCATCCAGGAAACAAAAGCTCTTCAGAGCCCGTGGTTTGATAATTGCTCCTTGTTTCAGTGCCGGGGTCCTCCCACTGCCCCTTGAGCGGCTGAAGCGCAGAGGCTTCTCAACGTCGGACAAAACAAGCCACTTTAGGGACTGGAAAACCTCATCGCTTTGTTTTTTCTTGTGCAAAGCTGCAGCCCAGAGCCAGGCAGTTATCCCGTATTCCCAGGGCTTGGGATTGCTGCAGAGCTGATCCATGCTTGTCACCGGGCTCCAGCCCTCCCTCGCTGCCCCTTCCCGGGTGTCCCGCCTGCCCCTGGGAGTACCTGGCGCACTCCCCCTCCTTGGGCTGGGGGACAACGGGGCGCCCCGTGGCCTGTGTGTGATGGCTGGCCTCCCCTGGGCAGTTCAGGCTGATTCCCAAAGCGATGCTGGGGGGCTGGCTGGGGGTGTGGGGTTTGGCAGGGCGCTGGCAAAGCCCCCCTGAGTGGGCAGCAGTGCTGGGCTGTGGTGTGATACTGGAGCTTAGATGGCAGGGGCCAAAGTGCCCCTTGGCTCCTGGGGCTCACCTGTGCGGGGGCAGGGCTGGCAGAACTGTGCTGAGGGCTGGGGTGCCAACACAGCCACGCTGCCCGAGCACCCTGAGCCTGTACGACCTTCCCTGTGGCCCCTCCCAGGGCCGGCCGCAGCGGGTCTGCAGTCCTGCAACAGCACCGTGCAGCCTGGCGTGGCCGGATCTTAGCAGGGAGCTGCCAGTCCTGGTGCTTTCCTCGTGCCTTGGTTTTCCCATCTGTAAGGAGCAGCCCTGGCCCACTCAGGGCTGGCTGGCTGTTACTGGAGCTTTGGAGCTTGATACTGTCTTTAAAACAATCCATGCCTGGGCAACGTGCGAAGGCTGCTGAGCGTTGGGAGCCTCAGCAGGGCTGTCACCTGTTCTTGCTGCACTCAACTCACCTGGTTCTAAACCCACTGTCCCGAACAGCATGGGACATGGTGTCCATCTGGGCAGGGTGGTTTGCTAAACCTCTGGCAGCTGACGCTGCTCCAAGGCCGCTGCAGGCTGTAGGTGCGGGCAGGAGGCCCTGGTGAGGGAGCAGGGGAGGAAGGGAAGGGTCGGTGCCCCAATGGCACCATGCGCAGCAGCAGAGTGCGGCTCCAGCAGGATCAGGCCCTCTGTGATGGCAGAGTGGGGGCCTGACTGGCATGCTGTCGCAGCGCCTGGCCAAGGACATGTTTCCTCAGCCCCATGCAGGACTCCCAGGGAGTGCTTGGGGCTGGTGAGGGGCAATGCTGCCCCAAACCTGTGTGTGTCCATGGCTGCCTGGCCCTCGGCACGCTGTTGGGCAGGCTGACAGGGAGCTGCCAGTGCTGATGATGCTCATTTTACTGTCTGGGAATCCTGTTAACTCAGTATAACTCCACTAACTTCCATTTAAACCAGCAATTAACTTGGCTATGGCTGTTGGTCCTGTGCCCACTGCTGCTTCCTGTGGTGGCTGGGATGCATCCCCCAATGCACAGTTTCGGAGGGGAATGGAAAACCTACTCCATCGGAAGGCCGTGGGCTTTGCTGGGGGATGGAGCCACGTCCCAGAGCTGGGCCCTGGCCACGCTGCAATCTGCAGGAGGGCATGGGGCTTAGCAGCCCCAGCCTGGGTTCTGCTGCTGTCCCCAAGGTGTGAGGGACCCGCTGGAGCTGTGTGCTGGAGGGCAGTGACAGCCCTGCAGCTGTGTGGGTGTCCCAGCGGCTCCCAGTCCAAACTGGGCTGCTGGGAGGACCAAGGGTAGGGGCTGAGTACTGCTCCTGACCCTGAAACTGCTCCCAGGGACACCCGAACCACAAGGCTTTGCGGGGCCGTGGGGCAGCTTTTGCTAGAGCAGTGCCAGCAGCGAGACACAGCCCCCCTGATGCGTCCAGCGCGTGGGACCTGGGGGTTTAGCCTAGGAAGAGTGTGTTGGGTTATCACCATTTTCATTCTTCCAGGACGTGCCGGTTCCCGGAGCTGTGTGGCTGAGGGCTGACCGCAGCGTTTGTCTCCAAACAGATGCTGTGTGCCCAGACCTGACATTTGACAAGAGAGAGAAAGGAGAGCAGGGAGTGAAGAAACTAGGGCACTGCTCTCGAGTGAAGCAGCTCCCAGCTCTGCCATTAGCTGCATCCTCTCTGGGTTTGGGGTGGGGGCAGGAGCAAGACCTCGGGGGGATTTGGTTTATCCCATGTGAAGAACAACCCAAGTACCAAACCAGCGTGGGTGCACCTCGCTTTCTCTCCTCCCTGCTGCAGAAGACCCTGATGGGGCCGGGCAGGCGACGGGGCTGCGAGGTACCAACAGAGCTGGTCTGTGAAACTTGGCCAGGAGGACAGAGGGAGATTGATGTTTGCTTGGGCGCTCGGCCCTCAGCTGTGGGCTCTGCCTGCCCCCGCGCCAGCTGGGGACAAAAGCGCTGGCCCCGGGTGGCACTGTATGGCTGGCGTAAGCCCCCCAGGACAGCTGGCAGCTCTGTAAGGCTGGCGCCTGCCCAGCGAGCCGGCGCGAGGGCGCCGTGTGGGAAGGTTCAGCCATCGGGGTGCTCACCCGTGTTCGGGTGTCTGAGCTCCACCGTAGAGCCGGAGCCCCCTCTGCCCCACATCTGCCCAGTCTTGGGTCCTGTCCCCTGGCCACGCCTGGATGGGGTGGAAAGGAGCTGGGGTGGCNGCAGGGAGCACCCCACAGAGCTGAGGGGNAAGGGGAGGGATGGGGTTTGGGGCTGGGAGCTCANAGGNGGGCTCCCGCCCAACCCTGCTGACATCTTCCACATGGGAGATAAAGCCTGACAGTCACCACCAATTGTGTCAGAAAAATCACCCATGGAAGTAAGGATATCAGGTGTATATATATATACACATATATATATATATGGGTGTAATTGCAGGTCACGGCTCCTGTCACCACAGGGCTGTTTTGTCCTCATCCCCATGTCCCTCCCACACACGGGGGGCCCCACTGGAAGCTGGAGCTGGCTGCAGGGTCCTTGGCAGAGACGAACCCCCAGCACACCACTGAAAATCCCAGAAAGGTTTTATTTGTGTAGGAAGATCGATGCTGTTTAAAAACCCACCACTACTAGAGGGTGGCTTGGCCGCCCAGCACCTGCGGGTGCTGCCTGCGTGCTGGCACCTCCTCATTCGGCGCTGCCTCGGTGGCCGGGTGCTAGGTGAGCTGAGGAGACAAGGTGCACCTCTTCCTCTGCCTCCAAACAGGCCCTCCCCAAAAACAAGTCTTGAAAGCCTGGCCTGGACACACGGTGGGGCCCTGTGGTGACCCCCACTGTGGGGAAGGCATGCACGGTGGTGGTGGGATGGACCTGGCTCGGCCCATCCTGGTGGGTCCCGGCTGTGCCCTGGGGCCAGTTCTCCTCCACTTGCCCCATCTGTGTCGTGGGTGCGTGCGGCTGAGCACTCTGTGGGGGTTGGGGGGCTGGGCAGGGGGTGTGGGGTGTGGGGCTTTGCTCCCAGTGAGTCATGCAAGGGAGAGGGTGATGCATGCCGGGCCAGGGGCCATGGCAGGGGGTTCTGCCCAGGTCTGGTACCAGCAGACAGTGCTGGCCTCCCACCCACGTGCCCCTGCCCTGCAGGCTCCCTTTTGCCATGACAAGGTGGGTCACCGGGGCCTTGCCATGCCATGGTGACACCACAGCCTCCAAGGAAAGGGGCGAATCCTGTTTCCACCCTGCCCTGCCTGCAAGACCCTGGGCCCTCTCCTGTGCCCGGGGTCATGTGGGGACAGACCGCGCTGGGCTGCGAGCCCCTCCGGGCTGGCTGTGAGCAGGGGAAAAGGAGAGCATCAACACATTTCTCTCTGTAGGACCTACATAAACATCACCTACTGCTTTTATTTCCTGTTAACCACAGAGGATATCCAGGTCTGGAGGGCTGGAAGCCTTGCTGAGCTTGTCCTGTTGAGGTTTTGGATGCTCTCCTCTCCAGTTGAGGAGAAGCAGGGGTGAACCTGTCTGGGGGACGCCATGCCCGGACACCAGGGTGGGGAGAAAGCTGGGGAATGGGGTGGTTTTCACCTCCAGCTGTGCTGGCACTGTGGTGCCGTGGGAACGCAGCAGTCTGGGGATGCCACCACTCACTCTGCTCCTCCAAAGGGATCGGCCAGGCTGGCCCCACTACTTTCATCCCGAAAAATGTCCCTCAGAAGACGGGCTGTGGGCCCTACCTGAAGGGCCATCTGTGCCCCTTCGCTGTCAGCGGGGCCGGGCTCACCTGCTGTCTGCCCCAGGGCTAGTGTTTCCTTGGCAGAAGCAGAGCCTCCTGCCCAGTGTCCCGGCCACAGTCCTGCCCGTGACCGTGGGCATCATGGGCAGTTCCGGGCTCTGCAGGGAGGGGAGCATCCCCGCCCCGCTGCTTTGCTGTGCATTGGAGCTGGCTGGGGGCTGCAGGGGCCCTGTCTGTTGCTGGGCTGGGGCTACAGGGCCATAACCAGCACCCCACACAGTCTGGGCGCAGGCAGGGGTGCTGCCTGCTGTTTTCTGCAGCAAAGCTCTGGGCTAGGAGAGGAGAGAGGACTGCAGCCTCTCACCTGGCTGCTTGTGGCCCACGGCTCAGTGACGCAGCCTAGAGAAGCAGCAGCCCAGCATGGAAGGTGCGGAGAGGCAGAGGGTGTTTGGCTACAAGGTTGTGTTCCCTGGCCACAAGCTGTGCAGCACCCTAAAGTACCTGGGACTCCCCTGTGCCATGGCAGTGCAGCATCCCAGGGTACCTGGGGGTCCCCCAGCAGCACAGCATCCCTGGGTACCCGTGGGTGACACCATGCAGGAGGCAGGAGGGGTCCCTCTCTCCAGCTGACTGTGGGGACCTGGGGTTGCTGATCCCCTCCCTCGGTGCCCCAGCACCTGAAGGGGCATGGGGGCTGCCACGTGTCCGGGCTCTGAGACCCATCCCAGCTGTGCCACTGCTCCAGGACAGAGGGAAACTTGGTTCTGGCTCAGCTTGTGGCATCCAGGTGCACTGGGGGGGTCAGACCGAGAGGCAGCCATGCTTTTCCAGGTCTCAGGGCACCAAGTGGATGTCCTCCGAGCGCAGCACTTTGTAGACAACCCAGTAGAAGATATTGAAGACCAGGAAGGTGAAGGGGAAGACTGCTCGGGAAATGGTGTCAATGCGCTTGGCCCGATCGCCGTAGCACCTGCGGAGGCTCTCCCCTTCCCGCAGCAGCATGCCAGCTGGGGGGGAGCTGTAGATGCCGGGGCCCTCCCCAGCCCCATCCTTCGGCTGCAGGCAGTGGCCCAGCCCGTAGCCTCGCAAGTAGAAGCGGCTCTCGCGAATGAGCTCTTCCTCCTGGCGAAGGGAAAGGCTGTCAGCTGGGGCACTCTGTGGGTGCCGATACTGCAGGGTGAGCAGGCGCTTGTGGCCGCATGTCCCATACACCACCCCCCGCCCCGGGTGATAAGGTCAGGTAAGTGCCCGGCGCAAGGTTAGGTGCTTTCTCAGAAAGCCCGAAGCATGCAGGCAAACTCAGGGGCCCGACAGGCAGAGGCAGGCAGCGGTGTGCGTGGGGTGTGGGGGCAAGCACCGACCTGGTCATCCTGCACAGGTTTCAAGGGCAAAGCCAAGGGCCAACCCGACCCTGGCAGCCTAACACTGATCCCCACTGGCCTCCTCCCAGCTCCAGCTCGGGAGCTTGGGAAGCCCGGCTCTCTGGCAGCCGGAGGGATGGGGGTGAGCCTGGACGGGGAGGGAGACGGGCACATAGGGATGCAGGGGGTGCAGGGCACAGAGTGCACTGGGGTGCAGGGAGCTCGGGGGTGCAGGCACTACTGTGGCAGCTGTGTTTGCTGCGGGATGGAAGCATGCCTGTGCCAGTGAATGGGGAGGGCAGGCAGCTCGCTGGGGCAGAGTTGGGCAGGGATGCAGGAGCACGGGTACTGTCAGGGCTTGCAGGCCTCTCCATCGCTCCAAGGGCCCAGACCCACATCTCTCCCCATGGCTGCTTGGCGGGGGCTGCTCGGTGCAGCGGAGGAGGAAGGCTGAGTGAGCTGGACTCCTTGCTGGTCTCTTTGCCCTTGCTCACCCCATCTCCCCCCATGCTGGAGGGGGCTGCAGGGCGGGCAGCGTGCCCATCGGGCTGCATGCCACTGATCAAACCTGCAAAAGTGCAGTGAGAGCCGGGCGCCTGCCCTCACCCTGGGGTTGCAGCCCACAGCCATGGTGGGTGGCACAGCCCAGCTCACCGAGCAGCCCCTCGGGTGCTGGCCAGCGGTGCCCGTGCTCCTCCCCACCGACAGCTGTGCACCGCCAGCAACTCCCCTTGTCCTGCTTTTTACCCTTGGGTGCAGCTGTGTGTGCAAAGATTTGGCAAGGGACCAGCACGTGCAAGCCTGGGCTGCACATCTGGCTTCTCGCTGAGCGCCTGGGCCACTCCTTTGGTCTCTGTGTCTCATCCCCCCTCTGCCCCACCGGTGCCACATCTGGCTGCGGTGGGTCTCTCCTTGCAGGGCGTGCTGCAGCCCAGCCCCTCGCCTCATGCCATGCTCACACGCAGCCCGGTGCCAGATCCCAAAGGCCATCTCCGACCGGCACTGCCCTCAAAACGTGGAGAGCAGCCTCCTCGCTGAGGTCAGCCTGCACAGGCGCTCAGCCGGCAAGGGAGCTCTCATGCGGAGAGCCTGCACCCCGGCATCTTTATTTAACTCAGCAATCCGCCGGCTAAGCAAGATTTCTCAATGCGAAGAGCAGCATGGCTCAAATTGCTGCGATTCGTTCTCATTTGCAGCGGAATTTTATTCCCTGCCCCAGGCTGAACACCTGCGGCTGCCCCAGGTGATGCAGTGGGGGGAGCCGGGTTGCCCTGTGTGCCCCCGGGGCAGCAGCTATCCCCCCAGCCCAGGGTGCCAGCAGGCCCAGCCAGGGCATTTGGGGGAGGAGAAGGCAGACTGGGGGTGCTGGTCCTCCCGGCTGGGTCCCTCTGGGCATCGGCAGTCCCAAGGCACTTACTGGGGGCTGAGGCTGGGTGCAGGGAGCTCCCTGGCCGCGGCTTTGTGGGGTCTGTGGGACCGATTTGCTGTCAGGCTGCGGCACCCGGGCTGTGCTGCATCAGGATACGCTGGCCCTGGAGCTGTGGGCAGCAGGGTTCTGCTCCAGTCTCTGACCAAGCAGCAACCCGGGCGGTTCCTGGCTGCACCCAGTGCCTAGCCAGCAGCACCCCGGGGTGGCTCTGCAGCCTCCGCCTCAGGGCAGCTGCACTTTGGTCTGTTTTAAGCCGGCAGACGGTTCCTGGGTTCGGCAGAGCCCCTGCCCTCCTTGCCCTAGTTGGGTGGGTGCTCCAGGGGCCGGTGCTCAGGGGCTGTGAAAGGCAGGGAGAAAGCGAGCGTGGTGGGGGAGCCGGGAAGCCTCTCCCGGCGTCCGAGGCCTGATGATGGCGGAGGGGAGGCTGGGGGCAGGCCAGCTGGGCGGACAGGCGAGGCTGTACCAGGCGTGATCTCCTCCCTGGAGCTGCGGTCGTCCCCCAGCATCTCCCTGCCAGCCTGAGAGCCTGCCCTGCCGCACTGCTCCTCACACCTCGAGCTGCAAAGTCCCCATGTGCCCTGAGCAACTGCCCACGCTGGAGTGACTGCAAGCAGCCGCGAGTGCCCCAAAGCTGCCTGCGCCAGGAAAGCCAGGCAGGGAGAGCCCTCACCCTGCCACAGGTGTGGGCACGGCCTGGGGAGCTGGGCAGCAGCCCAGGAACAGCCGTCGGTCTGTCCCATCACTCAGCCGTTGGCAAAGGGGGCTGCGCTGCTCCTGCTTTGCGGAAGGGGAAACTGAGGCACGGAGCAGGGCTGTCTCTGCTGCATTGCCGTCCCTCGCTCAAAACTTTTTTCAGCCCAGGGAGCGGCAGCTCCACCTTATGGGCACATGCTCTGTGCAAATACATCACTGCCCTGCTTCTTTCAGGGACCCTTGCTGGTCCCCGGGGCCAGCTCCTGGGGGGCTCGGTTTGGGGAGGTGGGGTGAGGCTGGCTAGGGGTGCGCTGCGCTGCAGTGCGCGGGGGGCTGCCAGAGGGTCCAGCTTTCCCCGGGAGCTGGAGAGCTGGAGAGAGCTGGCCGCCGGGCCAGCCGCTCAGCTGCCGCAGCGACTCCAGGCTGGCCGTCCCTCTGCTCAGGCCATTTTGGCATCCGACAGTGCGCACCAAATAGAAACAGGGCAGTGGGTGACCAGTGGCTTCGCCCTGGCCCCAGAGACAGTGGCTCTGGCCACCGGGATGGGCACGGCAGGGGGATGGGGGCTCCAAATGGGGGCCAAAGCCCCCCTAGCAGTGACCAGGCACCGGGACCCGTCTTCAGCATGTGCCGCAGGGATTCGGCTGCACAGGGCACTGCGAGCCTGCGTGGTCTGTGCGCGTGCTCATGTTTTCCACGGAGGTCTGGTGCCTCGCGGTGCACTCGCAGCAAGAAAAAGAGTGGGCAGCCGCCTGCCTTCCCTGAGCACCTCACAGGCCTGACGCCTGCGCCGACGGGCTGACAGAGGGGAGGGCTGTCCCGCCAGCGTGGGACCCTGCCTCTCCAGGCCCTGCTGCACTCCTGTCTGCAGCCCATACCCTGTCCCCGAGTGCCACCATGTCCGCTTGGTGCTTCACCACCCTGACACAGCAGCGAGCCCCTGCCACTGCTGTGGCACAGCGAGGAGCCCAGGTTTGGGGCTGCAGAAAAGGGGAAAGGCCATTTCCCCAACCTTCGTTGTTCATTTTTCTGCTTTCTTAGAGGAAGCTGAGCCCAAAGATGTCCCGGCAGGAGGAGGATGGCACCCTAGGCATGCTTGCGCTGGCAGGGCCTGGGGCACCCATAGGTGCTGTGCACTGTGCTGCTGAGGAAGGCAGAAGGACTGCGATGTCCATGGGTCCCTGATGTGCTGGAGGGGCCGGCTGCGAGCCCCAGGCAGTGGGACACAGCCCAGCGCCGAGCCCTGCCCCAGCGACTGCTGAGGAACGGGCCCTGCAGCCCCGGCGTGTCCCCTTGGCAGCTGAGGACAGGCAGGC
>Ga0065711_1017000_pt1 | contig 10293 bp, 5 predicted proteins | sample Hoacrofraction12_FD_59098 | JGI IMG/M metagenome (GOLD analysis project Ga0065711, IMG submission 59098) | Hoatzin crop microbial communities from Cojedes, Venezuela - Epithelial fraction 12 v2 (version 2) | ecosystem: Host-associated > Birds > Digestive system > Esophagus > Crop | place...
GTGATAAATCGCATAAACCGCTTAATGCGCGAAAAGCAGTGGTCCCCAGAGCAAATCGTTGGATACTGCCGTAGAAAAGGATATAAGATGGTCTCCGTTGAACGTATATACCAATATATACGAGAGGACAAGGCCGCAGGTGGCGACTTATACAAGTACTGCAGGAATAAGCTCAAGCATAGGAAGCGACCTGTTGGGAAGTCTATTCCCATCAAGGACAGGGTCAGCATCGACGAGAGACCACCCGAGGCCGATGGCACGAGATTCGGCGACTGGGAAATGGACCTTATCGTCGGACCAGGGAACAAGGATGCCATGGTGACGCTAGTGGAGCGCAGCGTTGGTTATTCAATGATTATGAAACTGCCACATGGCAAGAATGCTAAAGAGTTAGCAAAAGCGGTGTATACCATGCTGTTACCATACAAAAAATGGGTCAAAACCATTACCACCGATAACGGCAGCGAGTTCGCCGAACATAAATGGCTGGCCAAGATGCTCGACACCAAAATCTATTTCGCTCATCCCTATTCTTCTTGGGAAAAAGGNCTGATAGAATACACCAACAGATTGTACAGACAATACATCCCCAAGGGCGTAAGTTTCTCAAATTTTACAGATGATGATATCAAACAATTTCAATACAAAATCAACGCGAGGCCAAGAAAAAAACTCGACTATAGATCTCCAACACAAGTTTTTTTCTTAGCTTTGCGCGACTAGTTGCATTTTGGAGTTGAATTTACCTCGACACTTTTTTTAGGAATTATTTGGTATTTTCACAAAAAGTACATACTTTTGCAGTCTAGACATAAACTTCAACACAAACTAATAAATAGAAAAGGCTTATGAAAAAAACTTTACTTCTCGCAGCTGTGGCTGCTCTGAGCATGAACGCAATGGCACAGGATGCCAGCGAATTCGAGGTTACCAAGGTGTGGTCGCACGACGTATCGACCGCTCTTACAAAGGGCGATGCCCGTCAAGGCGTGGGTATCAATGGCGTTATCTACATCAACGTCAAGGGCGAGTCTCCTCAAGTCGTTGGCTACAATGCCGATGGCCAACTGTCGACTACCCTCAATGGTACGACCAACTGCGGTATCAACCGCGACGATGCTGGCAACCTCATCCTGAGTGCTGCTACCTTCCCTGGCAACTGGGTCGCTGACTCGGCACTGCGCATCGTTAATCCCGAGACCCGTCTGACCAAGGTGCTCAGCCTCACCGAGGACTGCCTCCCCAGCGGCCGTTGCGACTTCCTGGGCAAGGCTTCGGGCAACATGATGCAAAATGGCGAGCTGTTGCTTGCTGGTGCTAACGATGCTACCAACATTTGCGTGGTCACTGTTAAAGATGGTGACCTCGACGCCGACAACAGCTACAAGGCTACTGCCGACGGCGTTAGTCCCATCACCTCGACCACTATTTGCGATTATGATGACTATGCCCTGTATGTAACCCGTAACGCTAACCCCCTAGTCCTATGGCCCTCAGGAGACAACTATTCTACGTGGACGTTCACCCTTCCCGACAAGGGCGCTTGCAACGGCATGGAGCTGTTTGAGTATGAGAACAACAAGTATTTCCTCTATCCCACGACCGAGAACTATTTCGATGGCTGGGCAATTGCACGCATGGTCATCAACGTTGACGGCACCTACAGCGCCGAGCAAGTCTATAAGCAGGAAGCTACTGTTACCGCTAATGGTAACGGTTTCCAGGGCAACTGGCTCAACGCTGAGTATGATGAGGCCAGCAACACCATCAACATCTATCAGTACTATCCTGGTGGCTATGTTGCTATGTACACCTTCAAGAGCAAAGAGACTGCTGTGAAAGAGGTTAACGCTGCTCGCACCGAGGTTGCTAAGACCTACGTTAACCTGCAAGGCATGCAGAGTGCCGAGCCCTTCAACGGCTTCAACATCGTCGTTACCTCTTACAGCGACGGCACCACCTCCAGCACCAAAGTCATCAAGTAATTAGGCTTTAGGTCCTCACGCAGACTACGCAGACTGCGCAGACCTAATAATTAATAAAGTGGAGATATCAACAGGTATCTCCACTTTTTTCTATATGCTATAAATATCCTCTGCGGTAGAAGTCTGCGCAGTCAGCGTAGTCTGCGTGAGGCCTTCCATCAGCGCGGAACGCGCTTCAACTCAACTCTCGTCACTCCTAACACTCCCTCTATAATGTGCCTGTCGTTGCAGAGGCGGGGGACTTTGCGTTGACCGCCCAGGCGGCCGCCGTTTTGCGAGAGATAGGCGTCGAATAGGCCGGGGCGGGCGATGATGATTTCCAGGGGGTCGAGGAAGATGTTGCCGGCACGCTTGGCGGCGTAATCGCTGTTGACGGCGCACAGTTGCTCGTCGAGGATTTCAGCAAAGCGGCTAGCATCGGTGACCTCGCCGTCGAACTCGATGACCCACTGGTGGCGGCCACGATGACCACCCTCGGCATACACGGGAGCCGCGGTGTAGTCGCGCACACGCAGACCCGTGCGTTGCTCAGTGGCAGCGATGGCGGCGTCGGCATTGTGCACCATCAGTTCCTCGCCGAAGGCGTTGATGAAACTGCGCGTGCGGCCTGCAATCTTGATTTTGATGGGGTGCGTTTGCTCGATGGTCACAGTGTCGCCAATGCGGTAACGCCACAGGCCGTTGCAGGCGGTAATCACGAGCTCGTAGGTCTTTCCCGCCTCCACTTCCCAGGCGGGCAGCACGCGCGGCGAGTCGCTGTCGCAGTCGGCAATGGGGATGAATTCATAGAACACGCCCACGTCGAGCAGGAGCAGCATCGCCGTCGTCGACCAGTCGCTCTGCGTGGCAAAGAAGCCCTCGCTGGCGTTGTAGGTCTCCAGGAAATGCATGCGGCTCATGTCGCACAGCTGCTCATATTGTGCCCTGTAAGGCCCAAAGGCGATACCTCCGTGGAAGAACACCTCGAGGTGGGGCCACACTTCATGGATGGAACTGGCGCCCGTCACGCGTAAAACCTCGCGCAACACGGTGAGAAACCACGAGGGCACGCCACTCAGGTTGGTGACGTCCTCCTTGATGGCGGCGTTCACCAGTGCCGGCAGTTTCTCCTTCCAGTCGGCCATGAGCGCAATCGACTTGTGCGGCACGCGGAAGCGCCCTGCCAGCGGATTGATGCGCTGGATGAGCGTGGCGCTCAGGTCGCCCACGTGAACGCCCTGCGGCACCTCGAGCGTCGAGGCAAAGCTGCCGCCTAGGATGAGCGCCTTGCCCGCAAAGATGCGGCTCGCCTCGTTCAGATTCAGGTAGTGCGACACCACGTCGCTGGCACCCTGGTAATGGTTGCGGTTGAGGGCCTCGTCGGTGATGGGGATGTACTTGCTGCGCCCCCCGCTGGTGCCCGACGACTGCGCATACCATCGCGTGCGACCCGGCCACAGCACGTCCGCCTCGCCACGCACCATGCGCATCACCATGGGACGCAGGTCCTCGTAGGTGTGCAGCGGCACGCGGGCGGCAAACTCGCGGTAGGTCCTGACAGTGGAAAAGTCGTAACGGCGGCCCATCGTGGTGAGCGCAGCGTGCTCGATGAGCCACACGAGCTCGCCCTGCTGCACCGCGTCGGCATAGTCGATGTAGCGCACATGCTCTTGCAGGCGCGAGAGAAAACGGGAACGAACCAGGGGCGTGAAATTAATCATTGCGGTAACGGGGCTGGAGATGAGTTATCGTTGGGGCGCTCTAACAGGGTGTGAGCGTAGTGATGTTGCGCAGGATGGCGAGCGCCTCGCCCACGGTGGGCACGCGCTCGATGATGATGGACCGGCGGCCTGCATTGTCGCGCAGGCGGCAGCGCTGCGGGTCGTCTTGCAGGTAGTGCAGCACGCGGCCAAAGGCGGGTGACTGGTAGTAAGCCTTGTTCTGCTCGCCCACGAAGTAGAGGTGCATGCGGCCCTGCTTGAGGGCAATTTTCTCGATACCCAGCGTGCGTGCCGTGCGCCGCAAGGGCACGATGCCGATGAGCTCGTGCGCCACATCGGGGATGGGGCCAAAGCGGTCGACAAGGCGTTTCTCGTACTCCGCCACCTCGCGGTCGGTGGTCATGCCGTCGAGTTCGCGATAGAGGCTGATGCGCTCGCCCTCCTGGGGCACATACCACGCGGGGAGCATGAGTTCGAGGTCGGTCTCGACGCTCGTATCGCTCACAAACTCGGCATCGTTGAAAGCGTCGCCGTGGTCGCTCGCCATCGCCTCAAATACCTCGGGCATCTCCTCGGTTTTAAGCTCGATGACCGCCTCGCGCAGCACCTTCTGGTAGGTCTCGTAACCCAGGTCGGCGATAAAGCCGCTTTGCTCGGCGCCCAGCAGGTTACCCGCGCCGCGGATGTCGAGGTCCTGCATGGCGATGTGGATGCCCGACCCTAGGTCGCTGAAGCTCTCGATGGCTTGCAGACGGCGACGGGCAACGGGCGTGAGCGGCTTCCCAGCGGGCACCAGCAGGTAGCAGAACGCCTTGCGCGAACTGCGGCCCACGCGGCCACGCATCTGGTGCAGGTCGCTCAAACCGTAATTTTGGGCGTTGTTGATGAGGATGGTGTTGACGTTGGGCATGTCGAGGCCGCTCTCGATGATGGTGGTGGCAATGAGCACGTCGTAGTCGTGCGCGGCAAAGCCCAGGATGCGCTGCTCGAGCTGCTCGGGCGGCATTTGGCCGTGGCCGATGACGATGCGCGCATCAGGCACCAGACGCTCGACCATCTGCGCCAGGCGGTCGAGGTCGTCGATGCGGTTGCTCACGATGAACACCTGCCCGTTGCGCGAGAGCTCAAAGTTGATGGCCTCGCTCACCACGTCGTCGTTGAGCGTGCCCAGCGTGGTGACGATGGGATATCGGTTGGCGGGCGGGGTGGTGATGGCGCTCAAGTCGCGGGCACCCATGAGCGAGAATTGCAGCGTGCGCGGGATGGGGGTGGCCGACATGGTGAGCGTATCGACGTTGACGCGCAGCTGCTTGAGTTTCTCCTTCACAGCCACGCCAAACTTCTGCTCCTCGTCAATCACAAGCAGGCCCAAATCCTTGAATTTCACCGTCTTGCCGATGAGTTTGTGGGTGCCGATGATGATATCGATGGCGCCGCTCTGCAGGTCGGCGAGGATTTGCTTCACCTCGCGGGGCTTGCGGGCGCGGCTCAGGTAGTCGACGCGCAAGGGCAGGTCGCGCAGGCGGGCGCTGAAGGTGTTGTAATGCTGCAGGGCGAGCACCGTGGTGGGCACGAGCACAGCCGTCTGCTTGCCATCGACAGCGGCCTTGAACGCAGCGCGGATGGCGATTTCGGTCTTGCCGAAGCCCACATCTCCGCAAATCAGGCGGTCCATGGGTCGCGAACTCTCCATGTCGGCCTTGACCTCCTGCGTGGCTTTGAGTTGGTCGGGAGTGTCCTCGTATTCAAACGACGCCTCGAGTTCTTGCTGCAGGTAGCCGTCGGGCGAGTAGGCGAAGCCTTCCTCTTGGCGGCGGCGGGCGTAGAGCTGGATGAGGTCGCGGGCGATGTCCTTTAGGCGCGACTTGGTGCGGTTCTTGAGTTTGTTCCACGCGCCCGAGCCGATTTTGCTCAAGCGGGGTTCTTCGCCCTCGCGGCCGCGATATTTCGAGAGTTTGTGCAGCGAGTGNATCGACACAAAAATCTGGTCNCCNCCCAGNTAGGTGAGTTTCACCATCTCTTGCGTATGTCCATTGACGGGCGTGCGCACNAGGCCGCCGAAGCGCCCGATGCCGTGGTCCTCGTGGACGATGAAGTCGCCCACCTCGATTTGGTTGAGTTCCTTGAGCGAGAGGGCGAGTTTGCCCGAGCGGGCGCGGTCGCTGCGCAGGCTGTACTTGTGGAAGCGGTCAAAGATTTGGTGGTCGGTGAAGGCGCACAGTTTCAGGTCCTCGTCGACCCAACCGCTGTGGAGAACGCCCTCGACGGGCTCGAAGGTGATATCGTCACCGCGGTCCTCAAAGATGACGCGCAGGCGCTCGTGTTGCCGCGGGCTGTCGCTCATGATGAGCAGGCGGTAACCCTGGCTCTTGTAGCGGCTGAACGCCTCGGCAATGAGGTCAAAATTCTTGTGGTAGCTCACCTGCGGGCTGCTATGGAGCGCGATGCGGGTGACACCGGTCTCGTCGCCCACAGCGGGCGAGAATTCGAGGCGACGCAGGCGCTCGGCTGCGGTGGCAAAGGTCGTGGGGTCGACCACCTTATCGAGGGCGTGGGTGTCGCCATCGCCCGCAATCAGCGCGCTCGACGACATCTTCTCGGCGGCAATGTCGGCCACGCGCTGGCACATCCAGCGGTAGTCGCGGCAGATGAGCATCGTCTCGTCGCCCACATAGTCGAGCAGCGACACGCCAGTTTCGCCCGTGGCGGCTTGCTCCATGACGGCGCTCACGGCGTTGACCATGCGCTCGCTGAGCTGGGTCTCGACGTTGAAGGTGCGGATGCTGTCGATTTCGTCGCCCAGGAAGTCGATGCGGTAGGGCAGCTCGCCGGCAAACGAGTAGATGTCGATGAGTGAACCGCGCACGGCATACTGGCCGGGCTCGTAGACGTAGTCGACGGGAGTGAAGCCGAGTTCGCGCAGGCGGTCGGCAACCTCGGTGATGTCGGCTGTTTGCCCTGTGGTGAGGGTGAGGGTGACCTGGTCGACGGCATTGCGGGTGGCAACGCGCTCGGCAAGCGCCTCGGGGCAGGTGACCACGCGGCGCAACTCGGGGTTGTCGAACCACTGGTTGAGCACCTGGGTGCGCAGGATTTCGTTGGGCGCATCGGTCTGGCCGTACTTGATGTCGCGCTTGAAGCCCGAGGGGAAAAACAGGGTGTGCGCCTCGCCATCGATTTGGCACAGGTCGCTATAGAGGTAGCCCGCCTCGTCCATGTCGTTGACCACAATCAGGTAGGGCGCTTGCTGCTGGGGCAGGCGCGCCAGGATTGCGGCAGCCATCGACCCAGCCATGCCGTCGAGGCGCACAACGCGCCGGCGCCGGTCGCTCACCATGCGGCCAATGGCCGTCATGCGTGCTGGCGTGGCAACGAGGTCGGTAAGTTGGCTAATGTTCATTTGGGATGTCGATGGGTGGGAGAGGACAGCGCGATGGGGGCTATTTCGTTGATTTCTTGGTTTTACTCTTTTTCGTGCTCGTGGTGGCAGCCTTGCCGATGTTGAGCGTGCGCTCATACTCGCCAGGGGTGTTGAGCATCTCCAAAACGCGGTTGATGCACTTGTCGTAGCGCACGGCATACTGCGCCTGGCCGCGCTGGTAGTAGTAGCGGTCCATGATTTCCTGGGCGATGAGGGCCTTAATTTCCTCTTCGTGGAGGTCCAGGTCGTGGTCCAGGTCGTGGCGCAGCAAGGTGTCGAGGTGGTCAAACGCCTTGCGGGTCGAGTCGTTCATGTATCCCTCGGTCTCAGCCAGCTTGCGCAGGGCTTCGAGGCCTTTCTCGCACACTTTGTCGTACTCAAACTTGTCTGGGTCAATCGATTGCTTGAAGTCGGTCCACATCTCGTCGGTAACCTCGAAGTGGTCGGGGTCGGGAATAGTGGGATGCTCGCTGGCGTAACGGGTAGCGTAGTCGAATGCCCAGTGGTCGCGCACGATGTTGTAGACCACGCGCGAAGCCTCGGCGGGCTTGACTTCGATGTCGGGGGTGATGCCACCGCCGTCGCGCACAATGCGGCCGTGGGCCGTGGTGAACTCGTGGGCGAGGCTATCGGGGATGCGCTGGTAACGGCCGTTGGCATCGCGGTGCGAGTAGTCGATTTCCTGGATGAGGCGGCCGCTGGGGATGTAGTAACGCGCCATGGTCACCTTGAGCAGACCGTCGAAGGGCAGCGGGCGGGTCGTTTGCACCAGGCCCTTGCCGTAGGAGCGGGTGCCCATAATCACAGCGCGGTCAAGGTCTTGCAGCGCTCCAGCGGTAATCTCGCTGGCGCTGGCGCTACCATTGTCGATGAGCACCACCAGCGGGATTTTGGTGTCGACGGGCTCGGCTGTGGTTTTGTAGGTCTTTTCGGTCTGCTTGTCGCGGCCGCGGGTGACCACCACGGTCGTTCCCTTGGGCACAAAGTGGCCCACAATCTGCACAGCGCCTTCCATCACGCCACCGCCGTTGCTACGCAGGTCCAGGACCACGCAACGCAGGTTGGGGTTCTTCTTGAGTTCCACGAGGGCTTCCTTGACCTCCGAGGCGGAGTGCTCGTTGAAGGTCGACAGGCCGATGTAGCCAATGTTGCCGCGCGTGATGCCGTAGTAGGTCACGGGCGACATCTTGATGGTCTCGCGCTTGATGTTGAACGTGAGCAGACTGTCGTCGACGTAGGGTCGCACCACGCCCACGCGCACCATCGTGTTGGCCTGTCCCTTCAGGCGTGCGCTGATTTTATCTTGCTCCAAGCTGTCGACGCGCTCGCCATCGATGCTCACGATGCGGTCGCCGGGCTTGAGACCAGCACGCGCCGCGGGGCTGTTCTCGTAGGGCGAACTGATGTAAACGCCCTTGCGTGCCCCAGTGCGCTGCATGATGTAGGACCCGATGCCGCCATACTCGCCGGTGCTAATCACGCGGAAGTCCTCCTGCTCGTCGGCAGGGATGTACTCGGTGTAGGGGTCCAGCTCGTCGAGCATCGCGTCGATGGCAGTCTCAATCGACTTTTGCGCGTTAATCGTGTCGACATAAAACGTGTTGAGCTCCTTGTAGAGGCTGTTAAACACGTCGAGGTTGCGTGCGATGGCGGCGTCATCGTTGAGCGGCGTGTCGCCGTGAGCGGCCACGGCAGCCACCAGCAGCAGGCACGCAGTGATATATCTAATCGTCTTGTTCATCACGTTACAGGTGCTGTAGATTGATTTCAAGCCGCTAAGTTACGCTTTCTCACTGAATGAGCCGCCCTGCAAGACCTTAAAAAACGCTTAAAAGCGATTTTTTTTGAATATTTTGTTCAAAATTGTTGTGTAGTTCAAAAATTCGCCCTACATTTGCACCGCAATTTTCGGCAGCCCCCTTGTGGGCGGTTAGAAACTGCAACTGCTTCAATAGCTCAGTTGGTTAGAGCACATGACTGTTAATCATGGGGTCGTTGGTTCGAGTCCATCTTGAAGCGCCCGGGAGATTTGCCGCTCCCCATTTCGGCAAAACATGCTTCAATAGCTCAGTTGGTTAGAGCACATGACTGTTAATCATGGGGTCGTTGGTTCGAGTCCATCTTGAAGCGCCTTAAAAATCAAGGAGTTACGAGAAATCGCAACTCCTTGATTTCGTTTTAGGGAACTTCAAGGGAACTTCCTGACGAAAAAGTTACACTATGAACATCAACGGAATGAGATGCAAATTGCAGGAGATTTCAGTTATTTTACTAGACCTTTCATTGATATTATTACAGCGGTTTATCAGATTTATAGAATGCCAGGCGCAAGATGATTTGTTTCCCGACAGAAGGATCGGTAGAGAATAGTAAATCGCTACCTTCGAATGGTTGTTCTCCATCTCTACCTTCTACAATAAAGCTGATGAGAGCTTGCTCGTCATCGTTTAATCTCTCGTGCTGCTCACCTGTTACCATGTGAATGATAACTCTGTTAAAATCTTTGCGTTCAAAGAATGGATATTTACGAATAAGGTTTTCGAGGTATTTTGCTGCTGAAATACCCATGTCGTCGCGTACATACGATGGTAACACCTCCGTGCGAAACGCAAAGGAATCGTAAAGTCCACAGAGTTGCTTTACAGAAAGCGAATTGGATGGGCCTTTCCAGGCAGGCTCTGCATCAAGAATAAATCTTGAAACATCTTTGATGTGTTGATAATACAACGACATAAATGTTTGGCGGAACGTTTTTTTGCGCTTTGACCGATTCATTTTAGAACGTAAATGCCACAATTCCTCTTTTGTTTGTTGAATAAGTTCTTTTTTCTTGGACGGATTCAACTGCCATAACGGAGGGATATAGCCACCAATCCTTTCGATTTGCCGTTTGTATCTTTTTATATTCTCGCCATGCGGAAGATCTATAGAACGAAAATAATCTTTTACTTCATCAACATGATACGATATAAAACCATAATAGGAGGAGTGAAACAGACAACAAGCGGCAATTTCTGGCCATGATGCTTTTATATTTGATGCTATTTTTATTTCTTGAGTTAAATTATGCTCCCACAAATAGTCTTCCATCGGCCAGGCAGAAAGGTCGTAATAATCTTCACAGCTCTCATCAGCATCACTTGGTGACTTTCTAATGTTGCACAGTGGCTTTGCATTAGAATCAACC
>Ga0065711_1051648_pt1 | contig 10293 bp, 10 predicted proteins | sample Hoacrofraction12_FD_59098 | JGI IMG/M metagenome (GOLD analysis project Ga0065711, IMG submission 59098) | Hoatzin crop microbial communities from Cojedes, Venezuela - Epithelial fraction 12 v2 (version 2) | ecosystem: Host-associated > Birds > Digestive system > Esophagus > Crop | place...
GTAGGTCAGATGTTCCAGCCCCCTGATCACTTTTGTGGCCCTCCTCTGGACCCAGTCCAACAAGTCCATGTCTTTGCTGTGCTGAGGGCTCCAGAGCTGGATGCAGGACTCCAGAAAGGGTCTCACCAGAGCGGAGTAGAGGGGCAGAATCCCCTCCCTCGATCTGCTAGCCATGCTTTTTTTGATGCAGCCCAGGATACAGTTGGAGTTCTGGGCTATAAATGGACACTGCTGGGTCATGTTGAGCTTCTTGTCAACCAGGGTCCCCAAGTCCTTCTTCTCAGGGCTGCTCTCAATCTGTCCTCCACCCAGCCTGTATTTGTGCTTGGGATTGCCCTGACCAATGTGTAGCACCTTGCACTTGCCCTTGTTGAACTTTCTGAGGTTTGCACAGGCCCAGCCCTCAAGCCTGTCCAGCACCCTCTGGACGGCACCCCTTCCCTCCAGTGTGTCAACTGGACCACTCAGCTTGGTGTGATCAGCAAACTTGCTGAGGGTGCACTCAATCCTGCCATCTATGTTGCCAGCAAGGATGTTAAACAGCCCTGGACCCAATACTGAATCATGAGGAATGCCAGTCATCACTGGTCTCCACTTGGACATCAAGCTATTGACCACAACCCTTTGAGTGCGACCATCCAGCCAATTCCTTATCCACCGAGGGGGCCATCCATCAAATCCATGTGTCTCCAATTTAGAGGCAAGGATGTCATGCACGATAGTGTCAAATGTTTTGCTCAATGCCAGGGAGATGACATCCATTACACTTCCCTTATCCATCAATGCAGTAACCCCGTCGTAGAAGGCCACTAAATTTGTCAGGCACGATTTGGCCTTAGTGAAGCCATGTCGGCTGTCACCAATCACCTCCTTATTTTCCATGTGCCTTAGCACAGTTTCCAGGAGGATCTGCTCCATCATCTTGCTGGGCACAGAGGTGAGACTGACTGGCCTTTAGTTCCCCACGTTTTCCTTTTTTCCCTCAGGACCCGCAGATGCATCTCATCAGGTCCCATGGACTTGTACACCTTCAGGTTCCTGAGATGGTCTCGAACTTGATCTTCTCCTGCAGTGTGCGGTTCTTCATTCTCCCAGTCCCTGTCTTTGCTTCCTGTGACTTGGGTGGCATGGCTGGAGCACTTGCTGGTGAAGACTGAGGCAAAAAAGTCTTGGAGTACCTCAACCTTCTGCATATCCTGGGTAACCAGGTCTCCTGTTTTCTTCCAGAGAGCGCCCACATTTTCCCTAGTCTTCCTTTTATCACTGATGTACTTATAGAAGATTTTCTTGTTGCCCTGGGAGGATTGATGAAAAAACTACCTGCACTCCAGAGTCTTTCACTGCTGCTCCTAGGGCTGTGTAATCATTCTTGATACTCCTTAGGCTGCCCCTGGCTGTATTGTTGGTGCCCAATGATAGTCACTCAGTCTTTAGTCTCTTAAAGTTCTCCAGAGGCTGCAAGTTGACTACAAGCTACCTGACAATGTCTGGTGTGACATCTGCTCTCTCCTTCTCCTTCTGTGTGCTGCAGAGAGGCTGGTGCTAACCCCCCAGCCCAGAGCATCAGGGTGGGCAGTGTTCTGTTTTCCATGGTGAGCCCTTCTGATATCAGCCATAAAAAGGAGTGCACTTGGTAGTTCTCAGCCTCTTCATGGCTACAGGGTACCAGATGTTCAAGGCTAGTGATTGTCAGGATTCATTTTTACTCACTGGTTCTTGTGGGTCAATGCAAGGAGGTAATGGGGAGAACAGCTGGGTGCAAGGGATGGGAAGAGAACTGAATCCAGCCTTGCACTATTACACGTGATACTGTCATGCAAGCTCTTTCCTGAAATAAGCATGCTCCATGTTAGAAAATTATTCGTTTCATCTGAATTGGAAAGTTGTTCTGCATTCGCAGCAGAGCAGCATGTTTTCTTTTTCACCAGGGGTCTCAGAGACAAGAATGATCAGAGTGGTGATGTTATGAAGTTTAGCAAGATCCTGAATCTCAGCCCAGCTACTGTCTTTGAGAAGTTTGGATAAGCTCCTGTGTAGGATGCTAAAAAATCTAGTAGACAAATCTTCTCTTGCAATAGTGTCTGCAAATATCTTTTAAGGCTCAGATATGTCAGCTGTATGCCATGAAGATATGTTAATACTGATTTTTTCTTTTTAAGAGGGTTGTGATCTCCATCTCATTTCAATTCCTTTCAACTATCAGTCAGATCTGAGACCACCTCCTTAACCTCAGCATTTTAGTTTGCCTTCTAGGATGATGTGGTTTTTGTTTTCGTACAGAAATTAGTTTTGTGGGTTTGAAGTGACACATTCCTTGTGCTGTAGTTTTTGATTGAGAAGCTTCTGCATTGTGGCATTTCAGTAACAAAGCACAATCATTTTTCTCTGAAACTGGTGTGATACTCAAAATGTAGAGGCAAGTGACTTTGTAAATCTTTGCAACGAGCCACTTACCTTTATTCAAGTTCCATTAATAAGTGATGAAGACATCACATATTTAAACTTGAGAGTTTCCAAGGATCCTTTGGTTTCCTCTTTCTCTTTTTTATTTCCTACACTAGCAATTATCTTTATGCCTGAGTATCTCTGCAGAGAATTTCTGCCGGCATACTCTGCCTGGTAGCTGGCATTCTTCTTTGTGAAGTGGGCACATTGCTGCCAGCTTAAGAAAATCTTGATCTCCACTGCTCTTTGTAAGACTAGATTGAGTGCAAAAGTAATTCTCCTGGTTCTGGTGATTCTGGTTTGAGTATATGCTGACCACCTCTAATTACTTTATTGCTCCTCAACCAGCTTTTTCACAATCATTTTGTTTTTCAACGCATGAAATTTTTTCCAGTCAGATTTAGGCATTGCTATTTCAGGTGGTGTAGCCTCAGTGTTTTTACAGCTTGATTACTTTCAAATTCCTACCTCCCCTTAGGCCATTTTAGAGACCATACAAAACCGAACACTTATTTTTCTGTACTTCCTGAACTGTTAAATGGCACATAGTCCACACTTTACAAACTTCTGAACCAAGGCCAGTTCTGATAGTGATTTTTCTGGCCAAAATTTTCTGTTCTTTCTTTTGAGTTATAATCTTAGAGGCAACCCATATATAAATTAGACATATTTTTAATTTTAAATGGCTGTAATTAAGGAAATACACATGGGGGATATGGACTTTATATACTCTGGGGGCAGGTCTTACAAACATTGAGCTTCCACAGAATTCCAGTGACTTTTTTTTCCTCATTGCTATTTGCAGATTTCCTAGAGTTATGAATGTTGATTTCACCTGTCATAGAAATGTCTCCTGTAGCTCTGAATCTTGACTTGATGCCCAGAGGCCAATCTTTCTGAGCATTTATTTAAAAATTGACTTGTAAAGTCTTTCTTGCAGGGATGTCAGACATTTGACTGTCTGACCTGTTATGTACGCAAACTGAATGAAGGTATATAATTTTCCTTTGTGGTATAATGTTTTTCTGTCCGATTCTTAAAATAATCGTATTCGAATTCCTGAAGACTCTTCCTTCTCCTTTCATGAAAGAAATGGCACTAGCTGAGTTATAATGAAAGGCCAGCAAATGAACAGGTATACAGTTTCACCTTCCAGTGGCTGGAGAGTGGAAGAGACAAGGAATCTACTATTAAGTAGCAACTAAGGATGATTTTCTTCAGCTCATGAAGCTGAAACCTGTATTTTTAATAGGATCAAATTCTAATCCTAGGTCTGCATATTTAGGTTTTTAAATTTATTAAACTGTCTGCACACTATAGATTTTTTGCAGAAGGGCACCAATCTTTATCTGGCTATGAAAGTTCTTTATGACTTTAATCAGTTTTTGTGTCCTGTGTCTTTTTATTATGCCCTGTGGTGCAATACAGAAACATTTTTTTTCCTTTTTTTGAACCAGAGATATATCAGCTGGGACATTTCCACACAAATCCTTTTAGTAGGAGACAATACAGAAGAATACACATTTAAGGTAGTAAGTCCCCAATGGTCTTAACATGCAGGAGGTAATATCAACTGATGCTGCATGGGAAGCTGTTTTGAATACGCATTGGCGTTACAGAAGGGTCTATAGGTAGCACAGCGGTATTTGGTAAAAGGCAAGTCACTATAGAGATGCAGAACTGTGGCACAGGGAGATCCCATGAATTTCTAGAGTCTCTGGGAAATTAGTAGATGCTCTGAAAATTCAGTTTGGCCAACCTGAGCTATCCAGGGCTTGGACTGTGGTTTCTTTCAAGTATCACAGAGTTGCTCTGCTGAGATCACCCAGACAATCTCTTCTCCATGAGTAGAAGACAGTTCCTTGCTACCGGAGTACTTGGATATGATCCCCCTTGGAGCTTCATGGACAACTTCTTTTGGACAGGCTAGTCATGGCTGCTTCAGAAAATCCCAGTCCAAAGGCTAACACTGATCCACTACAGTGTGTGTAATATGGAATCATGAAATAGTTCAGTTGAAAGTGGCCCTGAAGGTCACTTAGTCCAGGGTCCTACTCAAAGCATGGCTAACTTCTAAGTTTTACGTCGGGTTGTCGTTATTCATTCTGATTGCTTAAACCACTAGTTTTTTAATACATTCTGCCTAACCTTTTTGCAAACCCCTTCATTAAAGGGTTTCATTATGCAAAATGTAAAGAAATGTGTCCATTTATTAACCAGCCAGAAAAATACACAAAACATTGACATATTTTTATTGCAGAAGAATATTTGTGAATTTAGATGAAATTCTGGTTCATATTGGATTATTGCAAAAATCCATGTTGTCATCAGTTTAAAACAAAAGCTGGTTATTGAAATGTAACTATTTCTGTGATTCAGTGTGATTTAAATGAATTCACAGTGATTTAAGTGAAAAGTGAAAGTTAATGATTCAGTTTGGGTTTTTTTTTCTATCCATGTCAGAAACACTAAGTATATTTCAGAATAACTCATAATGCTATCTTTTGATTCTCTGAATTAAATTATAATGTGGCTCATGTCCTTGAAACAGATGAAATACAGCGTATACTATGCTTAGAACTTTATTGCTTTATATTTGTTATTGTTTGCTAAAGTACATATGGTTGAATACTTTTCCCTGTAGGTAATGTAGAAAAATAACTGATTTTTAATTCAGGTTTTCATTTTTATTTCCAGGGATTGGATTTTGCAGCCTTCACAGGGCATATGTTTGTTGGAATTTGCCTTGTTGTTCTGGTCTCCTTTCCTTTTCTCAGACTTCTTTACTGGAACAAAAAACTTTACAATAAGGAGCCAAGTGAAATTGTTGGTAAGTACGAATATGAAAACATTCTTATTATCACTACATTGAATATGTGCTAAATAGAGACTGAATAGTGCCTACTACAATGTTGCCCACTCTCCTTCAGTCTCTGAACATTATTTTTTTAAACGAATCATTTAGATTTTATATTTCATCATAATATTTTCTGGATTTCAGAAATGCATGTTTTTCTGCTTCTAAAGTTGAGGTGTTGACATGAATTATTTAATATCTTTCAAAATTTATAGGGATATATTTTTGCATCATTTATATCCATAGGCTTAAATACCAAGGCGTTCTGTATCGCAACAGATAACATCTGCTCAAGGTGCTGAGTTCACAACTTAGCTTTAGAAATCTCCCACATTTCCCTTATGACAGGCAGAGTGCACTGATACATTCCCTCAGTGCTGATTTTCTTCCACTGGATTTTTTCTGCAATCTTTTCCTGGTCTATGGTCAGTGAAGGACATTTCATCAAGAGTAGAACTTTCCAAGTTCCTTCCAGCTTGCCTCTGTGGCTCTTCCAACCCTAAGTTTCCCCAGTATATAATTTCTATATATCAGTAGGACTGAATCTATGCCATTTTTAGGTTTCTCACCTCAGTAGTCTCTGGAAGTCTCAGTCAGTCCCTTCCTGTTTTCATGCTTTTATGCCTTTCTATTCAGTCATTTTGAAGTCTTCATCATTGTTCTCAGGCTTCTGTTTCAGTGGTGAAACTTAATAATAACCACCAAATATTCACAATATCTTTACAAAGTAAGAAAAAATTCACTAGGTATAATTTCTTAGCTATCTTTGCACAAAGGTAGTTGAGTATAACTGCTTCTTCCCTGAGACTGATGGTTTTTTACTTTTGGCTGCAGAAGACTTAGGATCCAGACTTCCGCTGACCATGCAACAGCTGTTTTAACGTGCTGTACGACGTCTCTGAACCTGTGTGCATGGGGTCTGTTTAGCATGGGGAGGACAACTTTTGATATGGTTGATATAACTTGGCTCCATTTGTAACCTGTGGAGAAAGATCTAAAGATTAATGTAACTGTCTACAATAGAACAGATATATTGCAGCCCCCCAAAGTTTACTTCTCTCTTTTGAGTACAAGAGGAGTCCAAGGTGACTAATTCAGTGGTAGAAATCTTCATGATAGGTAACTAATTTAGGCAACATGAGTACCACTTGTAGTGGCTTGCCTTGTTCCAGGGAAAATTAGATTTAGGACTAGGATTTTATGAAAAGGACAGAAGTGTCAGTCCTCTCCTCAGTGGATTGCATCACGCCTCTTCAGTCCCATCTAATAGGTCAGAGAAGAGACTTCACTGCTTAGGAAGTTAGCTCTTGTGCAGACATTTGGTTTTGAGGGACTTCAGTGTCCATTAGGCACAAGGCATGCTCAGCCTACCTGTTCGTAGCTGTAGCGGCCAAAGTCTTTCCCAGTATTAAGAACCAAAGCATTTTTAAGGTGTTCTAGATGTGATACTACCTAACTGTTTTTTAAGAGAAGTAAGGAGAATTTTCTTTCTATACATTTGATTGGTATGAGATATGAATATTCTTCACTGTGCCATTGTAAAACAGCTGAGGGTTTCTGCACCCTGAGAGATTTGATCCTGAGAGCAAGAGAAATAAAGCAATTAACTTAGTCCCTAAAATGCCTAGATATTTCCCTGTGATGCTATTTTTAAGAAAGCCATCAAGAATCTTCTTTTCCTACCTTCTCGTACCAGGGAAGGTGCTGCAAGAAATCTTCCTTACTTGGTAAGTAAATCTATTGACTATATACTCCTCAGTCAAAGCGAGAAAAGACTTTATTTACCCATAGGACACCTATGGCTCACCTCAGTTTACATCAGTTTCCATTCAAACAGCTAGAACTTTATCTTGGGTACCAGAAATATCTTTAGAGAAAGTATGTCACTGATCATTGGCAGTGCTAACATGCAGAAAGGGATTCTCTCCTCTTCTAGCTGTAGATGTTCCTTAAATTTGTCAATTTTAAATAACCAGTGTTGAGTTTTGTATGATGGGACAGCATCATTACCTAAAACATATACCCATAAAAAACTTAATAATAAGCATTGCGAACTGTGCATCATGAGTGAGTGATCTTTCTACTTGGCTTGTCCACGTGAGTACTTTGAAGAGAGGCGAAAAAGCTAGGCGAAAAAAAAATATCCCCTCCCAAGTTGTCCCCAGTAGACTACTGAAATGCAAAATCTGAAGCGGTGGGGAGTAGGCTCATGTTCCTGTTGGTCTTGCTCTTCTTTGTACTGGTGAATGAGAAGCTCAGCACGAGCCGGCAACATGCGCTCGCAGCCCAGAAGGCCAACTGTAGCCTGGGCTGCGTCAAAAGCAGCATGGCCAGCAGGTTGAGGGAGGGGATTATTTTGTTACTGTTATTTTTTTCTTTCATCTCTAAACTTTTAAAGCAGATGTTTTGTATTTTAAAAAAATCAAGAATACATAACTATTTTTTGACTAAATTGAATAGTACAATTTATTCACTGACATCGTATCTTTGCTAGTGAAATACTGTATACTCTGAAAAGGCTGGTATAATTTCATCGATTCATCTCTTGGCAATCTTTGTCACTTGCAGCTTAGTGTGGTCAGATATAGCAGTTCCCAATCAGTATACCATGTGTTCTTATAATCAGCCGCTTCTGCATTGCTGTGAAGCTAATCAGTAGCTGTTCAAGTAGAGCAAATACTGAAGACCAACTCTATCTACTGGAATTTTCTGTGAAAGGGGAAGAAAAAATGACTAACACAGCCCATTAGGAAATAGCTGTCATGATCTGGATTTGTAGAATGTGCTCCAACTTGCTTTCAGTGGTCCTTCCATCTCAGGTTGCAATGATTCTGTGGTAACTTCAAATGGCTTGTTTGAAGCAGCTGTTTTAATCAACTAAACACCAGCCTTCTCTCCTTCTGCCCCCAATTAGCAATTAAACAGGATATCTGAGACTTAATTGGCATATTATTCTGCCCAGAACTTTTTCTCTGTATGCCTTATGTTTTAAGATTTTTTTCTGTTGCTTTGGGCTATACAGATTACTGAGAATGGGTAAGCACAAATTTTCAGAACAGACAATGCTGTTATTCTGATGATACATTGGCAGATTAATTTCAATGCTGTGTGTTACTAGTGTCTTTAAATTGTTGGCTTTCGGACTGAGCTGCAGCACCTGTGCAGCAGAAAAAAAATGTGTGTTCCTTCCCCAGGAGCCACTACCTACCTGCAGTGGCTTGAAGTGGTGCATTTCGCAAAAGAAAAAAGAAGCTGAAGAACTCAGCCATGAGAGAAAATCAAATGCTTTTGAAGTATGAAGGGATATTTTGAGAACTTTTTTGAGTGTCATTTTCAGCTGATAAACCTGCACCTGGTTCTGTGCAATGAAGAAGAAGATGTTAGGGTTAGGGTAGTAAACTGGAAGGTTTAAAAAGTATATATACACTTTCCCAAATGAATATATAAGGGGAAATAATAACTTATGAGTGTAAGAGGAATTAAATTTGCTGCTCCCTGCCCCAAAACTTGAAACTAAAGTTTTTACTTCCCTCAAGGGTTAACAGTACATTATTTAGTCCCTGGGAAGCATGTCAATACACTGTCATATCTCAGCTATCAAGCTGTGGAGATGTGGACCTCAGTGTTTGGGAAGGTTGCTATCCCCAGGAGAGAAGGTGGCACATGGTTTAGTGACAAGTACTATTTTTGCCAAAGAGAAGGAGCTTTCTCTTAGCACAACAACTTCTTTGGCACCAGCTCCCCATTTGTCCTGTGTTGCTTGCTCCAATTTCTGATTGTTTCGCTGGCTGAAAGAGAGACCCACTGCTGAAGCAGGAGTGGTGATGCCAGGAGAGGGGGAAGCACTTTATTCCCTCTGGTGTAGCTCACTGTCTGCAGCAGCTGGGAAAACACTGCTATGGTAGTATGATAGTCAGTATGTAAAGGTGACAACAGAAGGAATTTTCTAATTAATCATAGTCATGTGTAAAGTGCTTAATGTGTGAAAAACACAGTGCTGTTTCCCGCAATGTGAAAGTGCTAACCAGATGAGTGAGCAAATCTGTGTCTTTCTTCCTTGTGGAGATTTACAGCTGCTTCTCTAAGAGAAGAAAAAGGAGAGGAGGAAGGAAAAAAAGAGGTACAAAACCAGCAGTGAAAAAGTAGAAAGTCTATAAGAGGAAGAAGTAGGAGAGCAACAATTGAGAGTTGTCAAACATGTGCAACGGATAGGACTGTGCTGGCTGCAGATCCAAGATGTCCAGGCATTGCCCCTGGACTTAGAGTAAGTGTTGCTCACACTGGGCCTCATTCTGTGTGAAAATGTCCAAAGTATGACACAGCTAAGGCGAAGGTCAAGAGAGAAACCAAGGTAAAACTGAAAAACTCGTTTAGCACTTAATGTCCGTTGAGTTTTCCCCTCTGTGTCCCATAGTGACTGCAAATGTCTGCTGTAGTACTTTGTGCTGCACACGATTGACCAAGCACAGGCATCGGCAACTATAATTGTAGCTGAACAGCAGGTATAGCTCAGTGCTGTCATAATTGACGTGAGGAATCAAACTTCACAACTCAGAGAGTTATAAAGCAGGTATGTTTATTGCGGCGCCGGGTGCAAGGGGGATCGCTCCTCCTAACTTGCACACTGAGTCACGAAGCATGCACCTATTTATTACAAAGCTTATCTAAGTAGGCTGGACTATTGTACTTATTTCTAGGAATTCATTATCATACTCCACACCCCTTTAGCACTTGCACAGTGTCGTCTGGTGCTCGTCTGTGGGGGTCTTCTGGATGAAGGCTCATAGTCTTTCTCGCTGTGTGCTTTCACATTTGGCCCAAAAATTCCTGAGTTGTCTGTGTTGGCTGAGTCCCAAACCACAGAAGCAGTTTCAGCTAGAGAGTTGCTTCTTACAGACAACAAAGTTCTGGTTATCAGTCCTTGTTTCTCTTCGTCTGTCTCGCAAACAGTCCTTGTGAGCTACATTTGAGCCACAACAGTCCTTGTTAGC
>Ga0065711_1051649_pt1 | contig 10293 bp, 6 predicted proteins | sample Hoacrofraction12_FD_59098 | JGI IMG/M metagenome (GOLD analysis project Ga0065711, IMG submission 59098) | Hoatzin crop microbial communities from Cojedes, Venezuela - Epithelial fraction 12 v2 (version 2) | ecosystem: Host-associated > Birds > Digestive system > Esophagus > Crop | place...
CACGAACCCCGCCAGGCTTTTGCAACGAGGGGCAGCCGCCCCCGGCCCGTCGCGGGGTCGGGCGCTGCCTGCAGCCGCCGGCCCCCAGCGGGGAGAAGCCGCCGCGGTCACGGGAAGGCAGCGCGGGAACGAGCCCGCCGGCGCGGAGAGGGCAGCCCCGGCCGGCGCCCCGGGACCCGCCGCGGAACCCTCCTCGGCGAGGCGCCGGGACTTCCGCCAAGGCGTGCGGCCTGCTCCCCGCACGGCCCCGCGGGGGCTTCTCGGGACCGTCCCTCCGTGAGGCGGGCAGCCGGCGCCCTGCGGGCCGGCCACGCGTTAGCAGCGCTGCCTGGAAAAGGCGGCGGCACCGGCAGTTCGAACGCAGCCCTCCCTTTTAACCAGGGAGTCCCGTCAGTGACAGCTCAGGATTTTTTTTTTTTAATTTACTTATTTTCAGTTTCAGGACCCGCCTGTGCTCTACGGTGTCCCAAAGTACGTGAAGTAGCTGACAGGGGGTCCCTGGCTCACCGTTTGAAGGGCAACACCCTACTGAAACTCCATATAGGGACCTGATCTAAAGCAGTAACATTCTGCACGCTCCAACACTCGTGTTGTTATCGGAGATCTGAAAAACAATGACCTGAATCGCTGCTTGATTAGTTCCATACGTTGTCCACGAAGTATCTAAATTCACACCCGAGATGCTCTACGAATTAACCTGCCGAATAAGGACAAAGTTGAGTTTCTCCACTCCCCTCCCCAGCTGTCGAACACCCGCAACCAGCCAAGCCCGGCCCCCCAGTGCAATGGGCACCCTGCAACGGTGCCGCCGCCCGGCCACCAGCTGCCGGGCTCCCTGAGCCCTGCCGAGCGCTGCTTTCCAGCCGAGGCTTCGGCAGCACAAGCAGGAGCATTTCTTTGCCCCCCCACGACATGTGAATGATTTTCCTGCTTCCCGCCCCTCTGGGAGAAGGCTGTGGGCTGGGATTCGCCTAAACTGGAGAAGGAGTGGCTGTTGGCACCCATTTTGTGATCCAGGGAGAGAGTTACCTCTGGTATCTGGAATGGTAATGGCTAGGAAAGATTTTGTTGCCAGCCCCCCTGAGGCTGTGGTAACCTTCACAGTGACAGGTGTGGGTGACCAATGTGTGTTCAGTCCTTCAGATCCCCTTGTCTTTCTGCTGGGAAATTCAGAACAGTGTAGCAAACCCATTCCCCAACTGAAACACGGAATCCTCTGTGAGCCTTAGGAAGTTGACCCTTGCTCTGCAGACCCTGTGTGTGCCCCTGCGCTCCCATTTCTGCCTAATTTGTTGTAGGACTTGTACTGGCAACCTATTACAGAAGCATCAATCAAATCAGCTCCTAAAATGGCTTGTTAGACTGCTGTGTTGATGCATGCATTTTTAAGAGATTTGGAAGGAGAAAGTTCAGAAGCAAGCAGTGCCACTGAAATTGGCTGGGGCTGGTTTTGTTAATTCTGCAGTAAGCAGCAAGCAGAAGCAAAGTAGCAAATACACACGAACATGCCGAGTGCTGTGTTTGGAACTACGCAGCAAATGCCACAAGCTTTTTAAAAGTCTCTGTCATCTGTGACATCTTTAATCACAGAGAGTCTCCCCGCTTGGTGCTGAAGGAAGGTCAGGTCTACAAGGCAACTAAAGACAGCTAGTAGATCATGCAAAAGTTAAGTCTTCCTTTTACGGGCCGTTGTGTGTAGGCATTTCATAAGCTACAGGGTAGCAGCAAATAATTCTGGCCTCTGAGAGACATAATTTTGTACACAGTTTTATTAATTGTTGTTCTGTTGGCATCACTGCAGGTCCTAGCAATGTTGCATAAGTGCAAAGCAGAAAAAGTCTCAAAGTCTTTGCCCCAAAGAGCACTACTATTAAAGAGAACAAATTACAACAGAGCTTTACAACAGAACACCAGAACAATACTCATCAGCTTGAGGAGCAGGCGTTTCAGGACCCCAGAAGTCTGTTTTTGGCAATTTTTTTGTATCTAAGGTCAATGAAAATAAATAGGTTGCACTTCTTTAGAAGTTCTTAATGGAGCTTCTGCCAAATATATGGATGAAAACACTCTGCTGCTCTTTTGAAAATGTAAGAAGTGGAAAATAGACACTGGCATCATTTACAGATTAAAAACAGGAGTCGACCTTTAGGTGCTGAATGAGAAGCTCATATAAGCTATGAACCTCCTTAAAAGAAAACACAATCACTTATGCTGACCTAGACTATGGAGAGAATGATTGTGAGAGAGAGGTAAGTGAAATAACAGTCTAGGAAAATAACTTTTAGCCATCTTTCTGAACAGAAATGAATAGAGAGGAACTGAATTTGTGAAAACCAGGCACAAAGATATGTTAGAAACTGAGAAACTGGGTGGGTGAGAGTTTCATAAAAAGGTGTTAGCTGTGTGGGTATCTGGAGGTCACAGATCAGGAAATATCTGTAAGATATAGTGCCATGTCAACACTGATACCAACTCAAGTATGTGGTGTCACGCAGACAAATGGGTGAGGGTTTATTGCATGGGACTCCACTGGTGCACATGGTCTGCGGACCAGTTCCTTGAATCAGGATCCAGCTGTGATCATCTCCTCTTTGGCAGCTAACCGCAATGATTTGTTCTTCAGGTTGGATGTTGCCCTGGGCATTTAGTTTTTCTCTACCAGTTTTGAACCATTTTGAACAGCATTAGAGGTTAAAGTGTTAACACAGGTAACACTCAAATAGTTCTAGGCTATGAACTCCATAGCAAAGACTATTATGTTTCATAACCATAACAATGTTTTCTATGGCTTGCATTTGAAATATTGTGTGTTCAGTCTGTACTCAGATTTGTCTGAAAAACAAACAACTCTGAAAAACATCATATGGAAACTAATTATTTGGTTCCTCCCACTGATCTCATTGCACTTCTCTAATCACCAATTACACCTTTTATTTAGTTAGGTTTGATGTCACTGAATCAGGCTCTCAGCCCATTATTTTAAAGCACAGGATCAGCATATTAAGAGAGATGTGAAGAAATGCACTAAGACCTTGAACAGTTATCACTGTAACTACAAAGATTTGTTTTTCATACATTTAAACCAAAGGACATTTTTTATCTTCTCTTCCTGGTATTTCCTGTACTGCTTTTATGTAATCAGTACCAGCTGTATTGTTAATACAGCTCCCAGCAATGTAGATTTCCAGCTCAAATAATTGACAGCTTTCTCCACTGACCTCATCCTCTATTGAGGCATCGTCTCTAAAACACTTTCCACAGACACACTCTTACTGCTTGCATACTCTTAACTCCTGCCTCTGGTTACTGTACTGTCAGATTACGTTTGGGTCTCTGTCTATCCATTGTTCGGAAATTTCTGGAAATTAATGTGGTGACGTTGCTGAAGTATTATGAAATGTTTTCTTGGTCATTCTGCAATCAGTTGTAAGACCATGATTTTTGCAGAGCATCCTTTTTATTTGATGTTCATGCTTGTGTTGTCACCAACTGCTCTTCCTCTGTCAGTACCTAATACTGCTCTCATATTACAATCTCAACAAACACTCAGGGATCTGTACAGGCCACTAAGTTTTTGGTGAGATGCTCGTTGACTTTAGCCAGTTTGTGGTCTCTTTGTTGGTTTTGTTCTGTTCGCCGCTCTCTTAATTCTCTCAGGAGTATGGTTACTCACTTAAGGACATACATTGCTGACCAAGGTCTATCCTCCAGATGAGTTTTCAGTGGAAAAGGTAACACTGCAGTCCCTTCAAACCCTCTATTTGTGGGTGGTGTCAGCACTGACCTTGCGGTGACCATACTGCCCTGACATACTCTCGGATAAAACTCTGAAGAACAGATGAGGTAGCCCCAATACTTCCTCCCTCTGCCTGATCATTCAACAAAGGTTTCCCACAAGATGATCTGACATCTTTCATCTGTACTGGTGCAACTGCCTCCCTTATCTTGTTTGTGGCAATACCTTTCCTTTTCCAGTACCTAGGCCTTTGGCTTACACATTTTATCTGTTTCACATCTCTCCAGCTGATCATGTTTGTTTTCAAATCTGTGTGCAATCTTTAGCAGTTGTGTGTCATTAAAACCAGCTAGTAGCAACCTCTGTTAACTGCCGCCTCCTTTTGCAATGAGGCATGCTGTGCTGCCTCCGCATCTATTGCCCCCATAAACATCACATCTGTGACCTCGGTTCGTTCTCTTCTGTGGAACTCTGTCACTCTCTTGGGATGCACGTTTTATGCAGAGGGATTTTCTTTACCTTTTGAACACAGTTTACCATAGTTCACCATGTGCTGGCAGTTTTGCTTTTAATGATTGGTGCTCCATTACTTGCAGTCCTTCTGAGTTCTCTTCCTCTTGGCTCAGTGTGCAGTTTGTAGTCTACCAAACCTTGCACTTCCTTCTCTCTTCTAAAGCAACATCTCCTCTGATCAAATTAATCTAGGGGCTATTGTTTAGCATAATAGTTCACCTGGCCTTTCTATCAGATATCATCCGAACCCAACTTCAATTGATTAAAAGACCCTTTGTGATGTAAGTGAACTCTGGGTTGGACCTTTTAGTGTTTAACCTCACCAAGTTAGATTGTACCTTGCAGAGTAGTTGAGGACATTGAGTTTTCAACATTTTTTCTCTATAGAGGAAAAATAAGTTCTGTTTCAAAAGACCTCTGTTGATCTTACAGTCACAAAATCAAACTTCATTCTACATCTCACAAAAAGGCAAAACAAAACAGAATATTCCAAATCCTTCAGTGAACTAAGCTAGGAAAGCTACAGCATGCGTGTCGTTGCTTTTCGTGTAACAGAACGCACTTTGATCCGTGGGCTCTAAGCTGTCTCGGTACAACTGAAGCAGGACTTTGTTGTGAAATTTGTGCCTGTGATACAGATTACTTTACACAGCAGGATGTACATCTTGCCTTATAACCTATGCAGCATTGCTTAAAGCTAGCAGGACTGCGTTATGACATTATCTAGGGACAACTACTTTCACTCTTACAGACATCCAGTGAAGTAAGTGGCATTATTCACTTGTGTAACGTAAGCAGAATTCATTCTCAAATGAATGTTTTCAACAGATCTGTATGTAGACTTGACAAAAGACTGACTATCGTGACCTTTTCTTCCAATATACGTCTGTCATTGACTTTACATATTTTGCTACCGGATTTTCTGCTTTATTTTAAAATTTTCTGTTTAGTATTTTAACATTTTTGGTCTACCCCAAAAGTAAACAAAGGAAGAGGTGAAGGTGTTGCACAGACACAATTGCTTCAGGCAACTGTCAAATGTAAAATTCAGTGGAAAGCTTCACTCCTTTAACTCAGTTGAGGAATGCTGCAAAAACAGGTGTTGTCTGACACAAGCAATAATTATCTTTCACCTTGATGGATGTTAGTTTAATCTGTTTTTTACATGGTAGCTAGGTCTCAGCTGGGTTAATGCCAGAAAGCAGATGAGATGTTTTGCCTACTTTGTGTATGACAATACCCCAGACAGTTTTGACTCCCCTTTTCTATTTATTATATGGAACAGTTTTAATAGTGTCAGTCATTTATCCATTAAATTTTAACTCTAGATTCATTATATGTTACACTATCAATGTATTTTAAATGAGCTCACAATTCAACTGCTGGCTGTTAAGTACTTTACTGGAAGAAAAGAAACTAATGAAGAGATATGACTAAATGACTAATTACTAAAACACAGATGGTTACCTATGCAATATTCACAAACCAAAATGACTTAAAGTACAAGGCTAGAGGAACAAACTTAAAAAAAACCCAACAACTGGTTGTCATTCCTTTGCATATTTTTAAACTAGAGGAAAAAAACTCTAAGTTCTATCTTTAATCCAAAATGCTCTATTACTTTCTAGTATCCAGTGATTACACTACATCCATCATCATATTAAGCCATTCCAAGCTGGACTACACCCTTCCTATGCCCTTGGGCAGACTTTCTATCCCTGTGGGCATGGGAATGGTCTATAAACCATGCTAACATTGAACTTGGCACAATTTCAGGGATTCTCTTTGCATTAAGATAAACAGTGTTTTAACAGTTTCTTCAAGGTGTTAGACAATAAATACAGCAACTTAAACAAAAGGCATGCAGGGCCTCCTGGCTTGGCAATGTTTTCTACAGAGCTTGAATTAGTAGCTGTGTGGTACACCACCTCTGATGTAAGATTCTTGGTGGTATTTCATGCTTGCACACACACATGATGTTATGTGTTGGAATGATTTCTTACTAGCACTCATACTAGTCACAGCTGGCTGGTGACTGATGCTAAAATGTGTACGAGTGTGTGCTAATTTCCACCAGATTATGTTGTCCAATCAAGTGTCATCTGTTTCTTAGGAGCTCCTGATGGATAAATTTTCTGAACACCTTTGTGAATCAGCTACCTTCAGGAATGAGAAGAGGTCAACTTTCAGTGGTGCTGCAGTGCTTCTCTAATTTACGTTCCACCTCATAATAGCTCTCACATGACACAGAATTTCAGCATGACAGTAGCTTTATGCACTGAAAATGGTAGGTTAATATTAGCACCATTGGTTGCCTCTGAACATATGCCCTACTTCTCCCCCTGTACAGAACGGCCAATGGTTTAATATGCTCCTTGTAATACAGACTGGTTTTGTCACGTGTGAGGGCTATGAAGCTTGTTTAGCTGGCATTGAAACATTATTGCTAGCTTTCAACTTCCCAATTCTTTCTCTTAAGGAGATTTGAGTTGGAAGTTTTAAAAACGTTGGCATACATATGCTTGTCTCCATAGTCTGCATGCCATAAGATTCTTACTCATTTCACCTGCCTAAGATAACTACCATTACTGTGGTGTTATGGTATTAGGCTTAAACAATATGAAAGCACTGTTCCAAAGAATAGCACATAGCAGGAGCAGAAGACACGAATACCTGAAAACCTGTGTTGAAAGCAGACTGGGATCTGCAGAGCTTACAGATACATGGGGAAAAATTGTCCCAAAATCATATTTCTGAAAGAGACTATTGAAGAGGAGTTCTTAGCCCCCATGAAAGCAAAGTACTGAAGGAACATGGAGAACTCTCTGTAAGAGTTACCAGTAAATTGGAACATTCTAGGATAGTGGTAAATTTTGTAACTGTGCAGTTTGCCTCAGGGAAAACAAAAGTCACTAATACAGATGAAAAGATCACAAAGTGCAGAAAACATTACAAGACAGACCTACATAGTAAGGCAGAAGCCTATCCATTCATCATAGAACAGGAAACCAGAAAAATAACACAGCAACCTTCAAAGTTGAGGAATTTGATTTCAGTTGGGTACCTTTATGCAAAAAATATGGAAGTATCGTTGAGTTACTTAAAAACCCTACCCGATGTATGTTTTCATTCCTTACTATTTAAATGTGTGTAATACTTTTTCTCAAATATACTCATGCTTCTCCAGCAGGAAATGATACCAGGATCATGTTTTCTTTTCCAGAGGACAACTCAAAATGAAATGAAATAAAAAGTGCCTGCATTTGAGGGCAGCATTTTATGTATCGGGTATACAAACATAGTTTCAGAGTTGTGCATCCATTTTTTCATTTTTCAGGTTCCCCATTTCAACATGACCCTCAAACCACAAACCTTGCACAGAGTACAATGCTTGGCAGATGATTTTACACTCTATGGATTAGAAACAAAAGATGAAAAGAGATCACCACGTGTGCTTAGGTATTTAATAAAAATACTTATGGATATCTTTATATTAAAAGTGAAGTGTAAGTCTTATAACAGGTGCCCAGGAATTTCTGTGAAAGACATTCATATGAAAGATTGGCCAGCTTTCAATATGGAATCTGGTTCTATTTTGTCAATGTTTTTAAGATGGCATTATGATTTATTTAGCAGCAGCTGGAGATATCATTACTAACATGTGTGCCCCTCCCAGGGTAAGTGTTGGAAACACTCAGCAGGCACCTCAGATACAATATTAATGTTTTTGGACGTTGCTATAATAGACAGAGAAAATCCATACGTGTAAAGCAAGAGAAAAAAAAACTCTGCCCCTGGGTAGACAGAAAATACGACAAAGCAGAAGGACTCAAATTTGTACAATTACTACGAATTTTTCATTGAAAACCTCAGGAATTTCAGACTATGTAGAATCCCATGTCCTTAAAGAGTTTTCTTTTAAAAGGTTCAGACGCAAACCGTACAGTAACCATACTAAAACTCCAGTAGTTAGGACAAGAATTGAGGAACTGAAAATCCATGTTGAAGTATATCATTCACCAGAAGACTGGGGTGGTTATAAACTGAAGCACGCTGTACCATATGTGAAATGGGAATAATATAATTTCCTTTCCTCATAAGAAAAATGCGAAAAAAAATGCTTTGGGACTGCAGTACTTGGGTATTACATTCATAGTGACCACACACAGGACAGACCAATTTTAAAATAGATCTCAGATGGTGCTATTCAGGAAGCTTCTTAGTGGTTTGGGAGTGAAAATTGCAAAAGAATAATTGAGCTCCATATAGCCAGGCCACAGAAGCACAGCCATGCTCACAGAATTCATACATCGCCTCCAGGTACAGACAGCAAACATGGAGGAGTTGCAAACCTCTCAAGACCCTATAAAAGTATTTAACTTCAGACAGTTACCAAAAAAATTATTCAAACCCTGGAAAAATGCCATCCTTTGTGCCAGAATGACATGAACAAAAGAGTTAACAGAATCAGTGAATTCTGGGTAAAACCTTCTAAAGAATAAGGAATAACTCAAGAGGACAAATACAAGGAAATGTGGCACCATTTATTAAATGTTTTAAAATAAAAGTTGAAGACCCAAGGAAGAAGGAGGACCAAATACCACTGAGAAATTTACTTCACAGTGCTCACAGAGTGTGTGGTAGAAATACACAATAATTAAAGTTAATGAAGAGTAGAAGCAAAGACCAGTACGAGACAAATAATCTTTCACATATATAAAAGCACAAAGAGCTAGAACATATTGTCAAGCTGACGCATGCTGTTTAAAGGAAAAGTCAATAAATTCTTTATTCAAAATCAGCAAAATTAGAATTGGGGAGAAAAAAGGGAGAGAGAAAACATTATTTCTAACATTATTCTAAACAACACGAGGACTGTCAAAAATAAAAATACACTAACATTCGTGAAAAAAGCCAAAAGTCGAACTGCAAAAAGAAATTCTTCCTTTCCCTCTCCCACTTCCTCAAGAAGGCCGGAAGAAATTGGAGACCTGGAGATTTCTGTAGGGAAATAGGGATAAGAAACACCTTCCCAGTGCAGAAGCAATACCAGGAGAAGCAATGCAGCCTGATTGCAATGCAGCAATGATTGCTGTTGCATGTTTGGATGTGTGTGCCTTGGGGAAAGCTGACTACCCCTGATCATACCTGAACGTAATTTGACTGTTGAATAGCAACTGCTGAGTAGACTCAAAACTTCAGAAGCAGCTACTGCTAAACTTTGAGAAATTCCCAGTAAAGACTAGGTTTCCTCCTCCAGCACACCTAGACTGATGTGAACATACTGTTAAGAGCACTTTAGCCCAATACAGAATAATGAGGCTCTAAAGAAATATGAGACTGACCAGCTCAAACTTTTGTTGGGGGGAGGAAATGACCACCAGTTGTTTTCTTCTCTTTCTCTTGGACTTGCTGATCAGCAGCAATCTTTCTCCTTTTCACTTGTGAAGGAACTGTTCACTGTTGGAAATGGAAAAGAAGCAGATCTTTCTGCTGCCCTGCTCAGAAGACCACTTTCAACATACCACTGCCTTTCTGTAGTCTTTAATAAGCACTATGTTACTAACATGGCTAAAATGAGAATATAGAACAATTAAACCTGAACCTTAATCTGCTTAGGTTTGGCAGGCTATAAAGTATATAACATACCTTTTTAATTTTTCCTTTCCTATTGTACCCTCCCGAAGCCATGTACTGGAATATGTAAAAAATTAATTGGAAGAAATTTTGTCAACAGGCAGATGGTATCTTCAGTTTTGTGAAGCGGTTGCATCTATGACCTTGGAATAGTGTCTATGTTTTAGGAAGACAGTCTCTCCCTTCCTGTGTATAGAATCATTGAAGGTTTTGGGTCGGAAGGGACCCCTAGAGGTCATCTAGTCCAACCACCCCGCAGCAAGCAGGGACACCGCTAACTAGATCAGGTTGCTGAGCCCTGTCCAACCTGGTCTTGAATGTTTCCAGGGATGGGGCCTCCACTACCTCTCTGGGCAACCCATTCCAGTGTTTCACCACCCTCATTGTAAAGAATTTCTTCCTTATAT
>Ga0065711_1010940_pt1 | contig 10292 bp, 7 predicted proteins | sample Hoacrofraction12_FD_59098 | JGI IMG/M metagenome (GOLD analysis project Ga0065711, IMG submission 59098) | Hoatzin crop microbial communities from Cojedes, Venezuela - Epithelial fraction 12 v2 (version 2) | ecosystem: Host-associated > Birds > Digestive system > Esophagus > Crop | place...
GCAGGGCCATCCCTGCCGGCCCCCGCTCCTGGGGGGAAGAGGGGTGGGGGGAGAGATCCCGGCTCAGCATCGCGACAGTCCCGGGAGCCAGCGGGTTTGGTGACCCAAAGGACTCCAAAGGACCCTCGGTGTCCACTCCCTGCCTCAGTTTCCCCACTCCTGCTTCCACGTCACCCAAGGTTGAGCTCGCTCCGTCACACCGCGGTGACGAGAGCAAGCAACTTGGAAACCCCAACGCCGTGCCCGTGGAGAGGCTCCCACGCTCCCCAAACCCGGGGACACCCGTGCTGTCCCTGGGCTCCCCCGAGCTCCCGCGTGCCCTCGGACTGGGGAGCGTTGCTGCTGTGGCTCGGCACGGGTGGGTCGGCGAGGAGCTGGGGAATTGCTTCCGTGGGTTTGCTCCCATAAACGGGAATAACGGGAATAACGCCTTTTCCCTGCCCATCTCCAGGTCTCCAGAACGCCCCGGCGAGGGATTTGAAATGACCGTTCGGTTGCCTTCGGCAGAGGTGTGGGGAGAAGAGAAGGTGGGCTGGAGGGGACGACCTTCAGGGAATGGTTTTGCCTTGCTCCCGACCAGGAGAAGGAGGCGAGCTCCCAGCTGAGCCCCTGGCAGAGCCAGCTCAGCCCAGGAATACCTGGGAATGGCTGGGTTCGGAAGGGGAAAAAGCGATCTTCAATTAATGGGCTTGTTTAGGAGGGGAAATAGAGAAACGTCCCCCCCAACACGTGGGGGATCAGAAACTGCAGTAAATCAGCCAGAGAATTTTGAAGTCTGGTGTAATTGTGTGGCGGTGACACAGGATTCGAGGGGGCTTCCTCTCCGAGGAGGGGGCACGGGGGCTTGGCTGGGAGGGGAGGAAGAAATCGGGGGGTGCCCGGTGCCCCCACTGACCTGCCGAACTGCACTTCACACACCAGGTTCCTGCCACGGCGACCGAAACCCTGGGCCGGGCTCACCGGCAGGCGCGATCTGGCACGGCTGCCTCGCCGGGAGATGCTCCCGCAGCCTTCGCCGCCTCCTCTCCCCTCCCAGGTAACTGGGGACCGGAGCAAAGCCCGGGGGGGGGGAAAACACGGCCCCACACGCATGCGTGGTGCCTGTGGTCTGTGCGTGGCGTGACCTTTCCTCACCGTGCAGCTGCCTGCGTGAGGTTACACGTAAAGCTCTGTACGGAAGCATCGGTGTTTTGGAAACACCCAGCGTGAGCGGTGTGCGAAGCGCCCGGCTCGCTGGCGTGTGTAAGCGTGGGCATGGCGTGTGTAAGCGTGGGCATGGCGTGTGTAAGCGTGGGCATGGCGTGTTTGTGTGGGCTGGTGTGGAGGCAGGCGTGTGCCGCGATGCGTGCGGCAGTGGAGGAGCGGGAGGGCACGCGTGGGCTCTGCCGATGCTGGCGGCACAGGGCTGGCTCCTGCCAAGGTGCTGATAGCAAACTGCAGTACCAGTAGGGTTAAAAAAAAAAAAAAATTGGGGAAGACTTCCTAGGTCTACTCAAAATTTTTTCAGAAGGCACAACAGACATTTTAGGAAGAAAAAAAATTAGAATTTCAAACTCTAGTAAATATTTAAATTAAACTCCCTGATTATTAGTTATTATTTTTAATTATATGTGACTCTCCATTTGCAAGTTTTATTTTAATAATCTTCACAGGGTCAATGGAAGGAGAAAGAGTTATGTAAAACCCCCAACTCTTCTGGTGTCATACTGGGGGTATGACACTTATCTTTAAGGTTCAGGAGGAAGGGGTAGTGTCGTCATGCTAAAGAGGTTAACAGGGCCCATGGGAACGCAGCTCTGCTAACTTTCAGTGCTATTTACATTGGAGTCACTCTTAATTTCCTGATCTTAGCAAGATTGGAACAGGAAAACATCACAGATCAACAAAATGTTATCTGCACTCAGAGATAATATACACATTAGTGCATATTAGAATTTGACATAGGACTTGGCAAAACCACACACATTCACGTATATATCAAGATATTTTCTTACAGCATCTCATAAATAACTTTGTTGTTTCAGAGAATGCCAAACAGCTACAGGATACACAAGCTTCTGATAAATTTCTGTAAATATCTTTAGTTAGGTATTTTTGTAGGTAACACTGGTTACATAAAACTGAGAATAAAAGAAAGAAGTAGCTTGCTGAGAGTTTTTCTTTTTTAGAAGGCAGCTGAGCAGGATTTCTGTTTTTGAAATACCGGCAGTAGGCTAGGCACGGATAAACTTCCCACTGATACAAGAGGAGGCTGAAGTCCAGTTTCCATAGGGAAGTGAAAACAACCAACAAAAACGATGAAATTCAGTAAATAATGATTGATGAGAACGATCCCATTGGGGGAGAAAAAGCTGGGGGGTGGAAAATGACCAAATGTGGGATACCAGGTTTGAAGGGAACTCCTGACCACACAGACAGGAATTGCCAACACAGCAGGGACTGCTGGTTTTAAAGCTTTTTATAAAGAGCGCCTCTTCTAGGGAAGGGCAATACAGCGATAAAAGATTCACTGTAGCCAAGGACAACCTCGGGTGATACACGCACCTCACAACACAGGCACACGGTCTCCGAACCTGCTCTACCTGCTCTTTACAACTCGGAACACCAGCCTGGAAATTCATGCTAAGGCCAGGTACCACAAAGATGCAGCTTCATGCTTCGGCACAGGGATCTGCTCGTCTCATCTCAAGGAGGACATGGAGCTGGTAGGTGCGGAGCAACAGCAGCATGACCACAAAGGTTGAGTGACTTTGGCTTCAGGTGGAAAACGGGACAAAAAATAAAGCCAACACATACATCCTAAAAGCATGAGCGGGCATTTTCTGGGCTGAAACCCCAAAGGCAGATCCATCTATCTGAATCTCGGTACACACCAAGTTTGCAGAGCTTTAGAGTAACGTCGGACATTGCCGAAACACTTCAGCGGGCTCTGGAGTGCTTGAGCAGAATATCAATGGCACGACACAGCTGTGACCACAGGGACTGTTCCGGCTGCCAACATGAGACTTGCTCTTTAAAATACATAAAACAGAAGGTAGACAATATTTTGCAGGGATTCATATGCTGTCAGAACAAGAAATACTTCTCATCGGTGCATAGACTTTAGAGAGAAGTAAAAATTAAACAGAAGTACTTAGTAATGTTTGTTGTTTGCAAAACGGTCTATTTAGATATTAGCATGAAAATACTATATATATTATGAATGTGTTACTGTGAACCTAAGGTTTGGACTTCAATATAATTTAATATGTCATGATTTACTCTCGGAGACAGCCAGAGAAATGGTTAAGCAAAACAGATCAATGCCTTTTATGAGCCCTGGGAATTTAATAAGCCACAGGATAAATATTGACAAGCTGCAGACAGGTGGAACAGGTTTGTAAAAGACATAAAATGACTGTTCTAAGGCTCAGGAAACCTTGAAGCTTACTAACAGGTTGTACAAGATAAGTTCTTGGCTCTCCTCCTGCTAAGTAAGGTCAGTCAGGCTCAATCCGTGCAGAACTGGGACGACTTTTGACATTCTTCTGCAGTAACACTGCCATCTAGACGTACCCTCCTCACCCATGCCTGCTGCTGCCGATCCCTTCTTGCTTCGGAGGTTCTTCTAATCTGATTAGAGCATGACAATAGCAAAGCACGTTGTGCACGTAAAATATATCTGTAACTGAAGGTCTGAGTCCGGCCTCAGGCATGCGCTGCTTCAGAGGGAAACCAGATCAACTTAAATTCCTCGGTCTGGTGGGGCAGGGGAGGGCTGGGGTACCAAAATGCAGTGGGTATCCGGGTGGGGGAAACTTAGGGGAATTACAGCAGTGGACTAAATCCCATTTCATCCTAAGTATCTTGCAGGAAAGATTAGGCACTACTCTGCAGCCACCGTTAACGGGTGTAGACCCCCACCTTGGCACATATGCACAGAGACTGCGAGGTGTGTGGAGCGTCGGTATCAGCAGCCTCTCCTGTGGAACAGGCAAGGACTTCTGCTCCCTGGTCCAGCTAGGGAACCGAGGGCAAAGCGCTCTCAGGTTCAGCTCATGAAAAAAAAATATTCAGACAAAAAACTCACAGAATGGTCGGGGTTGGAAGGGGCCTCTGTGGGTCATCTGCCGAAGCAGGGTCACCCAGAGCAGGCTGCACAGGACCGCGTCCAGGCGGGGCTTGAATATCTCCAGAGAAGGAGACTCCACAACCTCCCTGGGCAGCCTGTGCCAGGGCTCCGTCACCCTCAGAGTGAAGAAGTCCTTCCTCATGTTCAGACGGAACTTCCTCTGCTTCAGTTTGTGCCCATTGCCCCTTGTCCTGTCACTGGGCACCACTGAAAAGAGTCTGGCCCTGTCCTCCTGACACCCGCCCTTCAGATATTTATGGGCATTTATAAGGTCCCCTCTCAGCCTTCTCTTCTTCAGGCTGAACAAGCCCAGCTCCCTCAGCCTTTCCTCACAGGGGAGATGCTCCAGTCCCCTCATCATCCTCATAGCCCTCAGCAGGGCTCTCTCCAGCAGCTCCTCATCTTTCTTGAACTGGGGAGCCCAGAACTCGACACAGTACTCCAGATGGGGCCTCACTAGGGCTGAGTCGAGGGGGAGCAGAACCTCCTTCAATCTGCTGGTCACACTCCTCTTAATGCATGCCACTCCTATACAACCACATGAGAATTAGACACCAACGCAGTTCTAAAGATTTGGGGGCCTGTCTGACTCACAGGGTCTGTACAAGAGCGGAGCTATATACCCATCTGCCAGCTCAAACAGCTGCCATTGGGACATTTTCACGTCTACACAAGCTGCTATGTTTTACTGGCGACCTGCGAGTTTGGTGGATCCTGAGAAACTGCAGATTCGATACAAGCCCGAGTTTTTGGATTTCTTAGAGCCTCTCTAGCACCACAGCTTTCACAACATGCTCTTCCTGAAGTAAACTGTTTTCATTCCAGGCACATGCATGCTCCCTAAATAGGTACAGATCTAGATGTAGATGGGAGGAGGAAAAGGTTACGTTGATTTTTATAGCCATTACCCTTTAGATAAAGGGCACCTAAGATGACAAAGCAAACCACCAAGAACCGCTATTATGAAGCTCTGACACCAAATCCTTCAATGCGTGTTTGTCTTTTCTCACTTGTAATATGGAAATTGCTTTTAATCTTTTAATGCCTACAGAAGCAGCTCCAATTTGCATTGCCTGGCAGAGGGAACAGGGCACTGGCCCATCCACAGAGTCCCACGCTGCCTGCGTGCGGAAGACTGCCTGGAAACGTGGCACCCTTTTCACATAGCACCTCTGATTCATCAACATAAATAAGCAACTTCACTGGCTATTCTACTGCACTTCTTCATCACAGCTCATAAAAACAGTGCAGAACAAATAGACCTATGAACTAGTCTGCTAGAATTTAGAAAATTAGCTGATGAAGAAAATCAAAAGCCGATTTAGAAAATCAAGCTGATCAATTAGCTAATTTTGTGTGATTTGCACTGCCCCAAGCCAGCAACAAAGTGTACTGATAAGCAAGCACCAGGCTTAGCTTGAGTGGGTAACAACTGGGGAAACCACCCTGGTACAGGTTTGATGCAGAAATGAATTCAAACTCATAACCAAGTAGGCAGACTCTCCACAGAAAGCACGATCATTCTCAAAGTCCATTTAAAGGCACGTCCCTTCAGATGCACAGCAGAGTTCAGAGTAGAAAAAAAGGTCGGAAACACAAAAGCAGAGTTTCACTAACGCCGAGAAGGAAAAAACCACCAAAAAAGGGGACAATGGTCTTTTACAGAGCCTGCGTCTTCAGTACTTCACAGCACCGTTGCAGAAACAGAGGTAAAAAGATTACAGCCACCACGAGTGAAGTGTTCAGGACTAGAAGCCTTTCAGAACAGGGAAACAACATTGGAGCTGCGGAATAAATGCATGGGACACGAGGAAATCAAAGAAATAGTTGAACCTATTTTTTAGTGCCCGCAGCAGCAGGTAGTTCAGTAAATAAAAAAGAAATCCCGTTTCCAAGAAAAGGCCAGTCAGCTTTGCTACAATTTTTTTCAGCGTTCTGTAGAAAGAGGGCGTGATCCCCTCAGAGAGCCAACGTGTGACGTTTGCCTGCTCTGCTGGGAACGGGGCTCTGCCTCCCTCCGCATTCAGGCACTGGGTTTGGTTCTCGGCCGTGGCCGGAGCAGCCTCGCAGGCAGATTTCCTGCCAGCGCGGTCACACTCGATGTGGGAACATCGGCCGGAGACAATAAGCGTTTAATAAAAGCTTACAAGGTTTTTTTTGGTGGGTTTTGTTTTTTGCTTTTTTTTGGGGGGGGTTGGGTTTGTTTTTTGAACTTGGGCTTGTTTCATTGCTAATGCAATAATTGATTACAGCTCAAGTTATATGCGGTCAAAATTCAAATAAACCTACAAAAGCCCTTTCTGGGAATTTGCAAGGCATCGGAGCGGCCAAAAATTTAAAGAAATAATCCCCCACGTTTCTCAAGACAAACAACAGCCAGCCCAGGGGTTGCTAAAGAATTCAGGGCAAGGTAGAACAGAGCAGGACTGGCAAAGAGCTGCGTTGAAATGCAGAGCAAGTTGTCTGCTCCTGAACAATACTCTGCCCCCAGCCAGGTGACTGCTGCTATCTCCCACCTGCTGTGGCTTCCTCCTCGTAGGAAGCACCTAGAGGAGAGTCTTCCGTATTTCAAGCTGAAGAGGGCAGAGAGAGAATTAATGGTAGCACAGGAACAGCACCCTTCATCTCTCCGCAGTCACCAAAGCAAGTGCCCCACAGAAAATCCCAGACCTAGGGTCTCTGTAAACCACAGGGACAAAGGCAGTGTTCATGGTTTACTGGGATTTCTTTCTCCACCTCTCTGGGTGGCTTCAGTGGAACTTTAAAGATTTTTCTCCTTATTTTGGGCCTGTGATCATTTCTCTCCTCTGTTTTAACTGCCTCCAGCTAAGTTATTTAATCCTCTAGCTTCCTTCCCGCACACAGAAGTACGAAGTCATGCTGAACACAGCAAACATGCACCTTTTTCACAGGTTATAAAACAAAAACATTTCCCATCAAGAGCAAGGGAGTATCTGTAGAAATCTTGCAATGCTCTTTCTTGTGGTTATTTGAATATATGCAGTTATTTCAGGAATCTCTCTTCAGAGCAACCTTGTCCCCCAGGTTTTCCTGTCACCAGCTCTTGTTACGGCAGTTTGGATTCTTCCTGCAAGTAAGTTCAGTGACCACTGTTAAACAAACCACGGACTGCAATTAATTCCCTGTGGGCAAACGTCCACATCCCTGAAGCCACTGCTCTGACTGGCATTGACCGACCAGCTGGAAACTCTGCTCATAAAACAGAGTAACGCATTACAGAAGTAAAAACATGATCTGTCCAGAAAATGGTTTAAAAAAGAACTTTAGGGCAGTGTAGAGAAGTCTGTATTTTTACTGTCAAGATGCATCTCTTTGGATAAATAAAAAGACAAAAATTCCAAGCCCAGCAGCCCACAGGAAAACTGTCTTCAATTGACAGAAAACATCATACAAGTGTGGAAAAACGTTGTATGAAACAGTATGTGTGTGAAAGAAGGGTATAGTTGCCACCAGTTGATTTGCTAGATATGTTCTTTACCTTAATTTGGAGGTGACTCTCTCAAGCCAGCAAGTCCCTGCTAGCTGCTGATGCAAACCCCCCAAGTCCTGGCAAAGGCATGCTCCCATTTACAGCGACGGGGTTGTTTCCTCAAGTGCCCATCTGCATAGTGAGATGTCTTCTTAATATCCACCTCCCTGTTGTCTTCTGCCAGTTCTTGCAGTGAGGTCAAAACCCCTGTGACTTGTGACCGGTTCCTGGGGGTTCCTGGATTTGCAGGCTGAGGTCCCACCGAGCTGACACGGTGCCGATGTCAGGGGGTTCACGCATCCAGTAAGGATTTAATCTACATACTCTTACCAAAGATTCCAGTGTTAGGTAAAGGTAAATCAGGGCAGAATAAACCCCCAAACCAGAAAATTTCTTGGTGTATTACCAAAACTGAAACCAGTAATTTTATGTTCCTATGATCATCTTCTCTTTTCAAAGACCATGCAAAAATCTTTTGTTGGCATTCACCTACACACTCCACACCACTGAAGCTACCTGTTGCTAGCTCTTCTCAAGCAGGATTTTCTCATCTTCCACCCTTCCAGATGTTCCTTTGCACCATGACACCCACCCCTTTCATCGTGATTCTGTCAAGAACTTGGGCATTTCCAGCAAAATGCTACTCAGTGTAGAGAGCTTAGTAGATGTCCAAGACACACCTTAACACCCATTTACTTCCAATTATCAAGGGCTGTGGAGGTACAGCCAACATTGCCCATGAGGGGTTCACAACAAAGCCACTGCAGGTAACTTGGTTTCCTCAGAAGCCACCAGTACCTCAAGCACACTTCCCACCCTCAGGCTCCCACACCACTAGCTGTCCACGTTGGCACAGAAGGTGCTGGGATTTCTGCACCACCAGCTATAGAAAGGAAGGCACCATCGTAACCCCACATCCTTGTGTCCCTGATGGCAGAGCAGGATCCTTAAGGAACCCCTCTCGCTTGCCTGTAGGCCTCTCCCCCAGCCAATCCTTCCCTTCAGCTTGCCAAGGGATGCTCTGTACTGGGGCAACTGGTATCTCACCCTGAGGGTCACAAAGGTTTGCTGCTGCAGGGGCCACGCAAGACAATGCACACACTTTATAGAACAGAATGTCCTTGTCTGTGACATTTTTGCTATGCCCAAACTGGCAAATAACAGATGGTAATGACAAAGCCTTGTGCAAAATGAAGAAATCAGCTGATGTTGTAAAAGCACCGGTCCATAATAGGACCCCAGACAATGAGACTACAAAGAGAGAGCGCTCGGGTCACCCCATCAGACTACATCATACTCAGTGCATCATTACACCTGACATTTCATCTAACCTGTTTAATAACTCTACTGATAGTATGTTGGCCATGCTGCTCGGGATCAATTTCTCTTATTATTAGGCATTTTTCCCCCCCTACTGTTTAATCCAAAGTCTGTCTCACTGTGATCACGACAACGATTAAAAACCCCACCGCTGCTGCAGTGGGAACATAATTCCTTTGTCCTACTGCAGCTGTAGGTTAGATATTAGGATGTCCTACGTACCTAACGTTTCTTCCCGATTTCAAAGGAATACAAAGTTTTTTGTCCTAGATTGCGATGCAAAGTGGTATTGCATTGCTTGATACAGAGATGCTGCCTTCTAAAGCTAATGAGGGCTATATAAATAATTCAGCACGAAGAGAACATAGTGCCCTGAAATCTATCCTCCATTACAGTTACCGCTCTCCAGAAAAAAAAAATAAATCTGCAGAACAACACTTTGCTAGCTGTGAAACACACGTCACAATCTGCCTACCTTAAAACAGAATCTTCCAAAGAATCACATGGTCTGAATTAAAAATCAATTATTTTTTCTTAGCATGAAAATACTTTAGATTTAACAAAACTTTCCTTTTTCATTAGCTAGAGGAACCCACAAGTTAGACAAGGATTCTACTCAACTCTCCTTTCATGTGGCACTCCAGTCCTCCATCCTCCCTGGTGCAAATGAATGGGGAGTGGGTGAAGGGCCAGGAAACAAGGAAGAGGAAAAAACAAGTTTCTCCAAGAGGAGGCACCAAACTGCTGCCTGAGGATCATGCAAAGGAGCCTGAAAGGTCTCTGCTTCTGCTCAGTCTTTCATAGCTTATCCACTTCAAATCATTTTCTCATTTACAGCACAAGGAATAAGTGCTAGGAGGGAAGGACAAGCATTTGGCATGCAGAGAGTTTCTGCATAAAATCTGAGATACCTCATGAGAGAAAAACCCACCTCGTCCTCTCTCACTCCCAGCCTCTCGCCCTCCTGTGAGTAAATAACTTGCATGTCTGGGGCTGGACAGACTGGCTCAATAATTCATTCTTATCCATATCAAAAAGGCAGAAGTATTCTGGATTAGTTGTAAAATGAGTAGAATTAAAATTCAGTATCATTTCTATTTTAATCCACCCAAGTTTTTATGGTCTTGGTACAGAAGGGAGATAGATGACATCAAATACTACAGACATCAGAAGAAATAGAATCATAGAATGGTTTGGGTTGGAAGGGACCTTAAAGATCATTTGGTTCCAACACCCCCTGCCATGAGCAGGGACATCTCCCACCAGCCCAGGTTGCTCAGAGCCCCATCCAGCCTGGCCTTGAACACTGCCAGGGAGGGGGCAGCCACAGCTTCTCTGGGCAACCTGGGCCAGGGCCTCACCACTCTCATG
>Ga0065711_1011785_pt1 | contig 10292 bp, 6 predicted proteins | sample Hoacrofraction12_FD_59098 | JGI IMG/M metagenome (GOLD analysis project Ga0065711, IMG submission 59098) | Hoatzin crop microbial communities from Cojedes, Venezuela - Epithelial fraction 12 v2 (version 2) | ecosystem: Host-associated > Birds > Digestive system > Esophagus > Crop | place...
AAAAAAAAAAAAAAAAAAAAAGAGTACCTTTGCCAGTAGGTCAAGACATGGTGTATTCCTTTCCAGCAGTGGGGTGGTACTTGGTGTCCTTTACCCTCCTGCAGCCTGGGTGGAGGCAGGAACACACCACTCATTTTAGGCTGATGGAGGCTGTAGCACCTAATGCAGTGGAAGAACTTCTGCAGTCTCCTCCTTCAGTATTACTCCTGCAGCAGTGCCATGGGGCGAGACATCTTGCTGCTGAGGTTGAAGATTTACCCTATGCCTTTTAATGAAGTCAGCATACTTACCTATCGCTCTGTGCACAGCTCTATGTGTGACAGAGCCCTTGGGTGTTGTACCAGCAGCTGCTATTAGGAGAAGGTAGCTCTGTTTCTGATACAATTCTACCTGAGCAGAGTCTACACCTGGCAAAAGACAGAAGATACTAAAAATCAGGCCTTTTCTTCTCAGAAATTGAAAGTATTAATGAGAGAAGGGATTTGCTTTTAAAGAAGTGTGGATTGTTTCTGGAGTTCTAGCAATCCTGTCTGGTGAAGAGATTGTAGTTGGAAAGCTAGCATTACGTGTTGGCAGTAGGTCCGATACGCTCCAGGAAAGGAGACAGCAGTTTGCTCGGCAAATGTCTTCCTCCCTTTCAGCACTAGGAATTTTTGTGATTACAGGGTTGTGCAGTTTAGGAGACTCCAAGGAATTATTCAAATATCAGCAAATTGAAAAAGTGACTTGTTACAGAAGGGAAACACCACTGCTTATTACCGAGGTCTCTTGACTCCCAGCCCTATTAATTTTTAATGGCACTTTTTAACTTTTTATATCAGCTGGGGTGATGGTGACATTGTTAAGTTTATACCGTTTGCCTAATTGCAGTCCAAAGTCTTGTTTATACACAAGATGCTTGTACACTAAAAACCCAATTTACAACAAACTGGGAGGGCTCCTTATCTTTAGAAGGGGAATTAAGGACTCCATTAAAAACAGGTGTCCACCTCTAGCAATTAGGTGACTCAGTGCTGATTTTGTACTGCTCTCTCTTCTGAGCTCTCTACATTACTTTAGTTTGTTTTCTCTGCCACTCCGGTTACAGCAGAGTCTTACTAACACCTAGATTGTTGTGCTGACATCCTGCACCTGATAACTGGGAGAAACATGAAAAGTCACGGGCAGCTGAGCAGCATGAGGAACAGATGCCAGGGAACAGAGAGATTATGGGAGATGAAAGCAAAAGAAAAATCTCATCTTTCTTTCCATAGAAAATGATAGCAGGTCTTGTGAGATGAAAATTTAGCTACTGAATTAGTAAACACACACCAACAACTACCAATGTGGATCATCCATCACACAGGAAGCCCCACCTTCTGTAGGATGCCCACCTGTGCAGACTGGTAAGAGCTCGCATGCAAGCCCTACCCCGCTTACTTACACTGCTAATTCATTTTCAACCCACTTCTTACCTGCCAAAGTTTCTTTTTTTTGCACCTCCACAAGACCCTTATCCCAACCACAGGGCTTACTGCTGGGTAAAGAATTTACACCATGTGGTATGTCTTGCCAAGGAGCCGTGGTCATGGTGCACCCAGGGGAAGGGTTTCACTCTCAAGGAGATGGTCCTGAGAAGCAGACTTGGTACCCCACATGCATACTGAGCATTCACTTCAACAAGTGCTATTGCTACTTACCACTTCATGACGTGACAACAGTGGTCCCTCCATAAACTGTACGTGTGCAGCTCACTCCCAGCACACGCTGAGGACGCCAACGATGTAGAAGAGGAGATGGGCTGCCTGGCCTTCCATTATGGATGCAGCAGATGACAGTTCAAAGCTGCTATTTTGGGATGGATTTCTGTGGAAACCGCTGTTTTCACACTATCATCAGCACTGTAACTGTGTACGGTTCCTGCAGGAGGCAGGCACCACCGAGAGTTTTCCAACACACATGACAGCCAAATTCAGTGAAGGCTGTAGCCAGACATGGGCCTCGTTTAGTGCAAGAAGCACCAGGGCTCAGGACTGTCACTTGCTTTAGTGTGGGCTGTGGATAGCAGGCAGTAGCAATACAAGTGGTGTCAACACAGAACACAACAGATTAGAAAAATCTCTGTCTCCAGTACTCTGGCTGGTACTGTGAAAGAAGAAGGTTACAAAGCTCATTTCATCTCTTTATCTGCACAGGGGCAATGCAAGTTCTGTTGCCTGATCTGTACGCAGGTATGAAATTCCTAGAGTTTCTTGGAACACATTTCAACAAAGCTCTGAGGAAAGGATTTATCGTTTAACTGCTCAGACTCAAACAGGCACAGGAGAGCACAAGCATCTTTGGCTCAGCCCTACACTAGCAACAGCTTTATAAAAGCTGCCAAAGGAATGGCTGTTAATTTTCTGGTTTAATACACTGGACATTTAAAAGCCAAAGAATATTCTTTGCCTAATTTCACAACTTAGTCAAAAATGGGCCATAAATGTCTAAGGCTGTTGCTTTAGCTTAGATACATGTGATCTGTGATTACAGATCAACTCATGCATATCTTCGTGATTTCCTTTGTTGGTCTCTATTTGCTCTACCTTTCAATACATATTCATCAAGGCTTCTAAAAACCACCATGTATTAGAGAGGAAACTCATCAATCAGCTTCACTGCAGAAGGTCTCAGCAATTTACAATGGAAAAATATATCAGTAGCAGCACCTCTGTAGTCTGTGTCATTTTCCTTCAGAGCAGTGGTTTCTGTCCCCTGCTGAGAAATAAAGCACCACATTAACACGGCCAGACCTCAGCCTGCGTCAGACACGCTCCTCCACGGGCAGGACAGAGCTCCCCTAGAAACTTGCACGCAGAGAAATGGAAGGGCTTTCTTTCTAAGCAGTGGTGTGTCTGTCTCTGAACAAGGTGGAACAAAGCTGGCGATGTATAGTTGTAGCGAAAGCATTTGGGGCTCTACAAACACCCATCATGGATACACTTAGAACTCTCCCCCCAAGATTGAAGGGGAAATGAGCAGCCCGCATCAAGAGTCCCTGCGATACTACAGGTGCAAATATGCCACTGTTTCAGTTATAGCAAAATGAAACTCAAAAGTACTTCTATCTGTAATATCATTACCAAGTCTCAGCTTAGATCACAGCAGCTTAATGTGTTTATTTACCATAAACGCCTAACAGGGCCACAAAGATGCCTTTCACATGGCTGACTCCAAAACAAACCCATCCAAACCAAGTTACTCCCCAGCTCGCTCTGCAGTTGCCCAGTTGGTCTGTGCAAGGACTGGAACACGCTGCCTGGGACAGAGGGTACACCCACTCCTTTGAGGGACATTGCCCTGTTAGACCAGATCAGGGGTAAAGTAAAATCACGACCTTAAACAGCTCCTGTAAAGCATCAGGGCTCGAGCCATGTGGTAGGTCTGCCCCTTTTCAGTGCAAGATACCTGGGAATTACCTTTAAGACAGAGACACTTTCAGATATTCAGCTCTCTTATTTCATTATCTCTTGGTCCTCATATTTCCAGTCTCCATGGACCCCATATTCCCTGAGCTGGTCCATAGAAGGGAGCAGGGTGCTTGCACTGGTGTGCGTAGGGACATCAAGCCTTGCCTCGGCTGGTGCCTCACCACCACCATGCTCAGAGCTTTGACCTCGGACCAGCTTCTGCGCCGGGCAGTGACGAGCACGAAGGAGCTGCAGAGCCAGGTCTGGCAGATGGTGAATCCAGGCTGTACGTCTCGAAACATGACTTGGCCAAGCCAAGCCAGCTCCAAAATAAACCCTTATTAGGCTGCATTAGCCATCGCATATGAAATTCTTCCGATTTAGCCGTTACATAGGCTGGGCAGGGGCACAGGTGAGCCCTGGAGCCCATTGCTCTCAAAACCAAATACCCTTGATGGGACTGATCTCGTGGTTACAACTCTCACTACATGTCCAACAACAAAAAAGCTGCAGTTAAAACGCAAGTGGCAATGGTTGCTAAGTGACAGCATCCGTACAGGCTTGTCACAGCAGTGAGACAAACAGCTGTGGCTGCACAGCAATCCCATCTTATCCATGTGAGTGAGGATAAAAATGCTGTTTTCATTACTGTCTAGTAACCTGAAAATATTCTGACAGGTCAAAGTTATGCTTTAGGTTCTGACCAAGAGCCCCATGAAAACAAGGCTAAAGCCTCCACTGAAACCAGTGGCAGTGAGTTGGATTCAAAATAGCTTTAATATTGCACGCTCTTTCAATATATTTTCTTCCCAGTGAACTAGCACATAAGACAACAACACAGCTTTCTTGGCTAAACAGTCCATTTCTGAAAAACAAGGAGCTACATGACAGTATTTTCAGGGAGGGTCATTTGAAAAAACAAGAACAAATCAAAAACCCCACCCACCAGATTCTGAAGTGAACCTGTGGGCGATGTTCAACATGGAAGGTTTCTGCAATATTTGGAAAAGACGATAACTTCTTCAGAGCTGCAAACAACACATATAATTATAATTAGAGTATTTGAACTGGAACTTTAAAATTACATAAAGTGATGGTTGAGTTGTTAAGGAGCCTGGGATCCAGCAAGGCACGAAGGGGTCACTTGCTCCAGTGAAAACAGTGGTGGGATGGGGCAGGAGGAACCCAGGATAGGTGCTTCAGCACCATTTTGCCTGGGTGGAGTACTGCACACCCCTAGAGAGACCCCAATTAGCATAGCTGGCAGCTCAATGCACCCGAGGAAGAGAAATTTAAAAAAAAAGAGGAAAAAAAGTATTGCAACAGGCTGTGTACGATAGCTTGCTCACCATACGTACTCCTACGTGCTGCGGAAAAACCTGTTTGAGGCCGTGTTGGTAGTGGGGACAAAGGGACCGATCTGTCAACGTCCTGTGAACAGATCAGAAGTGACCAGGAAAGGCCACCACCCGGCTGCCAAACGGAGCGAGAAATGCACAAACGGGCACGCCCAGCTCGGCACGCACACGCCAGCTGCAACGGCAACGCGCGAGCCACACGGCAAATCCCAGCACTCCAACACAAGGGATCACCGTCAGCTGCCGGTGCAGCGCATCGTGGCGCGAAACGTCCTGCCAGAGCACCTGTGACCGCGTTTACTCCAAGTGGCAGTCCTTAGCGACTCCTGACGCTAATTATGCCCCTTCCTAATGAATTCTCTTTCGGCTCCATCCGCAGAAGCCTCGATTTCCATTGCCAGTAGCAACAGCCCTGATCCTGCCGGCAGCTCTAACAACACATGAGCCGCCAGCGTAGTCAAAGCTCATCCACGTGGATAAAGCCAACTTGACTGTTGCCTTTGGTCACTATCTCCATGTCAGCTTATTAAACACTTCTATTTTGTGCATTGTGCCAGAGTAAAACGTGATTTATTTTTCCCCCGTCTGTATTTTATCCATAAAAGCAGCACTTTTCCTAGCTGTTCCCCTTATTCCTCAGATTGCTTCACCACAGTCAAGAAAACGAGTATGTCTCATACTGGTATTGAAACTCTGTGTTGCTGCTCTCTAAACCCTGCAGCACAGGGTGAATATTGCTGTGCAGACAAGGGTCTGACTTTTCAGCAGCATTAAATTAGCCAGCTCAAAGGTGTAGCACGCTGGCTGGCTGGCTGGATGAAAGGCACGTCTGCTGCATCCGCTGCAGCGCTGGCGGGCAGACAGCTCAACCTCGCCGCTACTACAGACATGGCATCATGGAGGGAAAAAAAAAACAAGAGAAACCTCCTGTCTCTCTAATTCCTGTTGAGAACTTCCGCCCCGTAGGGATCAGCCTTGCCTTCCTCCCTAGTTTGGGAGTATCTCCTCCGCCCTTTATTTATCACGGCGACATCAAAGATCCATCTCCATGGAAACATCTGAGCTCAAAAGACTTTCTGCACTACGGCTTTACATCCTGCACGGAGGTTTTGGCACTGTGTTTTGAAACAGGAGCTTGGAGATGATCAGCATTCAGGTCTCTTCAGAAACGGTTTGATTAGTTATAATCGATAACCTGAGCAGAGCTGCCGTTGCATTACGGCATGTGCGGTCCATGAAGACCACAGCCATTCAGCTGTACATGGAGACACCCCATGCCCTGGCTCCTACGGCTTCCAGGCTGTTTCCCTCACATCCAGAACACATGAGGGACACTGTCACGTGTGTTCTTCAGTAGCCGGCACCCCAGCGCTGTGTCCCCACATCTGGGGTTTGGTAGGGCTTTCAGCAGACCGGAGCCACGTGGGCAGAGCTGCTGGAGCCCAGTACTGCCCGGTCTGCGCTGCGTCTCACACCTCGCAGGAGGCAGCTGCGGAGCTGCCTGGACGTACCCGACGGAGACGGCATGGCACAGCACCCAGCCCGGCAGAGACTTGGTGAGTCCTGCATTCAGACTGTCACCTCTGGACCAGCAGCGGCTGGGGCACTGGTGCTGGCTTGTTCCGGTGACTTCCCTCCCGGTAGTGCTGAGCTCCATTTCCTTCAGCACAGTCACTCCTACAGCTGATTGCCAGGAGAGGCCAAATAAATTTTAAAATTAAGTAAAACATACATGGTTTAAGATATTTTTGTTCCTTGTTCAGCTCACCACGTGGCCACACAAACTGCTAAACTGTTGTACTGGGTCAGGAGCGACCAGCCAGGAGGAGAGCTGCTCAAACAGCCATTGCAGCTGCCTACGATACTAAGTGGACGCGGAGCTGCAGCCTCGCAGGAAATCCTGGATTCAGCTTAAACCTCGCGTGACGAAAAGTCAGGACAAAAAGGAGTGAAACAGAACTCACTTGCGAGACCCTCACGTTCACAGGCATGACCCGAGAAGGGCCAGCAGGGAGTGAAGACCACCCGGGGCTGCATCAGCACCGAAGCAGAGCTAGTGGCACCGACCTGGAGCGCATCAGCCAGCGCCCGGGGCAGGAGGGGGCCCTGTCTCGCGGCACTGCTGGGGGCAGATTGTGCTCCCAAGGAAGCCAGACCATGTCTCACTACTGCTTGAGGCGGTGGTGAGACCCAAATTACCCACATGTACACAGACTGCGATTTTTATAATCTTATTAAAAAATTTCAGAATAGCAACTGTGCAGAGAGGAATCCAGCTGCCAGCGTTTAGCCTTAGCCTAGGGCACAGGCAGAATATGCCAAGCGTGAATTAATACCGCATAAGCTGCACCATGCTGAGTTTCATGGCTTAATTATAAAACAGAAAGCAATAATCAGGGGATCTGTAAGGCTAATAAACGTTCTGAGAACAACGAATGTGACACAAGAGCCACAGCCAGTGCGACAGGACACGAGTGCATTTTAAGAGCACGTTAATCACACACCATGTATTAATTTGCAGCTGGTTTCCAATGACAGCACTTGGCCTTTAGCCACCTTGGCAGCATCGCTGGGCACAAGCAGATCATCGCCTAGCTCAGAGCAAAGTGAGCTGTAGCCTACCCACGAGCAAAATAGTCACCACCGTGCATCAGTCCAACGAGACACAGACATCAGCTCCGGCTTAAAGCTCTGCAGCCCTGTGACTCTGCACTGCTTTACGCCTAAGCTCGGTTTACCGCTCGCACCTCTATCAGCATTTGGAGGTTTCTGGGTCAGCGACGGTGTCCACCAGGCTGCACAGCGTGAGTCACCTGGCAAAGGACAGCGCAAGGAGAAAACCTGGCCCCAGCAAATTCTCCAATCATCTCTGCAGTAAAATGCTTGAAAACGCTTCTGTTTCTCAGCGCCTCCAACTATCTCTCCTCTCCATCTCGTATTTCATCTCACTGCAGCTTTTTAATTACGCAGGCAGCTCGTTGCAGGGCTTTGCGTCTCACAGACCTCCAGTCTTCTGTAGGGAGTACATTTTTCTGTAGAGGGTACTGTCTCCAGTTAGATTATTGCCCATGTGAAACTTGATGTCTCTATCTCTTCGTCTTAGGGAAAACTCTGATAAACCTTAAAATGCAGATGCCACCAGGAAGAACCGCTCCACCTGCACTATCACACAGTGACACCCAAATTCCTCGAGACCAAGATGCCCATGCAGGACATGCCCCAGCCCTTTACCAGTTCCTGACATCAGCAAGATGTTTCTTAGGCTGAAACGCTGCAGGACTTGGTGTCAGTCAGGGCTGCATGTATAGAAACTTGAAACACTCCCAAACATCCACTTCTGCCCAATAATTTATTGCATCAGAGACAGTTTCCTTCCTGCAGATGTCTCATCCTTTAGTCCACCAGAAAGGGCAGCTCTTCACAGTTCTCTGTCCAAAGATCTGTTATCAAACCAAAGCATTTCAAGAGAAATAGCTACCCCTCTTCTCTTACTAATAATCCCAAATTTAACTATGTCCTACTTAACACCTCCTCTGAAACCAGGAAGCAAGATGCTATTTCTGCTGGCCTCAATAAGTGGACTCCCCTGAACCCCAGAGAACACACAGACCAGGTACCAGGCTGAGTTTAAAGCCTGGGATGGATTGCTCAGGCAGCAGCCTCCTTCCTCCTTGTTCCTAAATCCTGATCCGGAGCCAAGAGGAAGCAATCACGAAAATTAAAGAGGAAAAAAAAAAAAGTGAGTCTTACTCTGTACAATCCTCAGATCTTCTACGCCAGGCCAAATTTATACAGTGAAGTTGCATTCTCCTTGCTGCAAAAATATATATCTGCCCCCTCCTCTGCCTCTCCAACCATATGGGGGCCTGAAATCACGCTTCCTCATGGGAATGAGTCACGGAGCATCCCCACTGGCTTCCCACAGAGAGGCTTCAAACACTAAATCAGCGGTAAAAGGGGAAGAAGACCCTGCATATGGACACAGCTTGGGATAATTTTTCCTTAGATTGGCACAAAGACAGAGTTGAACCAGCTATCACCTAGATCCGTGGGTTGACAGCCCCTTCTCAAGGGTCTCTAATGCCAGCAAAAAGTCTTAAATCTGAGTAAACCCATAGTGTTAGAAGCTGCCCAGGATAGGCACAAGGAAGCATGACCTAGCGGCTTATTTGCAGATAAATAAATGGCTCCCCTTCATTCCCCCGCAGATCTTCTGCCCAGTGTTTTCATCTTCACTCCATCGCTGCTCTCTTTTTCTCTCTCTTATCTTTTCCTCCAGCATCAGCTTGTGGCAGCAGATTGCACCCGCTGATCAGAGAAGGGCTGGGCTCTGTTTGTTTGGTTCTTGAAGTCTGTGGCACTATGGTAGCACCAGCCAAACACTTGTTTTCGTCACTGTTCCTCCCCAAGCCTGCCAACAGAGCCTGGACTGTGCCAGGACACAGCAGAGAGGGACAATTCTGCTGGTCCGGTGCGTTTCCACACTGAGCACGAGCATTGCCTTGGGGACACTAATGCCCCCACTCCATCATCTACCAGAAGGTGCCTGCTGCTCTCTTCTGCCCCCCTACCACCTCCTATCGAGGGGAGGATGCTGTCCTTCACTGCTGCCGAGCCACTTCGCTTGGATTTCTCCAGGGAACCACAGGAAAACCCGTGTACCACGCTCAGATCGCTATTCACCTGTGCCTGCATGAGGACCATCCGTAGGGCTCCTTAGGGAAGGGTGATGGATAGGATGGAGAGGACGCGAGGCAGCATCCCGGGGCACGTCCTGGCCCACAGATGGGGACGGCTTGGGTTGCGCCCAGGACAGCAGCTGGGCAAAGAAGGGGCCTTTCCACAGCACCAGCACAATACACTGCATTTTGTAAGGGTATCGTGAGTGAATGGGTGAGACAAGGAACATTTCATCTCCCTTTCATGCCTTCTGATGCACACAGAGAGTCAAACCAACTGATTTCAGTCAGGAAGCACAAAGCTCCTGTGGCCTTGTCGGACGTGGACCCTCAGACTCCCCTGTTCTGGGTGAAATCCTGCTTTAATAACTCCTCATCTCCTACTTCAGGCCTTCTGCCTACCAGAAACACACCGCGGGCTCTTCACCTTGCAGAGGGAGCAAACCTGCCCCCAGACAGTCCCACGCTACTTCCTCACAGGAACTCCCAGGATGGTAACTCTCAGCCTCCACCACAAACCAGTCAGTCCTGTTTCTCCTCCTCCTTTCCATCACTATTAACATGTAGCAGATCTCACCCTTCCGCTTTTGCACTCGTCCCTGCTAGCAAATCTTGCAGCTGCCTGGCTTTTGTAGAAGCAGCAACATGAGACTAGATTCCTATTTTTTGGGTGCGTTCCCTAGTTCTCCTCCTTGTGCAAGGGGCAATGGGCACAAACTGAAGCACAGGAAGTTCCGTCTGAACATGAGGAAGAACTTCTTCCCTCTGAGGGTGACGGAGCCCTGGCACAGGCTGCCCAGGGAGGTTGTGGAGTCTCCTTCTCTGGA
>Ga0065711_1051650_pt1 | contig 10292 bp, 6 predicted proteins | sample Hoacrofraction12_FD_59098 | JGI IMG/M metagenome (GOLD analysis project Ga0065711, IMG submission 59098) | Hoatzin crop microbial communities from Cojedes, Venezuela - Epithelial fraction 12 v2 (version 2) | ecosystem: Host-associated > Birds > Digestive system > Esophagus > Crop | place...
TTTACTTCAAGATAACAAGAGCTTTAAAAAAAAAAAAAAAAAAAAAAGAAGGAAGAGTGGTAAATAAAGTAAAAGCAGAAGCTTGGAGGTCAGGTCTCCTTTGGTAAAGCTGTGAGGCTGCGCAGCCGGAGAGTGTGGCTGGTTGAAATCGGTTCCGCTTTGCTCACGCACGTTTGAGTTCAGCGGTCACTGTTAGGCTGGTGGCGTTCCCTGTTAACTTCTGCGAGTGCATGCCGACTGAAGGGAAGAGTCTGGGAGCAGCAATTAACTGAATTCTAGATTTCATTCACGTGAAAGAATGCCTGTGTCATTTAATTTTAGCAATGTGAGAGAGTGCAACTGAGCATAAACATTGATTTGGATATTTATAGTTTAAGTTGGCTTAGACATGAGAAATGTATATTTAGCTACAAGCATAACACAGAATTTTCAGGAACATACGGCCTAAGCTAACTTTGAATAAGGATTCTGTTACTTATCTGTATCTCTTTCTGAGCATGTGTTGGCACTAATAGAGAACTGAGAATTTCACATCGGTACTTCAGAGGGGAATGGATGCTGTGCTGCAGACAGGGTGAGTAGCTGCAGAAGCAGTCTTTCATCTTGCTGCTCAGATGCCTCATTGCATTGTCTAGAAAGACACAACTTGTCCTGCAGTGAAGTTTAGCTCGTCAAATAAGTAATAGGTAGTGAGTGGTATTGAGTTTCCCGTTAGCTTACTGAGAGAGATTTTGAGTTGGCAGTTGAGTTAGCATTTGTCATTAGTTCATTTGTCTGGTAGTTTGTGATGTTTTGGGGTAGCTAATGTGCTGCTGGAGTTTGTCACTCATCAAAGCATCGTGCTTCAGCATTTTCATTATGAAGTCATGCAGACTTGTATTGCTGCCGCTGGTATTTGTATACAGACTGTATCCTTGCCCATCTAGTCACCATTACGTTTTAAATCAGCTGTCCTTGGCACGTCATCTGCTTTGACTACAGGTTGGTTTTAAAGTGAACTTAACCCAAGCAGGCAAAGCAGAAAAGAATCTCTCGAACAATGAGCATTAAATTGCTATGTTTATCCATTTTCATTGTGTTTGAACATAAAGATGTGCATATTAATGCAATAGCACAGCTCGGTGTTTCTGAACTGTGACAAAAGGTGGGGGGAGTTCCTGAAGCAGGAAAAGATGTGTAGGTGCCTTCCCCCAGGTTCTGCAGATTTGCTCAGCTGTGCTCTGGTTTGGCAAATGGCCACGAACCGAGTTGGGTACCTAATTTGCTGAAAACAGAGCAATTTGCTCTGTAGGTATTCACTGTTAACACGTTGCTAGAGTGTTGGCAAAAATCTGGATTTTAGTTTCAGTGACAAACTCTGTCTGTACCCTGTGTTTCCAATTGTCTCACCTGATTTTTGGAAGCCTGGTGTATATTCTAAGAATAAGGAGCTGTCCTTTGCAGAAGTGCTCCCTGGTTCGCTGGCGAGACATGCTGCTGCCATCTGGTGGGATTCTTCATAATAATAATAATAATAACAACAATAATAATGATAATAATGAAAAAGAAGCATCTGTTGAACCTGCCAAGGCTGATTTGTTTTGGAGTGAGGGTGAAGCCTCACACCTGTGCGAGAGGCACTTGTCCCGTTTCCACGCAGGATTCCCAGAGCAGTGAGGAGGAGCTGCAGCTTCTGTGGGGGCAGACGGGGAGTAGTTACTGGTGGTGGTGGTGGCTCAAGCTGCTGGCACTGCTGCTGAAATCCTGGGGAAATGCCTTGTTGGCTGGGATATATCCACGCCCGTGGGATAAGAAACTGTGACTCTGTGAGGTGTGCGGGGATTGTTTTTGTCTTATATGTGTCTCTTAATTTTGAAAAGTTATTGTCATTCATCAAAGATTGTGAAATCGAGCAATCTGTTTTATTGTTATTAAAACTGTCACAGGCATCTCTGTGGGAAGTCTGTAACAAATAACAATAGAAAAAAATATGTGATTTTTTTAAAAAAAGTTCTGATTTATACAATTTTAAATTGCAGTGTGGTTTTTAATGTGTTTGCTTCTAATACTTTGTATTCAGAAGGTCAAACAGCAGTATAACCTTCCAAATAGGTTGGCTATTGATGTTGAGATAAGACATTGTGTACAGGCTGACGTAACTTTTAAAGGCAGAAATAATTTAGTCTAAATCTACCTTTCATTCCTGGCCTTCAAAGGCCTGAAATTACTAAAGTCGTTGCTAAATAAAAACCGGAAGAATATTGCATGCAATTGACTGTTGCCTGGACCCTAGAACTATGCTAAGAGGGTTTTGTCACTGTACTGGTACTAAGCACAGCGATAGGAAAGATATTTCTAGGATAAACCGATGATCTCCTAACGGTTACTTTAAAGAAACGTGGCATGCTGAGCAAGTATGCAAGATAGGTAACTTGTTTTGGAAAAAATTGCTACAATGTGTGTTAGGAAAAGAAAAAAAAAGCGGTTACAGCTTCGAGAAAGTGTGAATAACTGCAGGAAAAGTTCCCCTTCTGATATCTGATATTGCTGTGAGCCATGGTGATGTTTTGCATAGTTAATGCAAATAATAATGCAAAAGTCCGGTGCGGTAAGCACGAAAAGTTTAGAAAAAGGTAAATTATGAAAATATGTGTTGTGAAACCTTTTAAGACTTTCAGTGTGAGATGTTTTTTCCTAAGCTAAAGCTGTTTGTATCACCATCTTTTTCCAGTCCCCCAAAACTCACCTGTTTGTGGAAGACAGTACTTGAACATTAGGAAAATGTCCTATGTTAATTAGCATTTAGATGGCCAACTGTTTGCTTTGCTTTAAACTATTTCATCTGACATTTCGTGTTAGTCTAAAATGACTTGCTTGTGATTGATCGAAAAGATACAAAAGGGCTCGAAAGTTGATCCTGGGGCTGTCATTGTGGGTGAGACCAAGCACAAGAGCAGTGCTGTGAGCAGAAGCGGCGTCTCCGTGGGAGGGACAGAATATCCACCAGAACTGGGTGGAGAGGCTCTGGGAGGAGTAATCCCCACCAATAACGTTATCCGGAGAGAAGATCCCTACAGAACGTTCAAACTAGGCAAATCCAAAGAGCCTTTTAAAGTACTGCTGTTACAGCTGGCTAGGATGCGACAACAGTACTAATCGAGAACAGAACTTGGAGTTTTCCTGAAGAGTGGAGAACACCTACAATGTGATATGCTGATTTTTGGGGTAGAGAAATGTGCTTTTAGTAGCGGGCAACAAAAATGTTTAAAAGTAACAAATAAAACGGTCAACAGCAGTTTAAAAAAAAAATCCCCGCGGGCTATTTGGAGCACTTGGCTGTCTGTGTCGGCTGTTGTGTTGCACGTTGCTGATGGTCTGCGCTCCTCTGGGTACGCAGGAAGCTTTCCGCTGAAGTGATGCCTCGGCTTTGTCCACACAGACTGTAACAGAAAAATGCCAACAGAAATTTCCTCTTAGAAAAGATTAACCACTGTTTAATTTTTTCTAGTTCCAGCACGCAAATGCTTTCCCTTCGAAGCTGTGATACAGATGTCTTTAGAACTCATTTTCGAAGTACCGTAGCCCTGCGTTGCTCGGCCGGGCAGAGCCCCTCTGCTGCTGGCAGGCTGTCGTGGGCAGGCTGCGGGCACCGGGCAGAACCTTTCCAGACAGGAGCACTGCGTGGAGTACTGCCTTGTTTGGTTTTCCACGTTGTATGTTATACTTCAGTGAGTTTTTCTGTTCTCTGCGGCGTCTGATGCAGCTAGGCAGTGATTTCCTGAGAAAGAGACTGAGTGGGTTTTATCCAGTTATTTCTTGGAGGAAAGCAGGAGGATGCCTGAGGCAAAAGAGACGATACTGGCAATGGGCACATCACAGAGCTGAGGGTGTATCGTGTCTCTCAGTTACCATCGCAATTTAAGGATCTGCAGGTGATTATCTTTAATCGCTAGGTCAGTATTTTTTAAGGGATTGCTTTATCTAAATTGGATTCTGACTCTAGTAGTGAAGAAATATAGTAGAACAATGACCTTATTTAGGTTTTTTTAATGCGGGAAATTTTGCAAAGCTTGTATGTTCAAGTTGGTTCGGTGTTTTTTTCAAATTTCATGAAAAGAAAAATTCTGTTAACGTTTAAATGAGTATTCCCCAAATGTGCTGAATTAAGTGAAATGGATATAATAACTCCCGGCATTTACATCAGACGTAGGGAGTTAGGTGATATTCTATCTAAGTAGTATACTAGATTGTTCATTGTTGTCTCGTGAGATGATGCAAGGAGGAAGGAATGTGGATAACTTTTTTTTTCCTCAAAGTCAAGTAAGGACCATTTTGGATAAATTGTTTCACTGTAAATTATGCCAAGGTCAGCATTTCACAGGTCACTGGAAATGCCTGTTGTGTGGCAGCACCTGCAGAGCTGGGTGGTGTTGGTAGCCACATAGAGCGGTGCGCTGGTGATGCAGTTGGGTCATGGTACCATTCAGGATTTTCTCTTTCTGAATTCTGCCAATGTTACAGCGGAACAGCTTGTGGCTGGATCTGCAATCTAATACTGATTTTCGATAAGACATGTTTCAGATGTTCTCGTCCCCTCTCCCCCCCTCCATACTCCTTCACCTTTTCTTTTAAGGGAGTTTTTAAATTGTCGGTTTCACTGATCTAACAACAAGAATGCCTTTAGTGTTTGTGAATGGGCGAAGGTGTAAGCGTTCATACCAGTTGTATATGATCAAATAGAGTAGTAAATAAAGGCGAGTAACAAATGTGCATGTTGTAAGAGGCTGCTTGATTTCTTGGGGGAACAATGGGATTGAGAGTGAAAATAGCTCTGGGCAGGTAAAGCAGAAGGAAGCCTTTGGGATGTGTTTGAAGTGTTTTTTGATGACTTGTAATGGTTGTATCTGGGTCTCATGTATCTTTAATCCTCCGGAAAGTTCTGCCTTGTAGTCTGGAATACGTAATGTTCGGCTTTTTGTAGGAGAAAGGCTAGCTCAAAGTTGTATGGAGCTTACTTAAACTGAATATACGCATATTAAAATAAGCAATAATTTGTTGATGTAATTGGTAATGTTTTTTAAAATGGTGTAGTAAAAAAATCCACAAAGAACTGTAAATTGTGTTAGAAAATAAGAGAATTGAGAAGCCATCTTAGTCTGCAGAACTGAGCATAAATGAATGAGTTTTATGATGGAAGGAGATGCTTGGGGGAATAATACTGTATTTTAGGTTAAACTGTTTCTGTAGGCTACTGTATGTAAGGAGAGCCATCCGTTCTGTGTTTGAGGGTTAGCTTCTGAAGTCCAGTTTGTCTGAGTTGTTGGTAAGCAAATACAGAACAGTAGCTTTACTACGAGATTTTGTGTCCCAACGAGATCTAGCTCCCAGGTTTGTTTTTTTTTTATATGGAAGTTTTGGTTACTTGAGCACGGCGTGCCTATGATTTCTGAAGAAAAGTTGCAGTGGAGCAGTCGTGTCCTCTGTTTATGCAGAATATGAGAATTTTTCCCCTCTCTATTTTTCAAAGATTAAAATGGCTCACAGGGAAGGCTACAACCTTCTTGCATGATCCAGGGATAATTTAGTTGGGTGGAGTGTGCAGCTGTGTTGCAACATTTAATCAGTTCACAACCCTATTCGCCTTGATCTAGCCAAGGTTCTCCGTGGGGACTCTCTGGTGGCCAGCCCTGTAGCCACTCCGTGCTCGCAATTGCTTGGTGACGCTGATATTCTCGTAGAGTACTTGGTATAAGGTGTGCTGAAGCAGTGTTAATTACTTGCTAGTAGCAAGAAGATGTTCTAGGACTGTTCTAACTGGTTCAAACAGAATTTCAACTGAGAAAGAGTAAATCTTTTTCTACCCTTGTGGGTTATACCTTTGCTGCGTTTAGATTTCTGTTAATCTGATTTCTGTGCTTATTTCCTAACTCTGGAGATTTCCTGAGAATAGAACTGGCTACTTCATTGAATTTGTTGAAAAATGAAAGTCCTTGGAACAGAGAATAAGGTGATACAGGGGCAATTTAGATTTTAAAATCCTTCTGGAATACGAGAAGTAATGTAAAAAGTAGGGTCTGTACTCAGAACAGCTTCTAGGGTTTACTGAAAAACCATTTATTTCTGGTCAAAAGAATTCAGTACAAAGAAGCTTGACTCAGTTACTGCAATTTCCTCTTTAACCTTCAGAATCTAAGTGTAAGCACTTGATTAAGTTATAAATATTATTGCAAGAGTAGTCTATCTGACAATGTTTGGATTTTGTTTCTGAAATTGAAGTACGTAGTGTGCCTGGTCCCAGCGGCCGATGTCCATGTTACGTTTCTGTAGCAGATTATTGAATGGCTGTGATCAGTGGCTGTGTTCCCTATTGCTTAGTACCAGGTATTTACCATGATATAACCACTTTCTGTAAACAAATATAGCCTCAGTTTTCCAAGCCGTAGCTTGGATTTATGCCAGGTGGAGTCGGTCCTAACTTACCTGTGAAGCTGGGAACTTCTGGAAGTAACGAAGAGTGGTTTTAGGTGACGCAGCTTTAGATGACACAAGTGACCAGACTCGTTAGCGCGGTGTAAGCTGCCGAGTGTGGAGCTGTGTAGATCTCCTCCCATGCTGCCAGTTAGGGAGGGGACAGCGTACGGTGATGTGTGTGCTGGAGAAGCGGAGCTGAAGGGTGGGAGCTTCTTGGAGGAGAGACTTGGGGTGAGGTGGGGTTACCTGGGAACGCAGAATGGAGGAAATGGAAGTGGGAGAATCCCTGCTGCGTGTGACATTCCCGTTGGCCAGGGCCACAGCTGTGTCACACATCTGTCGCTGGTGACAGCTCTCGGAGATGCTTGCCTGGGTTGGAATAGTGCAGATTGGTTTTCAAACAGAGAAAGCAGCTTTGTAGCTCTCCAGGTTGTCTAACGCGGATGTGTTCAGCTGTTCTACAAACAGTTAAGTGCAGTCGGTGTGGACAAAGCCCCAGTGTTATAATTTGAAAGTACACCACATAGTAGATGCTATAAGTTTTGCTTTATTGTGAGTCAAACTAACTATTACATCCAATTTTGTAAAAGTAGACCCCTGAGTGAGGTAGTAGATGCTTATACGAAAGTGGCTTGTGACAGGCAGTACAAATATGTGTGTGAAGGATAGAGGCTTATGTGGTTAATGCATTTATTTGTTGATAATAGTATTTGACCGTAATAAGCAGTAACAAGGAAACAGCGAATGCGAGTGGATGGGATGGGTAGTGAATGGGCTGGTAGCTAAAGGTGGTACAAACCATAGCAATCATCTGCTGTCTACATACGGAGCGGTTACGAAAAGTAATGTTGCTATAGCAGTAAGCCATGCTTTCTAAAAAAAATGACATAGGTAACATATTTTCTTTTGTTTTCTTTTTTTCCCTACCGTATGCTGACTGTCCTTCTCATCACTTCCACCTCTTTTTCTTATTTTCCAGTATTATCTGTGGTACTTTGTGTGAAGTGCAGCTTATCCACAGCATGTTTAAATGAAGACAGTAGTGTTTAGATACAAGGGCTAAATTGTAGAAAGCTTCTCTGTGGCTGCTCTGTGGCAATCACTAGAGCTGCATCCATGGTGCGTTGTAGGAGTAGTCTGGAAAAGAGCGAAGTCATCTGCTCTAGGGAAATGTTTGGCTTTCCTTAGTATGTCGTACATGCCGTGTGGATGGGCTACAGGCTGGCCTGTGGACATAAAATGTGTGCAAATACTTGCGATTCAAGCGTGTAGATCACAGAACTGAGTATCTTTTAGGGAAATCTCGCGTGTGGTCAGAAATGCCCTAACGTGGCCAAAGTATAATATATTAAAATTTTTAAGGTACTCATACTTTTAATATTTGGTTATATATTGTGGAGTACACTGATAGCCTGGATCCATCACATTGTCAGCACATTTTTCTGGGTTTCAGGGTTCTGTAGTTTTGCTGCAGATTGCCTACTGGTGGTTTCAGTAAGCATGGCAAAAATGGCATTGTGTTCAGCTGAACTCAGGTGTGTAGTGTGTGAGTGCGCACGACGTGGTAGGAGTAGGGTGTTGGAGTACACAAGTGCATGCAACTTCACGGAAGAGAGAGCAGGAGACTAGCCAAACTGCGTTAGGTGAATACAGCCTTTTACCAAAATGCACTGCTATCCAATACGCCAAAACACCAGAAAAATCTGGGCTTCGTTTTAATATTTAAAGCTATATGGTTTTAATTTCGTTATGTGTGAGTGACAGATAAATGCAGGTAGACTCATATCAGCCTTGATATTAAATAACTTTCATGGCTGTGGCTGACTTTAGAACGTGGCCATGTACAGTGTTTAAAAGTGCTTAGTAAGAGTTTGTGCTTTAATCGGGGGGCTGTAGCAGAATCGGCGTGTCCTAGTAGTGTCATTCTTTAATTTCCTGATGTGGTATTTTTCTATAAAGGCTTGGAAGCATATGTGTGTGAGTGGAATTTTTATGCTGTTTATGATGTTGGATATAACACCAGAATGGTTATAGCATGATCATTTTGTAGAATATGTATTTTGATAAATTATCTTCTGTTATTTCTTTAATTTTCTCTAGAAGGTGGTATGATGATATTTATGTGTAATTTGAAAAAAAAATAATTCAAAGCTTTCTGTTCAAGAACTCTTGCAGGAAATTTTGTGGAAAGGTAAAATACACTGGAAAACGTAGGAAATCCTTGGACTCTAGGGAAGGATTGCCGTTCCTCTGTTCTCTTGCATATGCAAGCACATTTCAATAGGTGCAAAAAACCTTCACCAGAGAAACTGGTGGTTGTTTCCTTGTCATTTTGGAATGGTGCTATTCCAAATTTTAATCCTAAATCTATTCCCAGTTTCATGGCAATATTTTTCTTCATTATTCTGGCACCACCAGGCGGTGCTCTTATGGTTTTCTTCATTTTGTAAGCTAAATGTGGTGTTAGAATAGAGCCTTTGCTTAATGGCAGCAATAAAGCTGAGGGTGGATGGAGCTGATGGTCAAGTAGTTATTCTGGCTTTAATCTACGTTCTTAGCTTTTTTCTGAAAAGCTGCTGGCTTTCCCTTCTCTGTTGAAAGTGAGTGTAGAGTTTTTGATTTCAGATAATGCATTTTCTTATTTAATATAAATTCTTGTAACTATTGAGGAATATTTATCTATTAATAGCAGAATTTATTCCATAAAAGTAGTAGCAATTTTCAGAAATGAGCAATCTTCTTTGTGTGAAGTAATTGCTAAGATCTGTGTGAGCACTCTTTGAGCTCTGCAAATGAGACTTGAAAGCCAGTCTAGTTGTAGATTAGGAAGAAGTCATCTAGCATGTGGTCTGGGGCACTGGACTTTGTTTCAATGAAAACCATTTTATTTTTCTTCTGACTGTTTTGGTTCCTAATTAGTAGGTTGAGGTTTGTTACAGGAAATGCAGGAGAAGTTGTATCACCGTCCGCTCTGAACCCTGTTCGGCTGCCTGTGGCCCTTCTGCCTGGAGTGGAACCTCACGCGCGCGGACGGCTGAACAGAAGGGTGTGTCTTGCTGCCTCTTAACAGAGTACCGTTCTGGCTTCCTCCTGCCTTCCTTTTTAAAGGCCCTTGACAACCGGTATGAAACTGTTTGAAAGCCCTAAATAAGAGCTTTTTTCCCCTCCAGAGATTACATAGTAAGTGGAACAAAGGCATTGTTAAAAAGGCTGTTCTCATATAGCAACAGAACTTTTCTGTGGATGTTCGTGTAAATTCTTGTTGGCCCATTTACTTCAGATCTCTGGTTTGGAGGGAGAATAGCTTGCAGGTAAGCTTTATGGAAGAAGAAAGAGAACATATCAGTTATTCCCAGTCTGTTTGCAATCCATCTTTGTTAATTTTATCAGTTCCTAGGTTGACATTCTGAGGTAAAATGAACGAGAATTTCCTGAATCTCTTAGTGATTTCTGAATCTCCTGTGTTCTCCCTAAGTGCTTTTGAAATCCTCTAGACCAGACCTCCTTGATGTTGATTTGTAGCCTGTGGGTGTGTTGATGAAACAAAATGACTCTTTTTGTTACTGTCCTAACTGACTGAAGGAACATGGATCAAATAGGTCATGGAAAGACATGATATTCATAAAATTAATATGCATATTGTGGTACTGCACAGGGTTACAAACGTAGACTGTATAGAGTAATTGGCATCCAAGCGTGCCTTCAGCAGTTACTGTGTCTGGCTTGAGCTGTGGCAACAGCAAACAGACCTGGGTGTCCTGGTGGACGACAGGTTAACTATGAGCCAGCAGTGTGCCCTGGCTGCCAAGAAGGCCAATGGGATCCTGGGGTGCATCAAGAAG
>Ga0065711_1010522_pt1 | contig 10291 bp, 8 predicted proteins | sample Hoacrofraction12_FD_59098 | JGI IMG/M metagenome (GOLD analysis project Ga0065711, IMG submission 59098) | Hoatzin crop microbial communities from Cojedes, Venezuela - Epithelial fraction 12 v2 (version 2) | ecosystem: Host-associated > Birds > Digestive system > Esophagus > Crop | place...
TCCCCTGGCTGGCTTTCCCCCTGCTTGTCTCTCAGTTGCCCGAAGAGAAGGGCAGCACAGAATTCCTTCCTTGTCTGCCCTGTGTGCAGGGAGCATGTAGCACCGTGGGCTCGTGCCAAAGCCTGAGTATTTCGTCCCGCAGAAACTCCCATAAATAACGCTAAGCCAGTCACCTCAGTGAATTTCAACAGCTCAAGAGAAATCAGTATCCCAAATTTTCAATGTGGTGTTTGTGGAAAGTGGTTTTCACATGTAAAGGCCAACTTCTTTTGATCCTAAAACAAAATTCATAACGGGTGGAACCAGATGAACTTCATAAAGTTTCCAAGGGGAAAATAAAAACAGTGTTATAAGTCTTAGGGTGACTAAGCATGCACTGAAATTGAGATTGCCTTACAACACAAAGATTAGACACAGCAAACAATTTGTAGGTCTCTGTGTAAGAAATCTTCATTAAGCCACAGCAAATAGAAACAAAGTCTGGGAAATCCAGCCTGTCAGCAGACTACCATGCAGAGAAGAGAGGTATAACATCAGCAGAGACTTTTTTCTAAAATATGTCTCCCAGTTTTAAGCTTCTGTAAAATTAATCTAAAATTTAATTTACATTAAAAGATAGCGCTTGAGGTAAAGATGGCCAAGAACTAATTCCCCATAGCAGTGTGGGATTATATAGAAGAATAACAGCTCATTTAAAAATAACAAATATGTATTTTGAGGCATTATTCACTTGTCTTTACGTGTATTTTATTGTGTTACAAATCATCATATTGTTCTGCTTTAGGTCATTACACAAATATTTGATTGTACTTTCCATACTCCTGGAGGAATAAACCCCATAAACCAAGCACATTGTCTGCATGATAACATCAGTTTTTCACCTGAGAAAGATTTTATATAGCAATTCATTAAATATCAATTGTGAGTGTCTGTATGCCAATGCTGGCAAAGGCTCTTGGGCATGGGAGGCAGAGGGTCNGGTTCTTCACCAGGTAAAAGCACAGCTAGAGCTAAAGAGCTCATGTACTTTGAGACATTCTCTGGTGAGGATCTGGGCCCTGAGAGCCCTTCATCTGAGCACCATCAGCTCAGAGCATAGCTCAGATGCAGCGTGTCCTGTGACTGTGCAGCTTCCAAAAAGCCTTATGAAAGGGCACAAGACATGGCGCAGTGGAAAGAATCATAGAATCTCTGGAGCCCTCAGCACAAGAAGGACATGGAGCTGTTGGAGCAGGTCCAGAGGAGGCCACAAATATGATCCAAGAGCTGGAGAACCTCTGCTGGGAGGAAAGGCTGGGAGAGCTGGGGCTGTGCAGCCTGGGGAAGAGAAGGCTGTGGGGAGACCTTGGAGCAGCTGCCAGTGCCTGGAGGGGCCTGTAGGAACGATAGGGAAAATATTTTCAGCAGGGCTTGTTGTGATAGGACAAGGAGCAATGGCTTTAAACTGAGGGAGGGTAGATTTAGACTGGATATAAGGAAGACATTTTTTACCACGAGGGTGGCGAAGCACTCGAACAGATTGCCCAGAGAGGCAGTGGAGGCCCCATCTCTGGAAACATTCCAGGCCAGGTTGGAGGGGGCTCTGAGCACCCTGGTCTAGTTGAAGATGTCCCTGCTCACTGCATGGGGTTGGACTAGATGAACTCTAAAGGTCCCTGCCAACCCGAAGCATTCTGTGATGCTACGAAAAGTAAATGTATCACTGGATTCATTGAAACAGGTACATTGGCTGCTTCATGGAAAAATGGCAGTATGCGTGTGTCTGTTGTTTCCAGCTCAGCAGAAGGACTTGCAGCAGGAGTGTCCGGAAATGAGCTAGAATTCACAAAGCACCTCGAAGTGTCAAAGGTGCTCTTCCTCAGAAGTGTTTGAAACAGAAAGTGAATTCTACCCCCACTGATTTTACTCAGTGCCTGTGGTTTCTACCACAATCACTAGGCAGAGCCTGAAGCAGTTACAGACCACACTTTGGGTAGCAGCCAGTGCCCTCCCTGTGGCTCTGCCCGCACGTTCCTGAGCGGCAGCACCTTCCTGCAGGCACAGCGGCTGCAGTGTCCCTGGCATGGCTCGCTGTTGGAGCAGATGCTGTGGGTGATGCAGCTCGCCCTGGTAACTCCTGCACCATGTCGGGGCTGCTCCTACTAGGAAACCCGCAGACCTTGCTCTACAGGCAGACACCTCCACCCTCTGCTCTTCCCATGTTGTGTGCTTTGGGTCACTGGTTGGTGATTTACCCCAGAGGATTCACACAAAGTTACAGCCTCCGTAGCTGGCACCATGTCTTCTTGTTTTAATAAAATATGGATAAGGCTGGACATTTTTTTAAAAGCTAAATATATTATTTGACTTATTGGAACAGTTATACTGGCACTTTTACATGACGGTTTTACTGCCATCTCAACAAGAGTCATTTTAAAACAATATAATTGCTACTCCAGTAATGAAGGATGGGTGCAGTTATATATTACGCGATCACAGAAAAACATTAATAAAAAGGCTTTATCGGGGCTTTTGAGGGATTTCTTTTTCAGGCAGTGCAGGCCCACCAGAGCTAAGCTAATTAAATGTCAACTTTAATATGTAAAACATTTTTTAATCAGCTGCTTTGATACTGGTAAATGTTATGATGATTTTTCTTTTTTACCCTGAAGAAGAATTAGTTAGCAAACCAACTAGCTAGTCAGAGGTATGAAGCCCTTGTACCAGTATTTGTGCTTTGGCTAACATTTTCTGAACCTGGATGAGTATAAGTAGCTTCCAGAGCCTTTACTCATTATACTTCTCATCATTCTCTTCACCCTCCCAAGGAAAAGTAGATAATTACATTATTTCATTGAAAAAACAGGATAAGATTGAAATAAGGAAAACAGCTGAGTTAAGTAACATTGAGGGGCGCATTTGTAGCATATAAATGGTAACACCGACTTCACAGAGCCTGGCAACAACGACCTGCGTAACGAGACTGATTGCTCGAAGTTGAATTTTGGGAGTTACTGATCACTTTTTCTACAAATGACAGTTGGCACATTTCAAATTCAGCATTTACCTGTTCCCATCTTCCTCGTTCACCCCCAGTGTCCCACCACACTGTGTATGGCAAGGTGTGTCCAGCTGCGTACAGACTGTGCTGTCGTTGACTCTGGTCCCTCAGGTCAGCCTGAACCTTCACATCAGTGTCACCACGCTCGGACCTGGGAAATGCCCGATTTACTCGTGAGCACGAGAAACAGCGTAAGAATTTCACTGACTCACAGCAGCAGGAGGAATACATTAGTGCCATCCTGCGTGTGCACATGTATGGATGTGTGTGTATACACACACACAGCTGTGCACACACACGGGTGTGCACAGACACACAGAGGCGTGCACACACAGACACAGCTGTGCACAGAGAGGCATGCACACACCCAGGTGTGCACACACACAGGTGTGCAGGCACCCAGACACACAGAGGTGTGCACACAGACACAGGTGTGCACACACACACATAGAGGTGTGCACACACAGACACAGGTGTGCACACACACACATAGAGGTGTGCACACACAGAGGCATGCACACACACAGGTGTGCACACACAGAGGTGTGCACACACAGACACAGGTGTGCACACACACACATAGAGGTGTGCACACACAGAGGCATGCACACACACAGGTGTGCACACACAGAGGTGTGCAGGCACACAGACACACAGAGGTGTGCACACACAGACACAGGTGTGCACACACACACATAGAGGTGTGCACACACAGAGGCATGCACACACAGGTGTACACACACAGAGGTGTGCATGCACAGAGACACACAGAGGCACATGCACACATACACACACAGGCTTGCACACGTGCACAGAGATGTGCACACACTCAGAGGCATAAGCACACACACGCACAGGGCAGAAAGCCAGCCGTACCGTGGGCTGCACCAAGAGCAGCGTGGCCAGCAGGTCGAGGGAGGGGATTCTGCCCCTTTACTCCGCTCTCGTCAGACCCCCCCAGGAGTCCTGCGTCCAGCTCTGGAGGCCCCAACATAGGAAGGACATGGATGTGTTGGAGCGGGGCCAGAGGAGGCCACGGAGATGATCCGAGGGCTGGAGCAGCTCTGCTACGAGGACAGGCTGAGGGAGTTGGGGCTGTTCAGCCTGGAGAAGAGAAGGCTCCAGGCAGACCTTAGAGCAGCTGCCAGTGCCTGAAGGGGCCTGCAGGAAGGATGGAGAGGGATTTTTCACAAGAGTGTGCAGTGATAGGACAAGGGGAAATGGCTATAAACTAAAAGAGGGCAGTTTTAGATTAGATATAAGGAAGAAATTCTTCCCCATGAGGGTGGTGAAACACTGGTCCAGGTTGTCCAGAGAAGCTGTGGCTACCCTCTCCCTGTCAGGGTTCAAGGCCAGGTTGATGGAGCTCTGAGCAACCTGGGCTGGTGGAAGATGTCCCTGCTCATGGCAGGGGGGTTGGAACCAGGTGATCTTTAAAGTCCCTTCCAACCCAAACCATGCTATGATTCTATGATTCTATGAGTCCTGGGCCCGAAGGAGCCACAGTGAGCACATCTTGCTGTGCCAATGCTGCGCACAGAGGGGCCGGTTCTGCCTCAGCCCACCGCTCTCCCAGGAACCCCTGCCACCTCAGCAGGCACTGGAGAACACGGGTCCCATTCGGTGCCGCTGAGTCCTCCTCTTCCAGGTGCTTGATTAACAAATTTCAACCACATCCTCATCCCACTTGACCTGGGGCTGATTAACGAGCAGCTTAAGCAGCCATTTGAGTCAAATTGAGTGTCTTGATAAGGTGAGCATGTTTGTTTGTGTGTATGGGTGCTGGGAGTGTGGCAATGAAGCCCGTCCTGAATAACACAGAATGGACGATGCAGCATAATCCGTGTGTCAGGGAACAATATTTCTGAGCAAAAGATAATAGTGTGGGTGAGGTTCGGGAACTGGCAAGCACAAATTACTTCTGCAAAATTTTCCATTTTCATCCGCTTTTCTACTCTTTCAGCACCTTACATAAATCTTCTTGAAATGTGATAGATGGCTGGGGAATCAGATGACATTACATGAAAATGATACAAACCACAGAAAAAATAAACGTTTTTCTGTCTGTCTTTCTGTCAGTGGCCTTGGGAAAGGTCAAGTGCAGATAAGTAACATTCGGCTCAGCCAGGCAGCCAACAGCATCATCATCTCTATCAGAGGAGTACAAATTCTAGGAGGTGATGCAGCTTCGGACAACCTCGTTCGACGCACTGTGATATGGAGGTGGATGGGTTATTAACAGGAGCAGGATCCTGCCATGTTCCGTTCCACCTCTTGGGGAATTGCTGCTGACTACCACACTGCTGAAGCCATCCATTATCGGAGAAAAGTGCCCTGCTGTTGGTCCTGGAGATGCCTATGATTCACGACTGATTGCCTCTGGGTGGGGACTTGGGTCCAAACATCTCAGAAGCGACCCCGGGTTTGCATCCAGTATGTCTCACAGATGGGCCCTTCCTACCCACATGGTTTGGAATGGGGTGGTCAGAGAGCTGGTGTACTGCAAATTTGGCCAGCACCCCAGATAAACATCGCTGTTGTCAATATATTGTTTGTCAATGTTTCCTCCAGAAATATCATTATTTTATAGCCTTGTATGGCAGTTGACCAAGTAATGGCTGCTGAGAAAGGGATGTGGGGTTGCATCTCAGCCTTGGTATGTGATAGCAGAGTGGGGTCTAACATTGTGAAAATGTACTTTTTTTCCCCAGGGGAAAAAAAATCATACTAAGGAGAGGTATTATTAAAGAACATTTTGGGTATGGATTTTTTTAAAGAAGGAAATTCATTATTTAATTCAATTAAAATAGTTCCAAGAGTGCAGAGAGATGCTAGCATAATGACTTAACAACAGAACAGAGCTATGAATAGGGTATGTTCCCAGACGACAAAAAAAAGAAAAAAAAGATGGCATCATTACTGGTATTTCTAATCTTTGCCTTAAAAGGTGAATTTAAATGACTTTTACAATTTCTTCCAAGAGTTATTTAAACTCAATTACTACTTGTTCTTCTCTCTCCATAACCCCCTAGTACTTGGTGCCAGGACAGCAGAGTGGGGTGGCACAAATGCTGCTGGGAAGCACCCTGACCCGTGCAGGAATGTGATATGGAGGTTTCCAGCAGGACCAGCAGCACGTGCCCTGTTAACCCACGTCACCTCGTCGTGCTGCGCTTGCCTGCGAGCCACATGAAGTGCCAGGCTGGCCAAACCTTGCTGAGTACCCGTGCCTGGGCAGGCTCCAGCAGCTCTTGCCACGTCGCAGCGGAAATGCAGTCTTGCATTCAGCAGCAGGGGAAGCGTGTGGAAAAGCAGTGACTCCACGGAGCACTGCTGGCCTCTGCTGCCCCAGCACGTGCTCTAACTGCAGAGAAACATCAGCCTCTAAGTGTCATATACAGAGAAAAACCACCATCCAGCCGTGGCTAAGCTCTATACAGTATCATCTGTGTTGTCCATTTAATTTGGAGGCAACTAAAATCTGTGGATGTGCACATTTCTACTAGTGCGGAGCTCCCACAACCTTGGTTTCTGCACTTGTGCTTTCCAGACAGCTGAGCCCTGGGGAACCCCAAATCCCAGGAGCTGGCACAGAGCCAGCCTCTGCCAGTCCAGACCATGGGACTGTCTGCAGAGGTGTTCTCCAAGCGCACCCCACTTGCACAGAAGATCAGGAAGAGCAGGCAGTGTTAGCCCTGTAAGGGCCTGCAGGGACAAATTTCAGCCCTCTGGCCCTGTTCAGTCTGCAGTATGACATGGACTTTGGCCTCCCTGGTACTTCCATGGCTGTCTCACCTTTGTTCTCCCGTGGGAGTTCTCCTTCCTTGTTGCTTTGTCCTGTAAAAGAGGTGCCTGTTCACAAGGAGGCAGAATGGAGACCACGTGCCAAACCATGAGCCAAAGGCACGCCTGGAGATTGTAGAAGTCAGGCTACCCTGTCCTTTGTCATCATAAAGCAATTAGCTATCATTGTGTCATAGCTCACAAGCATCAAGAATGAAGCCTGGCTACGTTAGTGTGGAAAATATGGTTAGCAAATTATGTCTGGATACAGAAATTATCTATTCATTTATAAATATATATGTATATAAAAGTAAGACTTTAATGAATTTTCCAACCATGACCTAGAAGGAAAAGGCTTCCTGATGGGTCCAGCTTCTGGACCCAGGCATGTGGACTAGTCGTTGGACTGGCTGAAGACATGGTTCCCGAGCTGAAAGACCCCTCACCAGCCCCATTCCAGAGAACAAGTGCACCTACAGTCCCACCAGCCCCTGGCCCTTGGTCACAGGGCCACCAAGGAGAGCAGGAGCAGTGCTGTTGGTGGTGGACACTGCTCCGCCAGCACCACATGAGAGGATAGGGCTGGAATGAGGGCATGGATCACAATTTATTCAGGGACCCACCAAGAGCAGTGGTGGCCAAGGCATTTTGTGGGCTCCTCTCCAAACAAACAATATCGTAGTTGCTTTTCCTTGATTAACTGGCTGAAAAAGTTTGGTAAGAAGGATACTCTTGCATAGTAAAATATAAAGAAGCTTACTCAGATTCAGACTTTCAAAAACACAAACCTATGTACTAAAACTAGCAAAACTCATGGGATTCCTAAACTGCTTGTAATCATCAGCAACTGCTATTCACTGTGATAGATAATAAGATACTGAAGCACAAAGATGTGAATTATACCCTTTTCTTACATATATGTAACAAAATATTAATCTGACTGTTCTCTTAGGCATTTGTACTTGCCAAGAAAAGATATAGATGTAAAATACTTCTGTCACAAAAAGCTTATTTAGAGGTCAAGAATGTATGTCATATGCAAAACAATAAAAAGACAAGTTAAACATCAACACACTTTTACTTTTGGATACTCCATTCATATTTATAACTTATGTTTTTCAGGAAACCATTCACTACCCACAAGTTTTCTGAATAAGATTTTAATACAAATACATTATCTTCTGATGTATTGCTTATTTCTGAAAGCTGATACAGTAATGCTATCTAGTCAAGGGGTATACAGTTCAAAGAGTTCAAAAACTAAAAAAAAAAAACCAAACCACCAAACCAACCAACCAAAAGAAAATCAACACCAGTGCTCAAAGACAGGCTCTGAATTTAAACTCACAGTAGTCACCTTTTTGCTGAAGATATTTCTTTTCTGGTGACTCTGTCTTCTTGTTTCCAAGTCTTTAGCATTGTTCTGCTGCTTGCAAGAAGAAAAAAAATTATTGTGACAATCAATAACAGACAGTGCTCGTGGAAGAGTTTGAGCAGAATGTGAAGTTAAACCAAAGAGTGAGAGCTGCTTTCAGAGACTCCAGATTTTCACGTACATCTTCTGAACCCTGAATTCTAATAGCTCGCTATTTGCTCTCATATCTGTCCAACTTTATCTGCTCCTCAGGATAAACAAAAAGTTACTTATATACTACGAAAGTGAAAATGAAAGTAAGATGGTGTGGCACCTCAGACCTTCCTTGCAAGGCTGCATAGGAGTCCGGTGTTTCCTAACAATCCTCTTCCCTAGAGAGTTTGCCTGATGTGGGGCACTAAGGACTTGGCTACAGGTGATCTAGAACCGGCTTTTGTTTGCCTCTGTATGGGTGGGCACAGGCAAAGGGGTGTTAAATGCAATATCAAGAAATACTCTGTTATTAAAGAGGAAGATTATTTCATGGTTCTGAATCTCCTGCAATGTTTTTTGAGAGGAAATAAGGTCAGATGCAAAAAAAGAAGTAAAGAAGAAGTCTATTACTCTCTTAACATGTTTTGCATGACCAGTTTGTGTAAGCTGTTGTATTTCTGTGTGTAATCTAACCAGCTCAGCTCCCCTGCTGCTGCAGAGCACTGCTTTGCAGCCCTGTAAGGACAGAAGGCTGCTGGGCACCTATAGCGTACGGGAGGGATTCAGAGTTCTATCTTCACTGCAGTCAGCACTTGCTTAGAGCCTGGCCAGCTGTGACCTTGTTTCTGTAGCATTTTAATAGCAAAATAAATTTGTAGCAAATAATATGTATGTCTTGGTTTCCTTATAACTAACTTTGGTGAAGAACAGAAGAGACAGACTGTCTCCTCCATACAAATCCATTTAGCCAGTGAGGTCAGGTGCCCTTACAATCCTCAGGAGCACAGCGCAGAATTAATCTCTAAATGAAGTGATAGGACCAGGGGTAATGGCTTCATACTAAAAGGAGGTAGATTTAGACTAGATATAAGGAAGAAATTCTTTACAAGGAGAGTGGTGAGACACTGGCATATGTTGCCCAGTGAGGTGGGAAATGCCGCATCCCTGGAAACATTCCAGGCGAGGTTGGACGGGGCTCTGAGCAACCTGGTCTAGTTGAAACTGTCCCTGCTCACTGCAGAGGGTTGGACTAGACGGCTGTTAAAGGTCCCTTCCAACCCAAAGCATTCTGTGATTCTACAAAACAAACCATGACAAATAGCCTTTCTGAACATTGTGACTCCTGTCTCGGTGGATAATTGCATGTATGCCTCTGATGGGATAACAGTGAAGCTTTCTGTTCTGTCTGTCCTAGTTGACAAGAAGGTGTTAAGACACTAAAGCTTTTGCACTGTAAGAACCAAAATTTGTGGGAGGTTCTCATTCTCCTGCTTTTATCAATAGGTCCCTATCCCCAAACAGAGGACGTGTAGAAATTATAGTAAAAGATTTACAACAGAAGATTTAATTTCCTCTTAATGTAGCAGTTATTTTTAAGCTGAGAATTTCATTATCAATACTTCTTGGAATAATTTAGCAAAAATTCTTCCAACACTTGTTATTTTATTTTAGTAAAATCTGAGGTTTCGATATATAAAACCGGTTTTCTTTAAAGCAGTGCTTTTGAACTGTTCAAAAATGCAGACTCCATCACCTCAGCAATATCAGGGTATTCCTTGCAGAGGACTGCCCTACTGGCATTATTCTGCAACCTTTGCCAATAACTTTCAGCAATGTGCCTTTAGTCCAAAGAGTGCTGCTGCATTACAAAAGAGGATGATTCCCTTCCTCTCCCCGCTGATACGATTTCTGGGTACCATTTCCTTGGAGGTAGTGTGGATAGTCAGAGTCAGGGGCTCCTTGCGGCAACTGCAATGTGGGCAGACTCTGCAGCACCAGAATACTGAAAACCAGCTCTGTCTTTAACCAGTTCTTAACATTTGATTTGACTATAACCCTTCTGCAAACCCACCTGGGTCTCTGTTTATTCATTTGCCTTAAAGCCAGCTTCTGCCATGCCT
>Ga0065711_1012173_pt1 | contig 10291 bp, 6 predicted proteins | sample Hoacrofraction12_FD_59098 | JGI IMG/M metagenome (GOLD analysis project Ga0065711, IMG submission 59098) | Hoatzin crop microbial communities from Cojedes, Venezuela - Epithelial fraction 12 v2 (version 2) | ecosystem: Host-associated > Birds > Digestive system > Esophagus > Crop | place...
GCGATGGCCGCCGGGAAGCCCCAGTCCGGGCCGGGCTCTGGGGGGCCGCGCGAGCCGTGGCGGTTGCCCGCCGAAGGACGCCCCGCGCCTGGCCGCTACCTGAGGTGAGCGCCGCGGCCCGCGGGACTCGGCCGAGCGGCGCCGGCAGCTGTGGGCAGCAGCGGCGCTGAAAGTCTCCGGTCCTCGTCGTGCTTTTTGCGTGCGGAGGTATATGGGAGCGGGCGGGGGGGAGCGGATCGGGCTTGCTGGATAAGCCCTAGAAGAGAGGCCTGTGCACGTAGCTCTTGGCTCCGGCGCCTCACAGCAGCCCTCGATTTCAGTATTAGCTTCATGTACAGCAAAGCCTTAGACCTCGTCTATTTTTTATTCATAGGGAGCCTGTTAGAAATTTTTGTTGGTTTTAAAGAGAACACATGCCTGTTAGAACAGCAAATATATTCTCTGCTGTGTGTGCTGAGGAAAGCTGGTAAGTGCTGTCAGCAGTAGAAGTTACTGTATGAACTTGTGACTTGGTAGGAGCAGCTGTTTCTGTGCATTTGACACCCAGTACCTTCTTGTGTTTTTATCAACAATTGTATGCATTGTGCAGCCCTTCGTAGTGACAACTGTAATTTACTGTATTACTATGCCATATTAAGAGGTGTACTCTTAAGATCTTACTCTATGAAGGTAAAATGTCTGTATAGAAATAAACATGTTACTGACTCCCACTCAGATTCCTCAATTCTTTGGGTTTGGGAGCTTCTATGAATTAAATTCCGCCAGTTGTCTAATGAATGGAATTATATCTTCCGGAGAAAATAAATAATTATGACTTTTAAACTGTTTGCCCAATGTTTAGCTTGCTAATCGCTTGTCCAAGCTTATTGTAGGAACTTGAGATAATACAGGATAGTGTAAATGCATACAAATCATGTAGTTCAGGAGGCAGTATTTCAAACTTTCAATTTCACAGTTAATTCTTTTCATTGGAAGTAAACAGAGAAAACAGGGAAAAAAAAACAGGAATTAAAAAAAAAAAGCATTGAGGTGAAAGCAGTGCAAACATGTTAAAACTTATACTACAAACATGTTAAAACTCATACTAGAGCAATACAATCTACAGTCTGTACAGGAGCCAAATAGAAAGATGGCTAACATATCCTTTAACACAATATTTCAGACATCTCTCTATATCTTCTTTTAAAAAATAAACTACAGTTACCTGCTTTGTGTTTAAAATAGTGCAGGACAAAGGTATGAATAAATTCTGTCCGTAGCTAGCTTATCACTCTGCTTATATGCTTTGGTTTTTTCCGTTTATCAATATAATCCATGAGTAAACAGTAAGACAGTGTTTATTTGCTATTAAAGGTTTAAAACTTAAACTAACCCTTACCTTATTGGATTCAGAATTTGCAAATGTTAACCTAGAACAAGAAAGATGTTAACATTCCTAAAGAATGCTAACATTCACTAGCTCCATACAACTCACTTCTAAGTCTGATGCAGGACAAATGATAGCTCAAAGTGCGTGCAAATGCTTAGTCCTAACCTAATGAATATGTTAAAATGTGCTTGGTGACTTCAGTCTATGTGTTAACATGCCATTTGGAATACTGATGTACCAGTAATAATGATGTGATGCTTACCTTGTTTTCTGAATGGAACTAATACAGTATTTTGATGTATCACAGGTAAATTTTTCCATAACCTTATGGAGAAAAAGGACTTTGAAGCATGGCTTGATAACATTTCTGTTACATTTCTTTCTCTGACGGACTTGCAGAAAAATGAAACTCTGGATCACCTGATTAGCTTGAGTGGAGCAGTGCAGCTCAGGCACCTCTCCAATAATCTAGAGATTCTCCTCAAGAGGGACTTCCTCAAACTTCTTCCATTGGAACTTAGTTTTTATCTGTTAAAATGGCTTGACCCTCAGACCTTACTCACATGTTGCCTCGTCTCTAAGCAGTGGAATAAGGTTATAAGTGCCTGTACAGAGGTGTGGCAGACTGCATGTAAGAATTTGGGTTGGCAAATAGATGACTCTGTTCAGGATCCTCTACATTGGAAGAAGGTTTACCTAAAGGCTATTTTAAGGATGAAGCAACTGAAGGACCACGAAGCCTTTGAGACATCCTCTTTAATTGGACACAGTGCCAGAGTATATGCACTTTACTATAAAGATGGACTTCTGTGTACAGGTAGGAAGGACAGAAAACTTGGAGTCTTACAATTCTTTGTTTTCTCCCCCTGCCCTCTGTACGATCCCCCCGCCCCCCATATGTTTAATGACAGTTTGATTTTCCTTTACCAGACAGATTATTTTCATAGTGCTAGCAGAGCTTAAGGTGATTATTTTTATTTTCAATTTCTGAAACATCTGGCACGCTAATAAACTCATTAGTCACTTTAATAGGAAAACAAGGAGACTGATTTCTTTGTTAGTTAAAAAAAACAGTAATAGCAGGTACCATGCTTCAGATTAGTAAGTCCGTTTGAGAAGTACAGATATGTTAGCTATCCTCTCAGAGGATAACTTCCAGTTAGAGGGACCTTGTTTGGACTATGTGATCACTGCAGTCTCCTGGGGTGTGGCAGGAAAAGTCTGTCGTCTTCTTTGAAACAAGACAATTTCTCTGATACAGTCTGTAAGCGCTTTCAGTTTAACATAAGTGCTTGTATGAAGACCTGTAAACCAGATTTAATCTTGCTACTATTCTGATTTGCACATTGTGGTGATAAGTGTGGCTTCCTCCCTGAAGACTGCAGACTTCAAGATTTCAGTTTGAACTTAAAAATACAGCCAGAATAGGAAACCTTTAGCATGAAAGAATAGTAACAAGATTACAATGAACTGCTGTCAGAGCATATTCCAAGGATTTCCTAATCACTTGAGATGACAATGTGATAGAATAAGTTTGGAATACTGGCTAAGTACTCCCACATTTGTTGATACGTTAAGATGGTTACTAGAAACCAACAACTAGTCTCTAGCCAGTCTTTCACTTCCCTACTCAGCAGGGAATGTAAATACGCAGGAATTAGCACTGTCAAAACTTTTCTGGAAGGTGGCACAGTTTTGTGCTGAAACCACCAGAAGAAACAACAGGTACAAGGGTTTTATTCTGCTCTCCAAAGCCAGAAGTTTGGACTTACTGTTCTAAGTTTAAAAAAAAAAAGAAAGAAACTTTGGGGAGAGAAAGGAAGCTGGCCAGTGATGGCGCTTGGTATTCATCTGCTATCTTTCAAGATTTGGTGGACTCCTTTCCTACCTGAAACAAACTAAAGCTTGCAGTATAGTCAGATAGTCAGTGGCTCTGCAAACCTGAGAGTGATGTATCATGTAAAACTTCGTGCATCTGTTTCAGTAGACGCTGTCAATCAGAGGCAGTGCTGGAGTCCATGAAAGGTTCTAAAAGGGTATGAGGAAACTAGAAGGCCACAGATCTAGTAGCTTAATTAACATGAAAACAAGAGGCTTTGATGTAGTGCTGAGGCTTAAAACTAAGACTTATTCCCCATTCAAGCAGCTTGAAAGTACTATTTAATGAGAAAAAGTTCAACAAGGGGAAATACAAAGCCCTGCACCTGAGGAGGAACAACTTCATGAGACCAGTGTATGCTGGGGGTCACAAAGCATATGGAAAGCAGCTTGGCAGAAAAAGACCCAGGGGTCCTGGTGAACACCAAGTTGAGCATGAGCTGCCTATGTGCCCTTGCTGCAAAGAAGGCTAACGGTATCCTGGGCTGCTTTAGGAGCAGAGTTACCAGTAGGCTGAGGGAGGTGCTCCTTCCCCTCCACTCAGTACTGGTGAGGCCACACCTGGAGTACTGTGTCCAGTTCTGGGCTCCTCAGTACAACAGAGACTGGACACTGGAGAGTCCAACAAAGGGCCACGAAGATGATGAAGTGACTGGAGCATCTCTCATATTAATAGAGGCTGAGAGAGCTGGGACTTTTTATCCTGAAGAAGAGAGGGCTCAGGGAGGATCTTATCAATGTATGTAAATACCTGAAGTGAGGGTGCATAGAAGATGGAGCCAGGTTCTTTTCAGTGGCACCCATGGCAGGACGAGATCCAGTGGACACAAGCTGAAACACAGGAGGTTCCCTCTAAAACACTTTTTTACTGTGAGCATGACTGAACACAGGTTGCCCAGGGAGACTGTGGAGCATCCATCCTTGGACATATTCAAAAGCTGTCTGGTCATGGTCCTAGGCAACCAGCTCTAGGTGGCCCTGCTTGAGTGGGGGGGTTGGAAGCATTTACCTCCAGAGGTCCCTTCCAACCATAACCATTTGTGATTCCATGAAAATACTATATTTACAACAAACATGGAGGACGAGTATAGGATTGGAAATATTATTTACTCTTTGCTTCCAATTACTCTGTTCTTTTATGTTCTAGGATCAGATGACTTGTCTGCAAAACTGTGGGATGTAAGCACAGGTCAGTGTATATATGGTATCCAGACACACACGTGTGCTACAGTGAAGTTTGATGAACAAAAGCTTGTAACAGGATCTTTTGATAACACAGTAGCCTGTTGGGATTGGAGCTCTGGGGCAAAGACACAGCATTTTAGAGGACATACTGGTGCAGGTACGTTGAACTTTTCAGTTTGTAATTTCACCAGACAAGTAACACATATTATCATCAAACAAATTATAATCTAAGTTAGCTGTTTGCATGATAGCTTTTTTTTTTCGGCTCTGTCCCAAGTCCCTTTTTGGGGTGGGGGGGAAGCAGTGAGAACGGAGCTAAATTTGTCTGCCCTGGAATAATGTCAAAGCTTAGCCATATAGTGTTTTGAAGTTGCATGGAAATAATACTGAAAGGCATGATTATTCAGCACTTTCGAGTATACCAAAAAGATGCAAACCCTAGGTAGCAGGGAGCACATGGCAATAGCAGTTCTTTATATCCCGACTGGGCTTACAGCTAAGAGCACAGTAAGACCTGGGAATCTGTATTTGCATTTCCCTCATAATTAACCACTCTTGTCCTCTACTGCAAAATATCCTCAACTAGTTGTAGGTCTGTTCCCCTGTGAGTAATGAGCTGTATCAAATGTACTAATCCTGCTGGAATTGACTTACTAGAACTCTTAAAATAGGAACTATCTTAAGTTATGCTTTTCCATAATCCAACTGTAAAGGAACCACTGATGCAAATAGAATCACAGCATCATGGAATGGTTTGGATTGGAAGGGACTTTCTAGTTCCAGCCTCCCTGCCATGGGCAGTGAAACCTTCCACTAGACCAGGCTCCTCAAAGCCCGACCCAACCTATCCTTGAACACTTCCAGGGAGGGGGCATCCACAGCTTCTCTGGGCAACATGCTCCACAGCCTCACCACCCTCGTAGTGAAAGAATTTCTTACATTTAAACTAAATCTCCCCTCTTTCGGTTTAAAGCCATTACCCCTTGTCCTATCACTACATGCCCTTGTAAAAATCCCTCTCCAGCTTTCTGTAGGCTCCCTTCAGGAACTCGAAGGCTGCTGTACGGTATCCCCTCTTAGTATGGACAAAAATCAGTAATTTTGCAATGTGAGCTTAGGAATCCAGAGCAACAATTAATGTATACAGTGCAAGAACAACAGTAAAAGCTGTAGTATCATAGGAATTTAGAGGCTATATGACCGTGTCTCACTTACAGGAAAACACGTTCATAGAGACTGGTATTCCTTATTTAGTACCCTCTTTGCTTGTAGTTTTTAGCGTGGATTACAATGATGAACTTGATATTCTGGTCAGTGGCTCTGCAGACTTCACTGTGAAAGTGTGGGCCTTATCAACAGGAACGTGCCTGAATACCCTTACTGGACACACAGAATGGGTCACGAAGGTGGGAATATTGATTTTTAATTAATCTTGCAAAGCACTTGCAGTAAGTTTGTAACATGGTTATAAATTTCTGTGTCCTAATACTAACTCTGCATCTGGGTGTAGAATCTGGGGAACATCAGGAAATACTGCAAAGTAACATTTCAGCAGAAAAAAGTACTTAAAGAAGTTCTAATTAAACCTTTCAGACCACTGAAGCTATTTCTATTCCAAAGCAGCTGGAATAATATTAGGAGTCAGTGTTTGAATCAAAGAGTGAATAAAAACAAGGTTTCTGAAAGAAAGCTACTTTTAAAATTGTGTAGAAAAACTAATTATCTTGGTAACTAAAATCTGAGCATGAAAAGTGTTCTGACATCAAGAAACAGTATTTTTCTTCTGAGTATTTTAGAACTTGGAAGTTGGGGAGGTGATTTTAGACGTGAAATATGTACGTTCGCTTATTAATACAGTAAATTGTCACTAGTAGGAAGAAGAAAAGTGTAAACTGTAGTGTCCAGTTGCTAGAAGTATTTGTATTGCCTTTATACAACAGTACAGTATGCAGTTTGTCAACAAAGTGAAAAATGCAAATAAATGTTTGGTTATTTAACAGCATCAACACAAATCATTACATACTTCAATTACAGGTAGTTTTGCAGAAGTGCAAAGTCAAATCTCTTATGCATAGTCCTGGGGATTATATTCTTCTAAGTGCAGATAAGTATGAAATAAAGGTATGTATGTATCATTTTGGTACCCAGGGAATGGGTGCTTTGCTGAAGTTTACAAATAATCTAAGACTTCATTTTCTCCCATATTCACTGCTTGTAAAGTTGCGTACAAGACATGCAACTCTTTGGAAGCTAACTTTTCAATACTTTCTTTCATGTTTAGATTTAAGTGATAGCTCTACATGAATGGTAATACAAAAAGTATGTGCTTTCAGTGCATGCCTACTATGTTAACTTGACAGTGAAGCACTTAACCTCAAGTACTCTAACTGTTGGGGGCTTTGTGGCTATGGAAGCACTTCATAACTGGAACATTGTTACATTTCTGTCCATTGGATGGTTGGTTTTTTTGCTGTTCTTTAAGGCACCAATTTTTGCTGGGATTTTTTAGGCTAGAAACAACACATACTGCAACAGTATTGTAAGACAAGTAACTTACAGAATTCATGTTCCTACCTAAACGAGATAAATATTTCTGAAAAAACATGGACACGTTTACCTGATGTTTAAGAGAGACTATGAGGCTTGCTCTATTTGTGTAACGGTTTATAATGTGAATGTTTTATGGTCTTAAACTGTGTTTTAATTGTAGATTTGGCCTATTGGAAGGGAAATAAACTGCAAGTGCTTAAAAACACTGTCTGTTTCTGAAGATCGCAGCATCTCCCTACAGCCCAGACTGCACTTTGATGGTCAATACATAGTGTGCAGCTCAGCACTAGGATTATACCAGTGGGACTTTGCCAGCTATGATATTCTCAGGTAAATCTGTTTAAGACTTAGGCTTCTTTAAATAAGAAAGAAGTAGAACATATTAGTTTTAATAACTTACTTTAGATGTAGGCCAAAAGAATCTTGATAAAAATTCTGTAAACTTACTTTACACATATTACAGGTTTAAATCTAATTTATCATCTTTTAATACAAATCATTTGATTGCTGTTTTAGTTTCTGGTCACAGGCTAGTCCTCTTTCATATTTTCATTCTGTATGCTGAAGAGTTTCAGTATAGACTTAAATAAGACTGCAGTGCTGTAGTTCTGAATGTGAAACTGTAGTGACTAGAAATGAATGTTGCCATGGAAACGGCCCTACAGCGAACCAGGCAGCCATTTCTGGGGGTCCTTTGATGGGACAACAAATTAGAAAGACTCTTTTTTCCTTGTAGCACTACTGATCTGTCATTCTCGAGAACGCTGTGGAATGATAGTGAAATCTATCAGGCTGCAGGAAGGGATCAAACAGGATGGCATTCCGTTTCCATAAAAAGAACGAGTCTGTATCTGTTAGAAATGGTGCCATCAAAGATTGTAACTTATTAAAGAAAAAATTGCATTTTAGAACTGTTAGCAGACTCTTAATAGAAATGACCCAAATATTTGTACAGTATCTAACCTAAGGAGATCTATTCCAAAAGAAGTGCTTCTTATCAAGAAGAATAACTGAGTAATTTCACCTCCTGTTTTACCCTCCCATCATTCAAAAGAGAAAGATGTTCTTTTACTGCTGAGAACAGATTTTCATCGCTATACATTTTTGTGCCTCAGTTCTGTGCTTTAGGTAATGCTATGATCAAATGCTCAGTCAGTTGTGGAAAACTTAGTCTCTTCAATTTCTGTTCCAAGTTTTAGTTATTAAGGCAAAAATATCCTAAAGGTGTAGGGGAACTAACAAACACTTTTATTTCCCCCTAAGATGAAAATGCTTAACTTACGCTAAGTGTCAGTAAAATAGCATTCTGTTAAGGACCGATCTGGAATGATTTCTTACCTTCTTATCATAAGAAGGCACTTCTGTGTTTTATTTCTAGCTTTTAAAAGAGTGGTCAAAAGAATAATAAGAGGCTTTACCTCTTAATTTAAAGATACGGAGGCATGAAATCCCTATGGAAATTTATTGTGACATACATTTTCTCTTTTTTGTGTATCTGGAAACAAGACTTTTTTTGTGCTTGCAGAATCCCTTTCAAACCCTAACCTTTACTTATGTTCAGAAGTGTGTGTCCTGAATGCACAAAGCCAGAACTGAAACCACAGGCCTGACTGCAACTAAGTGTTCAGTTGCTTAATTTGAAAAATTTGCATCCAATTCTTTCTAAACCCTTTCAAAATGATGAGTTTAGACACTTGTTTTCTACAGACACATAAGGATTTGTTCTAGTAATGCAGGTTCCTGACTACATCGTGACAGAATTTCTAACAATATTGTCTTGTCTTCTAGGGTTATCAAACCTCCTGACTTCTCAAATGTGTCCTTGCTGGGCTTTGGAGAGATATTTGCTCTACTGTTTGATAACAGATATCTGTATATAATGGACTTGAGGACAGAAAAACTGATAAGCCGCTGGCCTCTACCAGAGTATAGAAAGTCAAAGAGAGGTTCAAGCTTTTTGGCTGGTGAAATGTCTTGGTTAAACGGACTAAATGGTCAAAATGATATGGGCTTGGTTTTTGCCACCAGTATGCCAGACCATAGTATCCATTTGGTGTTATGGAAAGAACATGGCTGAAAAGCTCATATATGCAGAATCTTCAGGAATATATGGACTATCAGCAGTGTGTCCATAATGTGAGACTTTGCATGAACCAAAGTTGCACACCTAATGGTATCATCATGCAATGCACAATCATTTACTTTCATTTGGGCATTTGGGAATGGGTTGTTTTGGACATAATGCAATACAGCATGCTAACAGTATTCACCAGAAAATTTTGTCTGTACTCATGTTTAAGCATACCTATTTGGGCTCTGAAGCATAACTTGTAACATTTAAACCATTCAAGTCCACCATCAGGTCTGAAATGAAGTAGTGCTTCACCTGACTTCAGACCTATTTGTTGTTGTTGAAACAGGTGAAGCTACTATTTGAGAACCATAGGCTTTTGTACATGTAACAGCAAATACTGGTTACAGTGCATGGCTGCTTAACTCACATGAGAAGACAGCAAACCCCTTCTCCAGTATCATTCTCTTAAAATGTTTTTACATTATGATAGCTTTAAATACTTAGCCTTTGAAATAGAAGAATCAAGTGAGTCCTTTAACTAAGATCAGATGCTAACAATAATAATTTGTTAAGTTTGGGAACATGTCAATATGAACTGTCCTCAGCAAGAATGAGCCAACTTTTCATCTGATAGAGCTTACCATCACAATTAACCTTTCAGAACCTTTCACAGTATTCATCATATTTACTGATGGTAAGTCAGAATGGCTTGATCAGTATTTTATAGTCCGTATTTCCTGTAGTTTGTGTGAGAACTTAGTTCACAGGTAGGCAGAAATATGATGAATGGGAAGACTATGTCCAATCTTTACAGCAGTCACGCTCTTACATTAAATGATGTCTAGCAGCCATTCACTTTTTCCAAAAGTTGAAGTTGATATAATCATGCACTTGAAGTAGTTTCTACATCTCATTTTGGAAAGCAGGGGCAAATAAGAGTGAGAATGCCACATCTCTCGGAGAAAAAAAAAAAAAATCAAAAGTCTGGAGAAAAGCACAGGAGTAGAAAAAGGTCTTTTGCTTTGATCATCGTAGGAGACCTGATGTACACAAGTTAACTACTGAGGAGCAAATACCTATCCACATACTTTTGTGGTATTTGACATGTACTTAAAAGCTGTATCTATGACATCACATGCTTTAGAAATGCTTTAGGTTCATTCCCCTCTTCCCTGACAATAAAATCTCCCCTTAATGTCTTTTTTTTTTTTTTTTTTTTACACAACTCGAAAACA